>Ga0325405_1000011_pt1 | contig 163301 bp, 68 predicted proteins | sample PopdelMetagenome_21_FD_205663 | JGI IMG/M metagenome (GOLD analysis project Ga0325405, IMG submission 205663) | Populus deltoides microbial communities from Bellville, Georgia, United States - Xylem-Control-R2 | ecosystem: Host-associated > Plants > Phyllosphere > Stem > Wood/Secondary xylem...
TTTAGCAACAAAGTAACTGCAAAAACTGAAGTTAAGCTACAACCCAAGAACTCAGACTTCTCGTGAGTAGCTAATGTTTTGAGTTTGCTTGCAACAATGTCAGGGCATTACAGGCAGCAAAAACATGAAACTCTTTAAGCTGCAAAGCGCGTCCCTTGTGTTCATTATTTGCACATTATGGTTTAGGTCAGAAAATCAATATAATTCAATGATCCCAGACCTCAGTACATGTGCAATATGAAATCTGAACAAATTAAACCTTCAGTGCTATGCGATCGAGCCAAAGAGATGGAAGGGAAGGAGAAAAGGTTAAGAGAACTTACCAGTTTCCAAGCTCAGCCGCCACTCATGTGAGCTAATGTTAAGTGAATGTGGGTATTTATAGGGTGCTGGAGTCGTCATTAGGGCATTACAAGTAAATTCTATATGGGCCCAATTCTTGGTCTTTTACAAGTGCATTTTAAAGGAAGGTGGTAAATTGAAAATCATAAGGTAATTTGGGATTTGATTTGTTTTTTTCTTTTCCCTATGAGTTTCTTTTGATTAATCGTGAAGTTGATTAGATTTTCGCCTACCAACGAGCACCTCTCTTCAGCTCGAGGTTCTGTAGCAATTTTTAAAATATTTTTTATTTGAAATAATATTATTTTAAATAAATTATTTTTGATATTAACATATCCTAACATATAAAAAAATAAAAAAATAATTTAAAGTAAAATGTTTTTTTTATGAAATACAGTTCCAATTACATTATCAAACAATGTTTAAATATCTATTGTAAAAAAAATTATTCTTTTTCATTTTTTTCTTTGAGAAATTAAAATATTTATTCATTTATTGAGGACATAGGAGAATATTTTTTGAAAAAAATAAGAAAAATATGTCAAGGTTACAATTATTTTATATAAATTTATAACACTAATTAAATATGAAAATTATAAAAATACAATAATTTTAATGTTTTACCTTGTTGTTTGTATGTAAAAGAAAAATATTATATTTTTTTCATATAAAAAGGAGAGAAAAACTTACAAAGAAAAAAAATCTGAAAAACCTCTAAAATATATAAGTTCCTGTTTTTCTTTTCTTTTAAAAAAAAAATAACAACTAGAGTATTACTTTGTTTTTTAATGGCCCCGATGTTCTATTATAAACCATTTCAAACAATACTAAATTCTATCTTTTAGATTTGTTTTCTTATCTTAATTAATTTGGAGGTTGTAATTGAAAATATATTCTATTTCTAACTTTATTGCTAGTTTCATCTTTATTTCTAGTTTTGAGCCCTTGCATTGCTTTGGATCGTTATAGTTGTGTTCTTTTTTTATCATCACATATCTATGACTTTTATAAACTAGTAGTTAAAACTGACTAGTTACTCATTTGAACCAGTAACCAAGCAGGGCGAGCTGGGCTGGATTCGGCCCAGATCATATAGCTAGGCTGGATCCGGCCCAATAAAAAAAAGAAAAGGATAAGAATAGGTCGGGTCTGGGCTTTTGGCCCAACCGGCCCAAGTTGTTTTAGGCAAGGGTGTGCTCGGCAAAAAACACTCTTATGCCTTTTCCATGTGTTTTATTCCCTTTCTATTTTGATATTTGACTAAACAAGCCCCTCTTCGATATCAAAAAATTCCTGAAATATTTGGGGATCACCGTGGATTCATTTGTGACCCCCTCACATTTTGTTTTATGTTTTTCTTTGTGTGTTTGTATTTTTTCTGGTATGTGCTCAATCTATGAATCATTACTGTTAAATGCAAAATCTGTTATATAACATTTCTTTTATTTCCATCTAAAAAGAGAAAATAATAATAAAGGATAAACAAAAAGAAAATGGCATAGAAAAATTCTTCTTCAAATTTAATTTTTTATGAAATTATTCACTGACGCTAGAGTTAAGAATATCACAATTTTTTTGAGTTTGTGTAATATTTACCAACGCAAAAGTTAAAAATATTCGTACGAACTATTCATTGACACTAGAGTGAAGAATATGATAGGAAGAATAAAAAAAAAGGAAAAATGAGAAAAAAAAGAACATATTCTTAGCAATTTTAGACAAAACCTGCAATGCAGCCCGTCTTAGGTAGGACGCTTAATGGGTGATAGCATCTTTCCTTTTACGTAATCAATCTCGTACCATTAGATTAATCTATGTTGAATAGTTAGAGTTGCTAGTGACTATAATATTAGGTGACGACTCTTTAAATAAAATATTTTTTCCAAAAAGAACAAGATACAAGATATCTATTCTTTTTTCCAACAAAAACCTTATATATATATATATATATATATATAAGGGTCATATTAAAAAAATCATATTGTTTAGGGTGGAAAGTCAGAGATTTTTAGCTCAGGGGTATTTTGCAATTTAGCCTTGTCAAAAACTTGGGATCTTCAATCAACTTGCCCCTTTTCCCTCTCCCGACCGTCTCACCGAGTCCTGCCTTACTCATTGCAACTCACTCTCATCTTCCTCCCTCTTAACCAGGTTTCACTTCTCTTTGTCTTGTTGCACTTATTTTTCATGTTTTCTATTGACAGTTGACTTATAAATGAAGGGAAAATAACAGAAAGAGTATTTATCTTCCACAGTTTGCATTTTTCTATGCTTCCTTTTTGAAATTTTAATGACGATTTTACTCTTCTGGGTACAGTTTTCTTCTATTAAGAGGATTCAACTTTGGAGCACCTTTTCCAGGTTCTTTGATGGATTCTTGAGCTCTTATAATTGTTTGATGGTGTGATTTGTGAGCTTCTTTAGAAGAAAAAAAATGATACTTTCAGCTCTTTTAACTTCAGTTGGAATCAATCTTGGACTGTGCTTGTTGTTTTTCACTTTGTATTCAATATTGAGGAAGCAACCTGGTAATTTTTACGTGTATGCACCCCGTTTGGTCGATAAAGAGAAATCTCAGCCACAGGAGAGTGATGATTTTTACTTGGAAAGGTTATTGCCTTCTGCTGGTTGGGTTAAAAATGCTTGGCAGCTTTCTGAAGATGAAATCTTGTCAATTTCGGGTTTAGATGGTCTCGTGTTAACTCGGATCTTCACCTTCAGGTAAGGAAATCAAATGTCATTTAGTTGTGTAAAAGATTTCAAGTTTTAATCAGGGTTTGAAAAGGGTGGAGTTTTTCCTTTTTGTATGTGAATTATCTATAAAAATCACAACTTTTTTATTTATTTATAAATTAGAATAGAGAGACTCAATGATCATCAAATGAATTGTGGAGTTGTATAAAATAAAAAATAAAGATGACTGACTGATCCCTGTTTGTGGATTTCAAGATGAAAAATTGTATTTGGTTTGATGGAAATAATGAAACAAAGAAATAACGGAGACAAAAGAGAGAATATCTTATAAGTTTCGTATTAAGACAGAAGGATGGTGAATTTCTTGTTAAGGATCAGTAAAGTTTAGTGTTTTTTTTTATTAACAAATTTTTAGCACTTGTGTTGGCTGAGGATGAATTCTACAACCTAAGCAGAGGAATTAATTAGGCTATACTTAAGCAGAATGCATAGTACAAAGCTGGAAAAGAATGTCTTGATTGTCTCGACTCAAGAGAACAACTTTCAACTTAACAGAACCAATCATCTGTCATGGACTCTATTGAAAACTTTACTTGATAGGCTACATATATGCTTGGGGTTTCGACATATGGTTGTGAGAAAAAAAATTTAGTGGCAAGATACAGTAGGAGAGTCCATAAAGGTGTGTTGAGGTTCAATTCATACAGGACTTTCTGGTTTTCTATTTTGAATCGTATTTTTTAATGAGTTATATACTATCTGAAGCTACACTTATGCATTTTTTCTCTCCACTTATAACAAAAACCTCACTTTCTTTGCCATGCATTCAGAGGCCCACTGCCTGTATTCCTATCACAATCAATTAGTATATTACTATGCCTAATGATTCTTTTACACTGCAATCTATTTTTCTTGACTTTCTATTCATGCATTATTTTCATTCAGCCTTTTTTTCATATCCTTCTTTTAATGCAGCTTGAAAGTGTTCACCGTTGCTGGGGTTATTGGAATCTTCATCCTTCTTCCAATTAATTATTTTGGGAACCAGCTAAGTGATGATTTTGGCCATTTGCCAAACAAGTCGTTGGATTCATTTAGTATATCAAATGTCAATGACGGTTCAAACAGGTACTCATTAGTTGGCTAGATGAACAGAATGTCATTGCTCAATTGTGCAAGATCAAACCATATGATATTAAACTTATCATCAAATGTATTTGATAGAAAAGTTCCATTGAGAAGATCTCTAATAACAACGTATTTTTTTTTTTCAATTTACAGTTCAAGTTTCTTGTTTTTCACCTTTTTAGCTGAATGCATTCTCTGTGCTCTTTGAAAATTTGAAATTTGTGCATGGAGGGACCCCAGGAGTAACCAAGTGAGCAAGAAATGTTTCATCTATTTTCTTTTTCTTTATCTTTTTTATAGAGAAAGAATGATATTAAGTGAGGAGAATGAGGGCAGTGCAATTCAAGGATTATATATCCTCCATAGAAAGGGGAAAATATCATACTAATACAAAAGAGTTCCTGACCTCGTTGCATGTCTGCTAAAGATTCTTTTCCAAAAGTTTCTGTGAGAGTGCACCATATTTAAGTCAAGAAACTTACTTTATCCCTAGGTAGCTGAACATGTAAAAGCCTGTCTTAAAAGCCTCTTGAGTGAGCTCAAATGGACCAAACAATTGCAAACACTGGGCATCACCAAAGAACATCAATCTTCCCTTTTCCTCTTAAAAACCTCGCACTTCATTAATAGCAATGCATCCTAGGTATTAAGATGCAGGGAAAACCCAAAACTCAGAAAATAAAAAGTAACCTGTTCTGTTGCAAGAAATGTTTGTGTAAATTCTGATATGGAAATGGAGTCAAGTTTCCTAACGGGTTCTGTTTCCTTGTGCTTGTCTAACAGCGGTAGTGAAGCTGTCTATGTATAAGTTGACTTTTTCTGAGAGTAGGTCTGTCTTGCAACCTACTAACGGACTGTAATACTAAATTATGATGGGATAAACACCTCTTATTTGATAAAGTTTCTCATTGGCCCTTTGCTTACTCTTTGTAATGCTCTCTTAGCTTGCCTTCTTAAATTTGATGTTCAGTGTAGAATCCTAGGAAAGCCCAGAACAGCAGAAATGTTCATCTTTCCAGAAACTTGAGCTTTTCCATGTTTTCCTCAATGATGAAAAGTAATTTGTAGTACTCCCAGCCACAGAAAGTTTCCCTAAATCAGACTTCCATAGCCCTTAGTAGTCGGTGAGTATTATCTTGCAAGCTGGCAACTATAAATGGGATAATTACTTTTTATTCAAATGGCTATTAGATATGCAGGAACCCCATTCTTTTGCTGTTTGAACCATGCAAATAATAAAGGGAATAAAATTGACCATTTATCCAGGTGTACTAGACAACTTGTTATTAATCTTGCTTGTTTGGTTTTTCCATAATGTCATGACCTGTAATCAGATCATTATGCTAACTGATTTGGGAATGGGGATAATGGTTTGAGATGTGGATTAAACATGACTTGGAATGCACCAACATAATAATGAAAATAAAGTTTCTGAATGTTATCTGGAAAGGTCATTTCAGCTCACTTTAGACCATAGGTTGCCACTTTTTCCGAAGATAACTTCTACTTTGGTTGGCAATTGACTTATTTTGGTTGGATAGAACTCCAATAAATGCCCATCACCCCAAGTACATTCAAACTATGGCCATTGTTAAGAAAAATTCATTGAGATGGATTGAACTTCATTTTAATTTCATATTTTCTAGTCTGTAATTTTGTTCTTTTTAATTTATTTTCATATAACAAAATGTTACTGCTGACATATTGTTTGATACTTCTGCATTCCACCCTATCTCTGTGCTAATTCTCATAGCTCTCCTTTTGCCTTAAATAAAAATTCTTATTCTTTTATCCTGCTGTCTTAAAGTTTTATCTCTGCTTTTTTACTGCTTTTACCGACTTTATATTGGTTGTAAAGTTGAGTATTTCATTGTGTTGAAATAGCCTCATCTAAATATTGCTGTTAGATTCTCATGGTTTGCATGATTCTTTATTGCATCAAACAATCATTTAGCTATTCTTTGTTGAAGTTACCCTGATTATTAGTTTTGGTTCCTCTCAAGGTTATGGGTTCACTTTTCTGCTGCATATATTTTTACTGGAGTTGTCTGCTATCTTCTGTATTACGTAAGTACTATTATTATTTCTTCTGCAAAAGCCACCGGGCTTATTGGTTCATAAAAATGAAAGTAATCAGAGAATTTCTGACTTGTTAATTACACAATGTGCAGGAGCATAACTATATGTCAGCAAAAAGGATTGCTTACTTCTATTCATCCAAACCGCAGCCTCATCAGTTTACAATATTAGTCCGCAGTATCCCTTCCTCATCTGGAAGAAACTTTAGTGAAACTGTTGAGAGTTTTTTCACGGAGTATCATCCTTCTACTTATCTTTCACATTCAATGGTTCATCGAACAAGCAAAATTCAAGATCTCATTGTAAGCATTCTAGGTGAACGTGCAGACCACTTAACTAATTCCAGGCCATTGTGGTCACATACACTTCAGAACCATAGTTATTAACTTGTTTTTCTATTTGAATTATGCCTTTTCTTGTATTTATGTGTTACATAACAGTTTTTGGACCTGTCAATCATGCTCTCTTAGTTATCCCTGAAGATACCCTCCTTGGAAAACTGGGGGCTGACATAAGATTAAAATAGATGACAATGTTTACAATTGAAAATTCAAGCCTGATTGTCCTGAAAAAAGTTCATCCTTTCATTAATGCATCAAATCAGCTTCTTTTGGAGAAGGGAACTGGTCATGAAAGTTGTGTGTTTTATTGTCATGCACAAACATAACTATTGAAATGTTCTAGAAAGCTTTGTATAAATTGTCATCATGTAAATTTCAATATGTTGATGGAACATGGAGAAGACTGACCTTACTGACATGATATGCGGTCGTTGTTTATATATCTGATTGTCACCATTTTGAATCTCTTGCTTATTGTTGTTTAAAAATGTGTTATCCTTGGTAGAATGATGCGGACAAATTGTATAGAAAGCTTGGCTGCATGAAATCAAACAACCATTCTCAGCAAAACTTCATACGTGATGGCTTTTTAGGACTCACCGGACGCAAAGTTAATCTTTTAGACCGCTATGAAAAGAAGTTGGAAGATTTGGAAGATAATTTGAGGAAGGAGCAAAATTTATTGGCTGGAGAGGTGCGTGGCATCAGTTCTCAGTATTTGAATTTAATAATTATATGAGACATTCAAATGGTACTAGTGATATATATGTGGAGAATAGTGTCCACTTAATCTGCTTAAGTTTTCTTTGGCCATTAATGCAACTGTTGGCACACAAGGGAACAGCTTTCAGGTTTTCTGTATCACTCATCTCTTAACTTTAAAAACATATATGCCAACTCCCACTGCCAGTCTTGTGGAGGGGGTTCTAGGAGGGTGATCTGTGTATAATTCTAGCTTTCAGAAGCTTTTGGATAAAGTGGATTATGAATTTGATGGTTTTTGGAATAACTGAGTTTGAGATTGGGCAGCTACTTCAGTTTATAGGATGAACTGCAAATCATTATGCACTCTTCTTCATTTATAATCTAGGACTCTAGATTTGTCATGGGATGTTATTGCTTAAGAAGCTCCTGCTTCTATTCATGCCAATAAATGCACTTTTATTCAGAAGAACTTGTAGGAATAGTAATAGAGTATGGTTGCATATAGATGGATGAATATAGAACACAGCACAAAACATATGAAAGTTCTCATTTGTTTTGAGTTCAACTCTGATCATCTGTTCTCTGGAAGTGTGGAAAATACCCTTCTTAACATTCTATTGTAACAGAATCCATTTCATGCATTTGATGTCAATGCAAAGATGACATCTTATGCAACCTTTTGCTCTTACTATATACACTTGTAAATTTTCAGGAAGTTCCAGCCGCTTTTGTTTCATTCAAGTCGCGGTTTGGTGCTGCAGTAGCCTTACACATTCAACAGGGGGTTAATCCCACAGAATGGGTCACTGAGCGAGCTCCTGAGCCTCAGGATGTTCACTGGGCTTTCTTTTCTGCATCATTCTTTAAAAGATGGATCTTCAAACTGGTGGTGCTTGTTGCATCATTTGCTCTAATTGTTCTTTTTCTTATTCCAGTTGTGATAGTGCAAGGTCTTGCTAATCTGGATCAGTTGGAAAAATGGTTTCCTTTTCTGAATGGCATACTGAGCCTGTAAGTGAAAATTGTAATTTCTCATTGATATAATCCACCCAAAGCCGATCATGGGGTTCCCTGGAGGCTATTTGAGGTTATTTTATGTAGATATATGTTATAAAATTCTAACTACCTTGTTAAGCTGCATACCTGCCATTAAAACTTTGAGCATGCAGAAAATGATTAAAGATTTATTTGAATATATGAATTAATGAATTCAATTAATAGGGGAAACACTACTGATGGCCTAATGCATATAGGTGAAAAACTGTGTGGTCAAATCTGATACATGTAAAAACATTTTTTCTTGTCTCTAAAACTTGGCATGCATTATATACAGTAATTAGTGATGTGGCATTCACTGTTGAACTGTATGTTTTAATGTCTGAAGAGGAAGCAGGTTGTAACCATGTCATGATTTTGTTTCTGTGGTGTCCTGATTTTTCATTTAATAGCCTGCTTGACCACTTTTTCTAGTCTAGAAAAATTTTATAAAGGAAAACTTTAGGACCACAAAAAACATAGATAATGGCTAGACATTGAATATTTTATGCGGGGAAGTAACTTTTAAATTTGAATAAAAATTGTTGTCAGAACTATAAAATGGTCATGGTAATATGATAATGTTAATGAAAAACTATCATTATATATTTAGAACCTATCAAGTACATGCTTGCAATGCATGTCCTTACCAAGAAAACTTGCAAATATTCGCAATAACTTGATGAATAATCAACATAAATAAAGGTTTTATTCCTTCCAGCTTCAATCCAGATCTATTGATTTTGAGTATCAGTTTCCTGGCAATCACATTGAAGTTAATGTGAAATTAGAGTTTGTAATTTATTTTGTTTTTGTTCCTAGCTTCAACTTCAGATAGTTATCAGGCATCTTGATCTGATTAGAAAATAGAGATGGATTGTGCCTAGTTGGTTTTGTGTGAAGTTGCAGATCTAGAGAAGCTTAGAAAGAACTAATTACTGATTTCAAGTTTTTCAAATTCCTTGAAGTTTTTAAGTTATTTGAAATCACTGATTAGTCTAATTGTTAAGACATGGAACTAATATGCACAATTTTTTGAGCTGCAGAACTGTTGTCAGTCAAGTAATTACAGGATATCTTCCAAGTCTCATTCTGCAGTTATTTCTTTCTTTTGTTCCACCAATTATGTTAACATTTTCTGCCATTCAAGGATACATTTCTCGCAGTCAAATAGAAAGAAGTTCTTGTTCCAAGATGCTATGGTTTATCATATGGAACATCTTCTTTGCAAATGTACTGTCAGGGTCAGCTTTGTATCTAGTCAATGTCTTCCTTGAGCCCAAAAATATTCCCAGGGTGCTAGCTGAAGCTGTCCCAGGTCAGGTGGGAATGCATCTCTGTTCTGTATATTCTTTTACAACTTTTGCCTTTTCTCCCTAATGTGTGCAGTTTCTTCTCAGTTTTGTGATTTTGAACAAACCTTAAATTCCTTTATGCTACAAGTTACATTCACAAGTATAATGGATTCCTTATTCTGGCTTTATTAGGCATCGTTCTTCATTTCATATGTTGTGACTTCTGGATGGACCAATCTATCATCAGAACTCTTCCGATTGATTCCACTGGTTTGCAGTTTTTGGAAAAGACTATTTTCAGGAAAAGATGGGGATGAATTTGAGGTTCCATCAATTCCTTACTATAATGATATCCCCAGTATTCTCTTCTTTGGACTTCTGGGTATAACGTACTTTTTCCTCTCTCCCCTAATTCTGCCATTTCTCTTGGTTTACTTTTGCCTTGGATACATCATCTTTCGCAACCAGGTAAGCATAACATTTCTTTCTTATTTTATTTTTTATTCATTTATTAGTTTTTCCATGTTAGATATTAATTTAGATGATTATCAAGGCTTCATATGCAGCCAGCATTAAGAGTATTAACAATTCCTGAAGACTTAATTTTCATGATGACATGTGATCTTGAATTAGAAAACCCTTAGATTTCTGTTATCTATAAAATGGATCAAAAGTGAATTTCGATCCTTCCAGGTTTTTAATTTGGACTTGGCTGACATGTAAAGTTACTTTTTTCCATTTGATGCCAACATTCTGAAATTTAACAATTAGATGCCAATATACATGTGACTTAAGGTAATGCTAGTGTAGTAGCAATTTGCTCTGTACCTTGCTTGCTGTGAATATCTGAGCAGTTCAATTCACTTTCATTTGCCCTCACCTATCCACCATGATGCTATAAAACTATAGCCTCTCTCTTGAAGTCTTGATGATTAGAGCCTTATGTCAAAAGTCAAATCGACATATTCGATAGTTGGTTACTTTTGTTTTGGCAGAACTCTGGCTTTGAAAGGCAATGACAAATTAACAGCATTGCTGGACCCATATTATCGTATCTTACATTCTTAATATAATTGACACTTCAGGACTACAAATTTTAGTGCATTTGGGTCTAAACATGATTTGTGAAAATTAATTAGTACATTGTGTTATCTAAAATTTCCAAATTGAGTTCTTAAAGGAAGTTATATTAATATATATTTCGTTGTATTTTTATTTTTACTTTTTTGCAGCTGTTGAATGTGTATGCCCCAAAGTATGAAACAGCTGGGATGTTTTGGCCTATAGTGCACAATTCAACAATATTTTCCTTGATACTGATGCATATTATTGCAATTGGAATATTTGGGCTTAAGAAGCTACCTTTGGCATCTAGTTTAATTATTCCTCTTCCCGTTCTCACTCTTATCTTCAATGCGTACTGCCAGAAGCGGTTCCTACCTTTATTTAAAGCTTATCCTACTGAGGTACATTGGCGTATGCATCTGTTATTTTTCTGGTTCTAACAGTCTTGTGTTGTACTAATGCTTTCATGGTAGTCTCTTCAATTGCTTGGGTTTTTTCCCCTTCACTTCCATTACACAACTACAGTACCAGTTTATGTTTCATGTCTTATAGATGGGGAAATTTTAACATTCCCTTCCGTACTTTGTGTGTTTTTCTTTAATTGAATGGCACAGTGATTATGTTAATTCAGTTTCCTTGTGTCGTGTTTTTGTCTAAAGATAAAAAAAAAAAAAAACTCCTGAGTTGATTTTGCTAAAATTGTCACATATTGAGAGTTGAAAGTATGCCAACTTTTCAATTCTTATGTAAATCCTGTGTTTGAATCAATGCAGAGATTAGGTTTCATGACTAAATGGTAAATGAAATAATTTCATGACTAACCTCTGATCTTCTCAACCATTCTAGTTTAATCATTTTCATTTTTTTTGCTCGCAATAACTTATAGAGACACCGATAGGCTTCTTTCTTCAAATCACACATTTCTAACTTCTTAGAGGTCATGATATTTGATGAGTTAAGACCCTAAACCATCATGATTGAACCTGCATGAATTCTGTTCCCTGTGCTGAGTTTACCTTTTTAGCTTTCCATTTTATATGGTGATGAATTTGTGCCTGGCATTAAACCAGGAAAGGGAAACAATGCATGAAGAGAATAGGTATTTTAACAAGGACGTTGTAGTCTACAGTGCGCCACTTTTCAACATTGGAAGATAGAACTTTTAAATTCTCCCTCACAGGATTCCTCTTCGATGAGACCATTAATGTTTGACAAAGTTGCTTAGTTATTGCTATATAGCAACACATCCTGTCTGCTCCAATATTTCATATTCTGTTCTGATAATTTCCTTTATGAGAGTATATGTAGTTGCCATCCAGATGTTTAAATGTTATGTGTTCTACTTCTGCAGTGTTTGATAAAAAAAGATAGAAAAGACCTGAATGAAGCAGGCATGACGGAGTTTTATGATAAATTAGTCACTGCATATCAAGATCCAGCTCTGAGGCCAGTTCAGTATGCCAGAAGCTCAGACAGGGACACTTCTCCCCTACTTCACAGTACTGAAGTTTGAACTCTCCGTGTGTGGGTTTTTTTTTTTTTTTTTTAATGAATGAGTTTGAATTCATTTGGCAATCCTCGTCTTTATCTTAACAGGGTAGACCATGTGTTGTTTTAGCATCATTTTTTAAGGCTGTGGATTCATTTTTTAATTCATTTAGATACACAGGGCTCTTGGTCTTGGACTTTTATTATTATTATTATTATTATTATTATTATTATTATTATTATTATTGGTTATCTTTTTTGGTTTTGTTATGTTTGTCAACAAGTTGATATCAAATAATTCCGAGTTGTGTAGTGTTCTATTCACTATAAAAAAATTATTCAGCTTAAAATTTCCAGTGTTGGTATTTGTCATAGGGAAAGAATTGTGAATTGTGGGGTTCATGTGGATCACTGCTTCAATGAAAGGCTTAAGATGCTTGGTTAATGTCCTGGATTTTAGGGTATATTGATCTTTTTATTGTTTTTAAACTAATGAAATTGTGATATGAATTTGAGATTGTTTACTCAAACTTAATTAACTTATATCATCTCTCCTTAGATGTTTATTTTGAGGAGTTACTTCACAAAAAACAACAACGTTTCTTTACACAAGATATTTTCAAACTAGAAAATTTAGTTATAGTTGCTTTTATGGCTCGAGGAAAAGGAAATGGTAGGAATATGAGCAATTTATAGTATAATAGCTGGAAAAAAGATTTAGTTGTAGATTTTAATATTTGAAGGTATAAAATTACATTGTAAAGTATATCCTCAAGTATTAAAGATATAAGGTAGAAAATAAATACAATGCAAAAATTTAGGCCTTAAAACTATTAGAATTCAACCTGAGAGTTTCTCATAACGAAAGATTTGCCTTAAACCTTAGATGAGACTAACTGATGAAACATGACTTACAATAATAATCAATCAACAATGCAGTTTACCATAGGTAAGGTATACTGAAGTGATGTGTCTTCCACTTGCATAACTAGTATCCTTACTCAACTCTCGTAGACCATAGGTTTTCTAGTGAGTCATGACCATGATACTATGTAGCGACTTTCTCAAATTATAATTTTATGATTAAACCTAAATTACCCTTCAATCCAAAAGGCAGTTCCGCCATTTGACACTGTGCATGCCACATCAAGGAGTATCAAAATGATTTAGAAGTTGCTATGATTAGAGATAATGTAGTTGAGGAGGAGGAAGTTACAATGTGTAGGTTCTTGAATGAGTTGAATAGAGACAATTAATGTGGTGGAGTTACAACTTTATATGGATCTAAATAAGTTGGTGTATTTGGTTATAAAAATGGAAAAACTAGATAAAAAGGAAGAGTAGTGCATATCTAAGTGGTTTTGTGGGTTTTTTTTTTCAGGTTAGAAGTCGAATTACAAGAGATAAGGTAGCATGCCATCAAAGCAAAAAGCTGGACATAAAGTTGCTGAACCTTCCATCCAAAAAGAGCCAATTTCGACCAACAAACATAAGGTCAAAACCAAAACCCAATTTCAGTGAAAATGTGATATTAGATGTTTTAAATGTCATGGTTTAGGATACTATGCATTAGAATGTCTAAATAGAAGGGTTATGATTGTAAAAGATGATGGATTGTTTGAATCTTACAATATGCATTAGAATGCTCTCATGTAGTGGCTTAAAATATGCTTTTAGAATATAAACTCCCTAATAATTTATTTTTCATTAAGGCAGACCTGATCAATAATTCTAAATTCCGTAGGATCTTCTAAGCTAAACTATGACTTTTTTCTAAATACAGGCAAGAATCTAAGATGATGTAACTAATTAGGGGAATTGCCCAAAGACCAAGGTTGAGAGATTACTACACATAAAAACCATCTTATCTTTTTTAAATGAAAGTGGCTCAGAACCACCTTTTTGCTTCATACTCTCTAATATGTATGAGATTTAACCGAGATGAGGATTTAGGAAAAATCTTTTCAAATTAATCAGAATATAGATTTTTTCCTATATTCAACAAAGAAGTCATGGATTAGATCTTTGAATAAGTTAATCCATATTTGATGTACGCGTACATACACTTGCATTAATAAGCATATATGCATTCATGTTTAAACGGCATGTAGACATACACGAGTTGAAATATAGGTCCCTAGAAAGCCCTAATACGTAAAGTTTACAACACTCGATTTTGTGACAAAGAAGTATGGAGGATGAAGAACATGCTTGTTATGATGCCCACTTCCTAGAGGAGTTGGACTCCCTGAAGGTTAACATGGCTCGCATAATAAGCTTGCTTGAGCAGACACTCAAACACCTCTATGGTGAAGGCTCGTCTAATCGACCTGTTGCTTTTTCAATAATTGAACCTAAAAAAAGGATGAAGGGATAGGCTTAGGACCCTCAATGTAACACAACCTTTATGCAGTCCACAATACTTGTACCGGCCCCGGTAGTTGTTGACGTATTTGTCAACGAGTCCAAAAAAATAAAGTATGTTAAGGATATTGACTATGACAAGATAAAGAGTTATGAAGGCTATCAAGCGAGCAAACTTGTATAACCCCATACAAGCTACAAAAATATATCTAATCCTGAATGTGATTGTACCAAAAAATTTATGTGTACCTGAGTTCATAAAGTACATTAGAACTCAATGCCCTAACACTCACATTAAGTCCTATTGTAATAAGATTGCAGAAGTTGTACACAATGAAAAATTATTCATGCATTTCTTTCAGTATAATCTAAATAGGACAACACTAAGCTGTTATATGAGGCTAAATAACACCAACTTTCGAAGATGGAAAGACCTTGTGGATTTCTTCATCAAGTAATATAAATACAAAATGGATGACTCTTAAACAATCCAATATATTAGCATTAAAGAAAGGGAGCCATGAATTAGTACACGAATATGCTAAATGGTGGAGAGAGAAGGCTGCTCAAGTTGATCCACCCCTGTTTGACAAAGAAATGGTCAATCTATTCTTTAATACTTTTGAAGACCCTTAATTTGACCATCTAATTGGTGCCCCAACCCAACACTTCACTGATACAATGGTGGTGGCTAAGAGAATCAAGCAAGCCATAAGAGTAGGTAGAATTATAGTCGGGAAAACTAAAAAAAGACAATAAGGTTCACCAGTTGGGGTTCAACCAAAATCAATCAAGGGAGAAATGGAATAATAAGAGGATAGTAGGGCAACCACATGGCCTTGATTCGTATCAGGACTTGTTAAGACTCTTGGTCCTTAGACTTGTTATATTATCATTTGAATGTATTTTGGATCTGTTATTCTGAAAGGCTCGTTCATTTATAGGTTTAGGGTTATTATTTTATTTATATTCCTTTATGGTGAATTCTCGTAATTAGTAAATTTAGCATTTGAACTACTTTTAACTTCCTCTATCACTTAAGGCCCTTTTTGGACCATTCTAAGTTCAAACAAAGGATTGTTCTTTATATTGTACTGTTTTGGCCAACTTGACCATTTCATATTTTGTTTAAGATCAATTTTTTTAAAAAAGTTTTGAGTCCTTTTCCTCCTTTTCATCTAAATGGTTATTTACTTCAACAACAACTTGTTTTGAAATCTTATTCACTGTTTCCATCATAGTATGATTAAATTCAAAAATTACTTCATCATTTTCTTTTTTTATTTTTCCATCCAATTTTAAATTGACATCTTCTAATGCTTTGATCATTTCTTTATAAGATTCCTTAGTTATGTCTTGCAATTTCCTTACTTAATGTTCTAGACTTCTTTCACCATTGTTCTAGATTTCTTTCACCATTTTATCTCTTTCCAATATTTTATTCTAGAATTACTTGAGTAGATCTCTCATTCATTGCCACAATCTCATTATAATGATCCTCAATCATTTTCATTTTTAGTTATGTTTTTCCTCAATTTCTTTAGAAAAAACCTATATCTTTCTTCAGGTATTTTGTTAGCTTATTCCACTATTTGTTCAAAGAGTATATATCTCTTTTCTACACTCATAAACATGTGTTTTCCCTCTTCATTTTTTATTGTTTTCCTTTGAAGGATTGATTCTTTGTTTCCTTTTTCAATAGAGACATCTACCAACTATTCTCTTTCCTCTAAGTCTTCTTATAGTTTTGGTTTTTTTGGTGCCATGGTTTTAAAGAAACAAATATGACACTCTCATTGTGATCATTAATTATTTTGGGTTCTTTTGTGTCTGCCTCAACTAAAAAAACTTTGAATTTCAAAGTTAGATGTTAAATTTGATGTTAACAATATGAACTTCAAACATTGTTCCTACAATTCCAAACTTGTAACAATGTTTCTAAATTTTATGGTCTTTTTATATGCAGAAAGAAAAATTAAACTTGAAGAGTAACCAAATAACCTAAATGTTTTAAATAAAATAGATAACTTAACAATTCAAGATCAAAAAGCTTATATTCATTAGATGATTCTTTAATTAAGAATTATTTGATAAAAGAGCATGAAATGATATATATTTTTTTGGTATTTTCTGGGTTTTTCAGTAATGGGAACTGCAAGTCTATTAGATTACAATGAAAACTGCAAACCTATTGATTATTGCCTATAACTTATCAGCCTACAAGTTATATGCCTATTGATCATTGCCTACAAGATTATAATTCTACTAATAAACAAATTTTGAAGATCTTTAAAACATAATTCAATTGTAGAGCAACTATTCTTGTTGATTTTTGATGAATTTTTGTTGTTGATTTTATATTCCTCCAGCCTCGATTTATATAGGGAATGTTATAGATAACCTTTTGTTAACTACTCATTCTCTCTATTACTTTTTATTTTGAGAGTGCACAATTAAAACTGCCCAACTTTACTTATTTTAAGTCAGTTTCTTTTACAAGTGTGGATCATATTTTTTTATGTATTCTTTCCTTTTTAATCCAAAATTCATAATACACCTCGTTCAATCTATAACCAATTTTTTCCTTATTTTAATCATTCCTAGACTTTATTTTGATATGGAAATATTTACCAAGTATAACGGATTATTTTATCTTTCTTATTCTTTTACCGAAATTACATTTCTCTTATTTGTGTAACAATAACCAACATGAAAAAGTGAGAAATTATGGGCATATATGATATGGTACGTCTCTTCTTTTGTTATGGCTCCGCAGGTCATCCCCTTTCAAGATCTTATACGTCATATTTACTGTTTCTCAAACTTATTTAGAATGAAGAGAAAAGTGGGAGCAAATTAATGAATTTATCATACATAGTATCAATAAATGCTGAATTAAATTCGAGTTATTCCCTCCCTTACTAAGGTACCACTAGATGCATAAACCTTCAAAATCCTTGAAGGCTTAGATTGAGTTGATAAGTGAATTTGTACTCTTAATTTGAAGTAGAAATACAATGAGCTTAATGGTTTTTCCACTAGTGACAATATTCACACTGAACCAATCCTTCATAAATACAACATTTTTAACTGTTTGTGTCAGTTGCTTAATAGGAATTTCTAAAAGGACACATATTTAGTGCTTAACTCAACTTCATACCAATAAAGATTGATGAGAAGGGTAGAATGACTCATTCAGGCTTTAGATTTCAACATAGCCAAAGCAACTAAACAAACCTCCAACAACTATTGAGAATCTAAAGAATTTGGCATTCTTAAAGAAAGAAAGAAATGACTTGGAAAAGAAAAGTCACTGAAAGTGTTGAGGACAAGAACTCTAGTGAAGGAACCATTGCCTTAGAAGAAATAGTTAAGGAAATCAGCAGCACTATTAGGAGTTAAGAGAGCTAGAAACCGATTTGTTGGTGCTCGAAAAAGGCCTTCGAGTAGATGGTTGGCTGAGATTAAAGACATTATATAAAAAAACAAGGGTGTGGTTAGGCACCTCTGATACTCTTGAGGAAGCAGCAAGAGCTTGTGATGAAGCTGTTTGTTTGCTTCCCAATTTCAACATAAAAAATAAGCTATTTGTTAGTATATATATACCTTATAGCTAATCATTTGGGTTATAAATAGTATTTAATTTGTTCAAGTAAATCTATTTAATTTTTAATAAAGGTTTTATTTATATTTAATATTAATCAAATATTTAATCAATAAACCTAAAGTAAAGATAAGTTTTTGGAGAAAAAAAATATTTTGCAAACGAAATTATAAAGTTATTATAATTATAGGATTTTTATTGTATCAGAGCATTGTTCCTAAACATTCTTAGTCAATGCTCTATTAAGATTGAATATTAATTAGAGTTGTTAAGACTGATACATATTATGTTCTTTCCTTTATGAAACAAAGAAGTTGTTCTCATAAGTTGAGGAATGAGGAATACTAAGAATTAATATGTAGGTTCTTGTTAGATAACATGTGCGCTGAACAAATCCGCATGAAAATCCTATATCAAAAGATCACTTATATCTATTGAAAGGCTCACATGATGGTTGTGTTAATAATTCTTAGACTTGATATCAATAAGTTATTTTATATAAAAAAATATTATACTTTGATCTTGACTACGCGTTATCCTAATCAAGGTTAACAAACGAGCAAATATCGGGTATAAAATGAAATAAATAAAGGTATTAGAGTGATCAAGAGAGAATTCATCATCTTGAGTGAATTAGAAAAAAGTTCCACATGTTATCAAATAAAATTGATTGTAAATCCTTGCGTAAGGTAGAATGAGATTTGAAAAGAGTTTCAAATCTCATTCTAATAAAGAATGACTATATTGTTGAAAACAAACATGATTTGATAAAGTAGACACACTCTTTGCTATAATGTCTAAATTAGAACATTGTTGAAGAATGAATAAAAATTACACTAAGAAATTAGTCACTTCAGAGTTAAGCCATACTATTTATGACTTTCCTAATATTTAAAGGATCTTGATAGTTGCTAGATATTGTATTTAATTTTCAAATATAAATCAATCAATTGTTGAATTGGTAATAAATTAATTTATTTAATTTATTTAATCCTATTTTATTTAGGATTGTGAATTATATTTGGACCAACTTATTAGAAAATCTAATAGGTCAAACACATAAGAACCATTGGTCAAAAACTAAAATTGAATTATTAATCATGCGTGAGTTGATTGTTAATAAGTTTTAGAAATTGAGGACTATAATTTAATTTATACAGAGAATTATAATTCTAAACTTAGAAAAATCAAGTAGAGATTTGATTGAATAAATTTTTAAAATTATCATGAAATAATATATGTGATATTATTTAGGGGAAATTGATAATTTTTTATTTATAGAGTTTTTCAGTTTTCCTATAAATAGAATGTTATGCCTCTAATTTTTTATGTAGAAAATAGTATTATAAATAAGACTTGAAAAACACAAAATAAAAGGCTAATACTCAAAGGCATAACAATACATCTTTCCTAAAAGGATTTGAGAGATTTCTCATTAGTGGTTCGTGTAGATTATCATTAGAGGTCGGATATTTAGACGGCTTGTGGTTTGCAATAATTTCACCTTAAAGAAATTATCCAAAGTCAAAAGGAACATCTTATCTTCAGATAATTTTCGTATAAACCCTAAAAAACTCTAGATTTATTTAACGAGATCTTTGAGACTCCCAAAAAAAATTTACATTTACTATTACCATTGCATATATGTGTTTCGAGAAACCTAATAGTGGCAACAGAGCCATCATTAGACAATTAGAGTTCTTGATTGCATGTTTTAATTATTATTTGCATTAATTACAAATTAATTTTTTATGCAAAATTATTTTTCCAAAACTTATTTCTATCTAATAATTTTTTTGAAAAAAAAAATCTTTGGTTTCTGTTTTGATCAAATCTGGCTGGATTTTTCAGATCTAGTCAGAATCTACCATTGAAATAAAAATATGTTTTTTTAATGGCTGCAACGCAACCAATGGTTACAATGATAGTTTTGCTGGCATGCCTAACCATTATCAGCTCTCTCCTAGTGAGCAATAGCAACACATCATGGCTACACTAGTAGCCACTATGTTGTTGGCAAGCTACTGTACAAAATTATTGCAAGTGGAGTAGCGCAAGGCTACTGCTACTAGTATGGGAAGCCCATACCAACAATAGGTGTAACAGTTGTCAGCCCACTGCTGGCAGTATGAAGAAGATAGGAGAAGAGGGACAATCATGATTCTCCCTATGATCTAATTTTAGGGTTTTAAGATTTAAATCATGAATTTACCCTACAATTTAGACCTTATTACAATTATATCCCTAGACATAAAATATTGATTTTATTTTAAAATTGAAACCCTATATTAAATTAATTATAGAATTAATTTTTCTAATTGGATTATGATAGAATTGAAATTTTTTGAGTTATGTAATATCTTAATAGGATTAGGATTTAATTAAATAATGTTTAGAAAAATTATTTTTTTTTCTAAAATAAAGAGAGTTTTTAAGTTGGAAGATTTTTATTTAATTGATCCTAAAATAATTTAGGATATTATTAATAATTTTAATATGATTAATTTTCTTATTAAATTTTGAAAAATGGTTTTTCAATGAAAATTATGTATTAAATAAAATTTATTATGTTTGAATAATTATCAAATTGGATTTGATTTAATATTTCTAAATCTTAGAAATATTATTTCAAAAGTTGCACATTGATTAGTACTTAAAAGTGTATTTTTATTAAGGTTTTATATTATCATTTTGCACTTGAAGTATCAATAACTCCTTAACTAAAGCATGTTTTATAATAACAAGTCTGATACCATAAGATACCTTTAATTTATGGTAAATGTTCATTTTAAATGCATGCCTATCATATAAATGAAAGGATTGATTGATGAGTTTAAGTACGAAAATTGAAAGGACAAAGAGAAGGCCAAACTTAGAAAAGAGATGCTGGTTCAGTCTAAACTGGAACACTGTTCGGTAATTGGGTCATATCTGGAGCTGTAGATCTTGGATTTAGGCCTGCCTTATATGGATTGAAAGAGAAGACATAAGACTAAAACTTTCATGGGAGTCCAAGATTTAAAAAGGTCATTTTCGAGTCCAAATTGTAGCAACAATGGAGAAGTCTGAATCTGTCCTGCAGCCCAGACACTGTTCCATGTTCAGCCCATATCTCGAGTTCTAGAAGTCTAAATGACCTCAAATGTTTATCCTGGAAAGCTAAGATAATTTCTTAGAACTTTTATGATTCAAGTCTGTTCAAATTATGACATTATCAATGATGTTTTTGGCAGATAAGAAGATAAGGATTGTCACCAAGCCAAGATGTGGCCACCCACTCAACAAATCAATAGTTCTGAATTTTGGCCTTTAAAAGGAAGCATTTGCCATGTATTTAGGATCTTGGTGTTCAAATCAAGATCATGCTCTTACTCTCTTTTTATATTTTATAATGCTTAAGTTTTGCTTATATTAATCTCTTGCTTATACTTTTCATTTCCTTTTCTTGTTTATTTATGTTTCTCTCTTTCATTATGTTTAGCTACGTTTATCATGTCAAGGTGAAAATGGTACACTAATGGTGTAAGAATAAGTATAATATAAACTCAACATGGACCTTAATGTTTGATACTAACATTTTTTATATTTGTTATCTTGTTTACTTTTAATACTTTTCTTGTTAAATGGTTAATCTAGATTTATGTTATATAACTCTTGGTACAACAAATACTTGGCACTTTTATAGCCCAACCATATGGTATAACCGACACATGTGCTATGAAAGGAACTTGATTTGTTGTTAACATAAGTTATAATCATGAATGTCTGACAACATTTACAAGTATTAGCATTATTCGAATAAGATAACTAATGTAATCATGTTAACAATTTATAATCCGATTGGAACCTCCTTTATGTGTGGTTTTCAGTTGAGTAATAAAAAGAGTTTATACTATATTTGTTTGAAATACCATTAGTGAATCCTCTAACCTTGATAATTATTTTATCCTTGTTTAATCCTTACATTAATATCACATCTCAAAGCTCTCTTTAACTTATTGTTGTTGTTGTTGTTGTTGTTGTTGTTGTTATCTATAATTTATATAATTAACCTCCCTATGGTTCAATCCCGGTCTTGTCGGGTTATTTATTACTTCGACACTCCTGCACTTGAGAGAAGACATCAATCTTTTGGTCGTGTCACACATCAAGCCAATAATTAGAATTGAAGCATGCAATATATTTATTTATGCATATTAATATGTTATTATGCATAATGGATGATTATGGACATTTAAAGACCAATGTGATCATGTTTTTTATGGTTGAATGATTGTAACATTAAATAGGGCATGTGTATCCTACCTTTTCTTTATTTTTCTTCTAGTGTTGTAAAATTATTTTCTCATCTAATTCTCATTGAATGTAACTCAAATTTTATTATTCAATTATGTAAATAATATGTAATTTAAAAATATAAAAATTTAGATTAAAAAAATATTTTGTAATCTAAGATGAAAAATGAACGGTGGAAAAGATTACAACTGTGGTGTTGTCAAAGAACTTATAAAGATTTGTAGCAGCTATTTAGATTTTGACCTTCTAATTCCCTTCGATGGCTTGAGAAAATTAATTTAGATTTATCTATAATCATCCAATTAGAATACCATGTTATGGGTGTATGTTTATATATAATTGTTATATATGATATATAACTAATACTATAGAATGAGACTGAGTTAAAATAATAAATTTCTCATTAATATATTAAGTATATGTTAAAAACATGATTTGTTGTCTTCCAATTTTATTTGCATAAAATCAAAGTTCTATTCATAAATAATTTGTTAAGCTACTCAAGGTTACTGTTAATCAAAAATATTTAATGCTATAAAATTGGGTCATGCTAAACTAACTGATAACAATTTAAATGAGTTACTTATGATCATATAAGATTAAATTTGTTAGTTAGGTGAAATATATATGATATGTTTAGACAAATAGTTGTCCCATAACTAATCTAGGAGTCATGTAAATATGTAATTGATAAACTATGGTATCTATTTAATTTAATTATTTTGATTTTTTGAGTTACTTAAGGTTATATAAATTAAATGGGATCCTAGCCCACTAGGAAATCTAAGTGAGATTTCCTGAATTAATAGTGAGGGTTTTATTTTGAAGAAAAATAGTAGGAGATCAAATTATGAATAAAGACCTTATCTAAACTTGGTTATAAATATTTATAAATTAAACCAATACTTGTTATCTTTAAATGAATAGGTTGATAGATTACCATGAGTAAAAATAAATATATTTCTATGTAGCATATTTGATGCTTATAAATTGACTTGTTCAAACTTCTTGGATTAGTACGAAAATGTAAGGTTTCTTCTTAAATAAGAAAAAAAAAATATATGTTATTGAAAGTTTGATTCCTTTTGTCTTTGATGAGGACGTTGATAACAAAGTTAGGTTTGATTATTAACGTAATATTGATGATAATAAGCAGGCCACATGTGTGATATTAGCTACCATGTCACTTAAACTTCAAACACAACATGTAAATATAGATAACCATATAATAATTATGCATATTGAATAGTTATTTGATGCGACTAATAGAACTAAAAGGAATGTGACATATAAGAGATTATTTTACTGCAAGATGATAGAGGATTCCTCGATGAACACCCATGTGCTGAGGATGATTGGCTATTTTAGAATTTGGTCAGATTAGGCTTTGTCATGGACCATGACCAAGTCAACCATGATTAGAATTCCAAGAGTGAATGCTAAAAGTTAACTTGGTCTTGCAGTCTAAGCATGGAGTTCTACTTTCAACATCAAGAATAACAATGGTACTTTTCATCATTATGGTAAGGAAAATCACTACATGAGGAATTGTAAAGACAATCTTGTAATTATGAAGGCTAAAAATCTTATTAAAAAATTTGTTTCATGTGTGTTTATGATTGAATAAAGATAAAGTGATAATACAAGTTAGTAATAAAGTAATGGTTAATGCATTAACTTTTCCAAATAGGCTGATACTAGAACTTGATATTTGATTTAGCACTTTCTAGAGACATCATATCCATTTTTTAATGGATTTAGATTTATTATTTAAGGCAAATTTAATTCATTTTATAATAATGGTGGTTATTATGGATCTGATACTTAGATAAATTTGGTTTATATATACATGATCATGAAATGTCCAGGTGCAATATAATAGCAAGAACATATTAGATAATCAATATTCATATTATTGATGGCATTGTAGATTAGGTCATATCAATGAAACAAAAATCATTAAGTTACATAAAGAAGGATATATGATCCTTTTGATTATGATTTAAATCAAACTTGTAAAGTTTGATTATTGGATAAGATGACTAAAACATCCTTTACTCAAAGAGTGAGAGATCTAATGAATTGTTATGTCTAATATATGTAGATGTATATAGACCAATAATGATTCGTGTCATAGAACATGTTTCGTCAATGATGACATATTGAATATGGTTATGTATATTTGATGAAATTCTGAATCATTTGAAAGGTTCAAAGAATTTATAAATAAAGTTGAAATATAAATTGAAAAGAGTATTAAGATACTTCGATCAGATCGAGGTGGTGAATGCTTCAGCTAAGATTTTAAAATTACCTAAAAGAGAATGAGATTCTCTCATAGTGGACACCTCCTGGAACACCACAACATAATAATATTTCTGAAAAGAGAAATTGAACTTTATTGGATATGGTGCAGTCCATGATAAGTTATATAGACCTTTCACCTTCATTCTAGGGTTATGCCCTGCAAACTACTGCTTACCTTTTAAATGAAATGCCAGGAAACTAATATTATCATACTTAAAGATTTGAGAAATGATGTTTATGTGACACGTATTATATTTGAAAAGATGGGAGCTAAGTTAAATAAATATAAGTTCATGGAATATCCTAAAGAAACTATTGGATATTATTTATATCATCCCGTTGAGAAAAAATATTTATCTCAAAACATGTTACCTTTCTAAAGAGATAATTTGTTCTTAAAATGAGTAGTGGGAGGATAATAGAACTTGAACAAGTTCAAGAACCATAAAGTGATAGCTAAATGGAACTTAAGCATGAGGCTATAACATTGGATATTCAGTCTGAAGCTCAAGAAACATAAGAACTCCTCTATAGATCTGGTAGGACAAATCATGCATCAATAAGATATGGACTTCTCATGGAAGTTGAAAATGAAAAGTTACTCATACTTGATATTAATTATAAGGAACCAATATCTGATATTGATTATAAGAAAGGGCTTGAGGTCATGAAATCTAAAATGAATTCCATATACACCAACCAAGTATAAACCTTGATTGATCTACCTGAAGGGATAAAACCAATTGGATGTAAATGGATATTTAAGAGAAAGACTCACATTGATGACAATATACAAACGTATAAAGCTAAACTAGTTGTAAAAGGTTACAAACAAAGACAAATAGGTTAACTTTGATGAAACCTTCTTGTAGTAACTATATTAAAATCCATAAGGATTTTGCTTGATAAAATTGCATGCCATGATGATGAGATTTGTCATATAGATGTCAAAATTAGATTCCTGAAAGGGAGTCTTCTAGAAGATATGTATGTGACACAACCTGAAAGTTTTGAATCTAAGGAATTTGCTAATAAAGTACGCAAGATATAAAAATTTATTTATAGACTTAAGCAAGCTTTAAAGAGTTGGAATATCTATTTTGATGAGATAATTAAAAAGTTTGATTTCATAAAAAATACAGATGAGCTTTGTGTTTATAAAAAGTTTTGTATGAATAGAGTCATTTTCTTAATATTATATGTAGACGACATATTATTAATAGGAAATGATATTTCTAGTTAGTAAAGATATGGTGTCCAAGAATTCCTCCATGAAGGATATGAAAGAAGTAACCGATAAACTAGGAATAAAAATCTATAGAGGTAGATCTAAAAGGTTCCTTAGATTATCTCAATCTACGTACATATATAATTGTTAGTATATATGTCATGAGCCAATATGTTGGTTACAAGTGGCATTGACTTTATTTATCTTTAATATTTATCGAATATTTCATTGATAAATTTAATATTTGATTAATGAATCTATAGTAAATATAAAGTTCTTGGGACAAAAATACTTTGCAAATAAAATTATATAGTTGTTATAATTATAAGATTAATATTGCATCAAATCATTGTTCCTAAATATTTTTGGTCAATGCTTTACTAAGAATGGATATTAATTAAAGTTGTTAAGACTGGTACATATCATGTTCTATTCTTTATGAAAGAAAATTGTTGTTCTTATAAACTAAGTATGAGGGATATCTAGACTAATATGCAGGTGCTTGTCAGATGACATGTATATTGAAATGACCCGCATGAGAATCTCATATAAAGAGATTATTTGTGTATATGAAAAGACTCGTGTGACAGTTATATAAGTGATCTTTAGATTTGAGAATACTAAGTTATCTTATATAAAAAAAAATTTATGCTTTGATCCTGCTACACATCCTAATTAAGGGTAACAAATAAGAAAATATTGAGTATAACAAAAACTATATGATGATATTTGAGTGATCAAAAGAGAATTCATCACCCCAAGTGAATTAGGGAAAATGTTTCACATGTTCTCAAATAGTACTGATTGTAAATCCTTACGCAAGGTGAAATGAGATTTGAAAATAGTTTCAAATCTTATTCAAAGAATCAATGACTATGGTGTTGAGAACAAATATGATATGACATAGTCGACACACTTCATGCTATAATATCTAAATTGAAATATTTTTTTTTTTATAAAGGGATAATAATTATTCTGAGAAACTAGTTATTGAAAGGTTAAGTCAAACTATTTGTAACTTTGCTAATATTTAGGAATCATGACAAGTTGCTAGTCCCCGAGGGGCGTAGCGTGATGGCAAAGGGTTTGAGATCTGCACAGCAGGTCTCGAGTTCGAGTCAGGGCGTACACCTCTTGTAAGAGCCTAGGACAGCCGGGGTTTTACTCGCTCATCTGGGTCCACAAAGTGTGCTTTCTGGAGGGTGGGGTTTTCTCGAATCCAAAAAAAATGACAAGTTGCTAGACATTATACTTGATCTTCAAATATAAATCAATCAATTATTGAGTTGATAATAAATTAATTTGTTTAATTTATTTAATTCTATTTTATTTAGGATTGTGATTTATTTTGGGCCAACTTATTAGAGAACCTAACGGGCCACACACATAAGAACCATTGGTTAGAAATTAAAATGAGATGATTAATCAAGTATGACTTGATGATAAATACGTTTTAGAAATTGAAAACCATAAGTAATTTATATAGGAAATTACAATTCTATCTAAAAAAATCAAGTAGGGACTTGATTGAATAAGTTTCTAAAAATATTCTAAAATAATATATGTGGTATTAGTTATAGGGAAAATTGATATTTTGCAATTTATAGGGTTTTCAGGTTTTCTTATAAATAAAATGTTATACATCTTATTTCTAAAGTACTATGTAGTAAGTAGTACAAAAAAACTATGTAAGTTACAGAACACTTAAAAAACCCAAAACAAAAGAGCTAGCACTCAAAGGGATCTTGGAACTCCTGAAGAAATTTCAAATTTATCATTTCTACTATGCATATATGTTTTAGGAAGCCCAACAATATTATGTTAAAACAGTTTAACATAGAAAAATCCAAAAGATGATACTTACCTATTTCGTATAGAATTCCTCTCTCTAAAGATATGTGCTTTAAAACAAAAATTGAGAGAGATAAGATGAAAATGATTCCATATACTTTGGATATATGATCCATAATATATATGATGTTATGTACAAAACCAAATGTATCGTATGCTTTAAATAGAACAAGTAGATACCAATTTAATCCAAGTGAATGTCACTAAAAGATAGTTAAAAAAATATTTTTCTAGTACTTGAGAATTAAGAATGTTTTTTTTGTTCTATAGAGGAGATGAACTAGTAGTTCATAATTATTTGAATGCTAGTTTTCAATCAGATATTGAAAAAAAAAATCCAATCGGGTTATATTTTACTTTAAATAATGATGGTGAGTTGGAAGAGCTCTAAATAAGATATCAAAGTAGATTTTACAACTAAAATTAAGTACATATCTACGTTTGAGAGGATAAAAGAGGTTGTTTAGATCAAGAAGTTTATTATTAAACTAGGTGTGGTTCCTAGCATTATTGATTTTGTAGCTTTATATTGTGATAACAATGGAGCCATTGCACAGGCAAAGGAACCAAAGTCTCATCAATGATCGAAAAATATACTTAGACAATTTTATTTTATTAGAGAATCATGAAAAAGAAAAGATGTAAAGATAGAGTGAGTACCTAATAAAAAGAATCTTGTAGATCATTTTACTAAGTCACTATCCCAGTAAAAACATTATCGTCAAGTAAAGCAATATGATATTTATACATGTGTGATTGGCATAGTACAAGTGGAAAATTATTTGTACATATGCTCTATAACCAATCAATTGTTACACGTCATATTGAATTTGTTCATGTAAACATATCTAATTCTTAATAAAGACTTTGATATTTATCAAATATCTAATTAATGAATCTAGAGTAAAAATAAAGTTCTAGGGACAAAAATACTTTACAGAGAAAATTATAAAGTTTATAATTATGAGATTTATATAGCATCACAATATTATTCCTAAATGTTTTTAAATAATTGGGGAATAATAATTACACTAAGAAATTAATTATTGAAAAGTTAAATCAAACCATTTATGATTTTTCCAATATTTAGGGAATCATGGCAAATTATAGGTATTATACTCGATCTTTAAATATAAATTAGTCCATTGTTAAATTGATAGTAAATTAATTTATTTAATTTATATAATCCTATTTTATTTAGGATTGTGATTTATATTTGGATCAACTTATTAGGGAATCTAATGGGCCACACACATAAGAACCATTGGTTAAAAATTAAAATCAAATAATTAATCAAGTGTGACTTGATTGTAAATAAGTTTTAGAAATTAAGGATTAAAATGTAATTTATAAAGAGAATTACAATTCTAGACTTAGAAAAATCAAGTAGAGACTTGATTGAATAAATCTCTAAAATTATGTTGAAATATTATATGTGATATTATTCAAGGGAAAAGTTGATATTTTATTATTTATAAGGTTTTGAGGTTTTCCTATAAATAAAATATTATACCTTTTTTTTTTTTGAGAAAATAGTTTAGTACAAAACACTTGAGATTTAAGAAAAGAGAGCTAGCAGTCAAAAATATAGCAATTCATTTTTTATAAAAAAATTTAAAAGATTTTTTATTGGTGATTTATGTGGATCAATATTAGAAACTTGACATTTAAATAGTTAAATAGTAAGTGATTTATAATAGATTATTCTTAAATCAATTATTCAAAGTTGGAAATAACTTCTGATGATGATTGAGTAATTTTTATATAAACTTTAAATAACTGAAATCTTTGAAACTCTGACAAATATATATATAATGGAAGTCACTTGCTTCGCGATGCCAATACAAGAAAATACTTTTGGCCTTGTTCGCCAACTTCTTTGACAACTCCAGATCTTCTATCAAAGATTACTAACCTTCTCCTCCAAAGGCTTAAAGCAAGAAACAACTCTTGTTCTCCTTCAGCAACCTCTCAGCCCCACGATCAGCATGAAAAGCAAGTTGAGGAATATAGAGAACCATCAACTGATTTCTCAGACACCCAATTTTCTGATTTCCTTGATGATCACGAATATTAAACCATGTGCAACGATAATATACATATCGCTAAAGGAAGTGCAATTGGTGGCACGACTACAGTTCTTGAGTCATGCTTTAAAGAGAAAGAAGATGGTAGGGGAAAGGAATTGGCTTTGACTATAACAGGAATGATGTAGTACGGTCCTCTAGCGGTGATGGCAACAACTTGGGTGGTGAAGGGGAAGAAGATGGTGAAGGGGAAGAAGATGGTAAGAAGGGACCGATATCGGAGCTCTGGATTCCCATTTTGTTGATAATGTCGAGTTTTATTGTTACAACTCTCCTTTCGAGATTGCTGAAGAGATTGAAGAGCCAGTGGAGCCAGAGTACTAAGCAGATGAGCCTTCAATGCTTAAAGCGGCCCTGAAGAGATTGAAGTATGAGAGGAAGTTCTCTCAGCTTCTCTTCATTCTTTTAATAGAATTCCTGAACGCTTCTTTAAAGTTGGAACTTGGAACGAAATGCCAAGGGGAAAGGAAATTCAGATCAATTAGCCAAAATTCGGAATACATGTAACAAGAAGAAAGAGGAGAATAGATCAAAAGAAGAAAGCATGGAAATGATGCAGAAACAGGATGAATACTTGCAAAGCTCAATCGAAATGGGGTCTTCTTCTTCCTCTTCTTTGAGCAATGACGGGGAATTCTCTTTGGAGCACTCTTGATCTACCACCAATCTGTTTCATCAACTAAATGGTCGAGGATCTTCATTCCATACGCATTTCATGCTCTAATTAACTACACAACATTCCATTCTGGTAAGTGCTGAGCTTCAGATTTTTTTTGACGTAATATTAGCTTTCTGGAGAACAACAGAAAGTATCTTACATCAATTTCAGAAGTCATTAACAGTTAAAGAAAATTCAGATGTATAGAGCCCCTGAAGCATTTGAGGCTTGATCGCATCATCCAGACTGTAAGCAAAAATTACCATGTCTCCGTTTTGCTCTTTAAATTCTTAACCGGTGATAACTTCGAAAGGATTAGTGGGATAACTGTCATGAATTCTAGTTCTTATTGTCTAGTAAGAAAATCTAAAGATGCAAAGGAAAACGTTTTGCAGGAGTTCAGGAATCTGGACTTTAGCACTTGAACATGAAACTATTTCAACTTTTTAATAAAGATTTAGCTGACATCAAGATGCAAGAAAAAGCCAAGCATGAAGTTGAATCCTAATGGAAAGCTTATGGATCTTAGTTTTTCCTCGGTAGATTCTTTTCTAAGAAGATAGCAGAGCAATGAAGTGTATGATATTATTTCAACTGATGAAAACAAACTACCATTAGCAAAACCGATTCTGTATGATCTCCACTATCTTCTTTTGGTAGGATGGAACATTTGGATTGACAAACCATGACTCTAAGAAAGTATTTCTTGTCATCCGAACACATAAAACAACAGGATAGAAAAAGAAAGCACTGAGGCAGCAAGTAAAATTGTCGAGTGAACGCTGCATTTCACTGGAACAGCAGCAGCACAACTGTTACCCGCAGGCAAAAATGAATTAACAAGTGCAATCAAACCCTAATTTCAAAACTTCGCAACTTTACAGGCTTGGACATGGCAGAACACCCAAATTTGCATGCTTGTTCAGGCGTTTAGTCCATCATCCTGCACTGAAGTCAGGGTGAAGAAACTAGGACCTCAAAGTCATAGCTCATAGTTTGTAACATATAGTTCGAAAAAATAATTGCATGCACAATTATTGTTACAATAATGTCATAACTTCATGGAAAACAACTAGATTTGGTTAATCCTTTCCTAGAAATTATAAAAAGAAAAATTCCTCATTGGTCACATAACTTTGAGGGAAATCCTAGTTAAGATAAAAACCACTTTACGTAACAAAGACTACTGGTGATTTTACCCACAGCACAGCAGGATGTTGGCCTCAAACAACTATTACCCACATAAAACCAAGGGAAAATTTTAAAGGTAAAGACAGGCTCAGGTCGAGAAGCTATATACATCACGAGTGAATTCCTATTCACATGCATGACAAGAGATCCGTGGGCAATGGTCCTCTCAAAAGCCTACCTACAGGACCCGGAGCTGAGCAAGAAAAGCTGCACAAAGATCCAAAAAGAGAAACTGCGGGCCTTGTACTCTTTGCAAGTCCAGCAGGTACTTCTCATCACGAGTTTTGTATAGCTGTTCAAAACCATTGCAATAGCACAAATATTAGTAAAACCTTCAATCTTAGCCATCAAACTCTGGAAATCAGCTCAATACAATAATCTACAAAGCTACTGACATGAAAAATGATCCTTTATCAGCACTGCACATTTACAGTCGTCTATATCAAAACAATATTTTGAGCATCTTAAAACTAAAAAAAATAAAGCAATCTCCATTATTGTCTTTTGTCCACCCACTGAACCCAACAAATGACAAACTTTTTCTTTACGAGTTCTTTCTAGGAGGATCGAAATGCAATAGTCAAAGAAGCAATCAGAATGGTTAACATTACCTGCACTTCAAACTTGACCACATTTGGTGAATTAGTGACTCCATCATTTTCAATAATGGTGGGTTCATCCCCAAAGAAATGATTGGTGTGCACTGGATCATTAACCATTCCTTCATGGTGACCAGGAGTGCCTGGAATCCACCTGCACTTCATATTGTACTGACCAATTTTCTTCCAGGATACATTCAGTTCTTGCAAAGCTCTGAGAACTTCTGTCATTATTTCACGAGGGTGGGCTCGAGACTGTCAAAGTGTAGGGGGAATATATGATCAATTATAATTGTAACATAACCACAGGTAGTCTTAATAAAGCTGTTCACACCATCATTTCACATGTTCTACAAACTACATGGCTTGAACAATTGCCTAGACTTCCCAAACAAAAAGGGCTAAACAAGTAAAACTCCACATTCCTCAAATATCATGTCACTTGTATATGACCTTGGACTCTTTTCCAGATCAAACCCCCTTGATTCACACTAGAAATTGGCTCTTAGCATTCTACCATTGGAAACACCTAAAGAGCAAAGAAACTTAACCTGGAGTCCAAGAGCCCATTTCCTCTCTACTAGGAACTGTGATTTCAAACCCATTCCTTGATAATCCATGAATCCTGGAAGGCGGTGTCCACCAGCTGGAGAAGAAGATTCATTCTGTTGCATTCCATTGAATGCACATTCCTATAAAATTCAGAACAAAAAGGGTCAAAATGATTATGGAAACAAAAAAGGGTCCAATGTTTTTATCCTGGTCAAATGAAAAAAGGAAGTGAAGAAATATAATGGAAAGCTTGTTAAGAGGAAAATGTCACCATTGATCAAAAAATGATTGAAACAGTAGTGCACAGAGTACTATCCCACCTCAGCCATCACACCCAAATATGGCATGCCAAAATTTAGAGGTCCCAAGTCTCTTTTAAAAAATCATTATCGACTCAATATGACTCCCTATACATAAAATACAATGAGGAAACATTTTCTTCTTCTCTAAAGTAGACTTGGGAAACCAAACGCACCATAGTTTCTTGGAACTCAGCTCCAAGATATCCATTGGAAACACGAAATCGATTATCCAGTAACAAATAGTAAGCAACAGTAGCCTGAAAAATCCATGGTAAGTGATGAGACCATTTCGATTATTGTATACAAAAGGAGTTCTAATAGACCAATCACAGAGTTTCAGAAGGACCAAACCTCATTTTGCATTCTGTTGCGAAGAGATTCAATTAGCTGGTTCCTGTCAAATCCCATGTTGATCACTTCTTGGAGAATTTCCTCATCAATCTGAGCAATGACAGTCAATGGTTCACTAAATTGCTTGACAAATCTCTTCATACATATACAATAAAAATATAGACTGAACCTTTTTAGCTTGTTGCATTGTATCTGGTGGGGGCACGGCCAAATAACGGGGAAGGCGAGCTTGGAACCATTGATGTTGACGAATTTCAGGAATGGTCATTCGCTTCATTGGATCAACCACAAGCATCCTTGGGATAAGATCTCTTGCTCCAGGTGATAAATGGCTGGGAAGAGTGTATATCCCACCCTAAAGACATAGATAGAGGACACAATAGGTTAAATCCATGGACCACTGAAATATGATAAAATGATCCTAGTCTTAGAGATCTCATGATCACCCATTAACGGAAGTTGTTTGATGGCAAGCTCCTCAATGTTACAAGCCATGGACACACTACTTTTCTTAACAAAACAGGATTTATATTCTTAAATCGAACTCCGACACATGCTAGGTGAGCCATCAAATGCAAGAGAATCTACATGGCAGAACAAGCCATAAAGAACAAGTAATGTGACATGGGTCACAGCTGGACAGTCAGTGTACTATGTTAGAGAACTTATAACCAACTCAAAAGCTTAAGATGGGCACTTCCCCTTCACATTATAAACCATGCCAATACTCTTTATTTTAAATTGTGTTATTTTTTATCTGAATACCTAATAATTTAGAAAATCAGTAATTCCAAGACCAGTAAATAAAGTTAACAAAATGATAATATTACTATACAGTAAATTTTTATTAGAAAAACAATGAGAAGGGAACTAACTGCTGAAGTAAGATGGTCATGTCATCCAGGAAAAAAAAAAACCAACAAAACAAGTGAGGTCCATTGAAGCCATGCATGCAAATTATATTGCAGGGTCTTCAAATCTAAGAAAAAAGTTTCAAAAAACAGAACTGAACTCTGGGATCCAGAGCAGTCAGCAGAAATGCAAAATTCAAGTCCAAGCATGCATAACTGGATCTGTAAGATAAGTAATAAATAGAAATAAGTCTACAAACTACTTAGACAATATTCCAAAGATGTTGATGATCTAAAGCCATGAAAAGCATTATGTGAAAGGTCATTATTAGGCATGCACTGATCTTAGTGAAAAGAATTCCCAATACCTTTATTTTCTTAAAGAGGTTGGGAATGTTTTCATCATCGAAAGGTAGTGTGCCGCAGAGAAGAGCATACAATATAACACCGCAGCTCCATACATCTACTTCAGGTCCAGCATACAATTTCCCAGAAATCACCTACAAAATAAATATATCAACAAATAATGCAGAAATTAACCTTAAAGTTAAAACCAATACAAGGGACAACTGTATTTTGCATGAAAAAGAAGGGCGTCTTCGTTTTATCAATTAAATGTTTATAAATCCATTAACAAGTAATACCACAACTCCATACCTCTGGGGCGGCATAGTTTGGGCTTCCACAGCTTGTCTTTAGAAAATGACCATCTCGCATTATATTGCTCAGCCCAAAATCAGCTATCTTCACATTCCATTTAGAATCCAATAACAAATTCTCAGGCTTAAGGTCTCTGTGAACAACCATATTCCTGTGGCAATATTCCACACCAGAAATTATCTGCACCGAGAAAGAATTTGGCATACTGTAAATGAAGATAAATTATAAGAAATTTGTGATGCATATTAGTAGGCAATACTACCTGCTGGAAGAAATTGCGTGCCTCATCTTCCTGCAATCTACCCTTCTCCACGATATAATCAAAGAGCTCCCCAGACTTCACATGCTCCATGACAACATATATGTCAGTCGGTGTTTCTATAACCTCATAAAGTCGTATAATGTGAGGATGCATAAACAATCTCAAGATTTTGATTTCTCTTCTCACTGCAAAAGGGAAGACAACAGAGGGCATAAGCCCATGAAATTGAGCTGCAACAATCCTTGAAAATTTGAACAAAACTATCACCCACAAGGAAAAGAACAAAACCTTACTTAAACTCCCTAGAAAAATGTTTAAATAACTTCATATATAAATCTTGATGGTCTCAGTATAGCATTTTTCATTTAAAGTTTCAAATGGCCTCCTTTTAGTCATATAAATGCTATTACATTTACTATGGAAAGAAATCATCCATTCACATCACAAATAGGAGCATCCATCATTGAAGTTAATGGAACAGCAGATTACCCAATCACATCTACTTGTTTTGATAGAAAAAGAGTCACAGGCAATACATACCTTTTTCTTCCATATCCATGTTTTTTATCTTACGGCGGTTAAGTATCTTGATGGCAACTTTGTGCCCCGTCAAAGCATGCTCTGCTATTTTCACCTTGCCAAAGGAACCGATTCCAAGTGTTTTACCAAGCTTATAATTTTGTAAATAAATATCCACACTACTGCTGCCTCTGTAAGATGACCCATCCATTTGCCTATTCAAAAGGAAAGGAAAAAGCAGAAATTCAGAGAAACGTGAAAGCAATTACACAAATATATCAGTGTTGTATATATGCACTAGCATGTTGAGGTGGCTTTAGAACTGGAACATAAATACAAACATTTCAGCATGGCATTTCAAGGAAACTGGTTCATTATTAATAAAAGAAGTTGGCTTTAAAAGAAACATTTCATACATGCATAGAAATCTCCTCCTTCAGGCGATGACATAAAAGCTAACACATATGAAACAATCAACAACCCAATGGGTTGCTCAAAATAAATTATGAAAACCTGATATGGAAATTTTAGTAGCACGCTAGGAACAGTTGCGTCAAGAACAACAATCTGTACACTCTACAGGTCTCATTGTTGATAAAATCCATGTGTTGTGAGCATGGAATCAAATAATTGCCTTGAAAGGAAATCAGAGGGGTGGGATTCCACTATTCAGTGAACGAGGAACGATTTCAGAATAAAACCTCTAACAGCCATTGATGGCCAGTAACAGACGTTGATTGCTCAACATGTTGTGGCCATTTCATTTGAAAACTATCGATGTATTACTTCTGGGAGATAATTGAAAGAATCTCTTAGCTATGCATGTACTAAGCTCAGTTGCCAATAATCAGGTAATAAGGTAACATGCGTATGTTCCATGAAAACTAAGGTATTTACTCATTTAAAGTATCAAAATTGTCATTTATATAGTAAAACTGTTAAAACCTACGCACTAAACAACTCAGCAACAGCCATTACCATTACCTAACCCGCAATCGCCACGGAGTAGCGATCCTAACCAAAATTTAAAACCATGGCTGTGAGCCCCATCAGTGGAATTTCCCACGATAATTTCTCCAACAGTGAGATCCATCTAAATATTTTAATAAACAACTGCTCTTAATCTACCGTAAATAAATTCTACTGTCTAAGTAGTTTCCCCAGTTCCCTAAATTTTGAAGAAACAAGAACACCCCATGAATAAAAAAGCACACCCATAAGTAGTCATGCATGGCTGAGATCACAAACAATTTCAAAAACCCCTTTCAGTTTTTACAAAGCAGTGAAATTTTACAAAATTGTTACTCCCAAGAATTTCATAAATCCCAAGATTTCACATTTCCAAGCATGACAGCTTAATCACTCAATTAATTGATGATTTCACCCAATTCAATTAACATGCCAGTGCATTTCGTAGCCCTAATTTGAACAACTCTCAACTTTAAAAAGAAGAGAAAAAATAAATGAAAAGGAGAATGGGAAATTATCAAAATCATATCAAATTAAGCTCGAATTACAGAGAAAAGAAAAGAAAAAAGAAAACAAGAAATGAAATTCTTAAATCAAGTAAAGAACCCCAGCTTCCCACAGATCTTACAATCAAACATAAAAAAGTCAAACATCTTACAATCGAAGACATACACAGAGACGTACCGAGAATGGGAGAATCTGTCGCTAAAGTCGCAAAACCGAGCTAAAAAAAAGACAACAAGAGGCAGAAACAGAGATTCTAAGATTTTATAAAGAGACAGTTCTAATCATCGATTAACGTGATTACTTTGTAGTTAGACTTAGGAGATCAATTTACTTTTGTTGTTAATCCTCTCTCTCTCCCCCTCATTTGCTAATTCTCTCTGATTTAATTACAGATTCACCTCCGAAGACAGCAAAATCTTCTTTTTTTTTTCCTTTCACTTTCTCGACCTTACTTGCCCTTATAATCATTGGTTGATGGCAGTGGTGTCCTATGTTGGGCATTGAAATAATGTTTAGGTGTTGAGGGTAAATTTGGTAATTTAAAAATGAGATGGTTAGCGTGGAGGGTGTTATGGTAGATTCTCTTTTCTCTCCTAGAAAGCGGTACGATCATCGGTGAAAACGTTCGCAACTTTGTATGTCAACGCAACGAGTTTTTTAGCATTATTATTAAATTCTAAAATATACTCATTTAAAAACAAAATCAAACTTTTTTTATTAATATATTTTTTTATTTTTATTAATGAATACAAGGATTTTAACTAAAATTATTGTTTCTATTAAAAAAATAAATATTTTATGATTGTTAAAATAATTTTAAAAAATATTAAAATAGCATATTCTTTATTTTATATGTGATTAAAAGTTAAAAATATCACAAATATAATAAAATTATATTAAAAATTTTAAAAATAAAAATAAAATTTTATTGAAAATTTATATTAGTATTTAAAAATTATATCTAAACTAAAAAATAAGCAAAAGTGTAAAAACAAATCTTGATTGCCAAAAAAAAAAAGAAAAAATGAAAGGACATAAAAGGGCCTGACTCAGAAGAATTAGACAGGAACGAAATATTATTGCCAACAGCATTCAAACCCACGATCTATACCCCCTCTCAATCATGCGCACCTCAGCCACCTCAGCTATGATATAAAATTGTTATAAAATAATTTTGACGTAATTCCTGTTTATTTCTGTATTTTAAAAGTATTTTTGATAAAATTTTAAAAAAAATTATTTTTTTATTAACTTCAAATTAATATGTTTTTAGTGTTTTCAAATCATTTTGATATGCTGATATAAAAAATGATTTTTTAAAAATAAAAAAATATTATTTGCATGTATTTTGACACGAAAAGCTATTTAAAAAGCAACCGCAACCACACTGCCAAACACACTTGTAGTTTAACAAGGTTAGATCGTGCGTTTACCTTTTAAAAATTATAAATCCAAGTTTTATAAAATTTAGGTTTACAAATGATTTATATAATTATTAATTTTAAAATTTATAAAATTATTTAAGATACGGACAAACAAACCCGAACAACAATATTAATAAAAAAAAGTATTATAAAATGATCAAACAAAATAAATTAAAGTATTTCACTGGTTATATTAACAGTATTATGATTTAATCCATCTTATTTAATATATAATTAAAAAGAATTAGTGTTTATTATTGATTGTAAATTCACAGTAAAATAATTGATTTATTTTTTAAAAATATTAAAAATTAGATTACATATAAAGATGGAATAATACTTTTACATTTTGTTGCACAGTATAATTACATCCATGAAAAAAAAAAAGGCTTATGTCTAGAGCATTATTAAATTTTCATATTTTTAGTGTAATTATCAAATTGCCTTGGGGTCAAATTTCTTTTTCTAAGGGAAAGGGCATTTGGTTTTTCAAACCTCGGTTTTTTTTATAATTATCACATGAAATCAGAGATATTCTAAATTTTTATAACATATTTATACAATCGAATAATTATTGGGAACAACCTTTTCTTGCTCAAAGTTAAGGGGTATTTTCAGTTTTTTAACATCGTGTTTTTTTTTTTAATTATCACGTGGGTCAACCTAACTTACTAATTTTACTACATGATTTTGAGACCATGATAACCTCCACATAGAAATATTAAATAAAAAAAATAGAGTTTAACTCCTGAGCAAACTAAATGATGAAAGACGAAACTGAAAAAAAAATCAATTTAAAAAAACACGTTGAAAAACAAACTTGAGTCAACTTAGATTAACTTGATTAGCTCATGACTTAAGATATAAGATTAGGATAACCTCATAGAAAAAAAAAACAAGATAAAATAAAATCATGAAACTCAAGGTCCAATAATTTAATGTCGAAAGATAAAATTAAAAAAAAATTAGTCCTAAAAAAGACTGAAGTAAATCAGTTAATATTCAAAACTTGTGAATGGGATCATGAATCCGAGATTATCCTATAGAAGAAAAAATATGAAAAAATCACGAAGCAAAATTTTTAATCATCCAAAGTTAAAAAAAACAAAATAAATAGCAATACAAAAAATAAGGACCAAATATGATATAAAAATTAAATGACAGAAAATAATGAGGGACTAAATTGAAAAATAAAATAAATTAAGAAAAAAGATTAAAAAATAGTAATTAAAAGAATGAGACCCAAATTGAATACAGAAATTAAATGAAATAAAATATTAAGGGATAAAATTAAAAAAAAATCAACTTATAAAAACAATAAAAGCAAAATAAATAACAATAAAAAAATAAAAACCAAAATTTATTTTTTAAAAGGTTAGTGCAAAATTCAAGGCACTTTGAAAAAAAATAATTAAAATATTAGTGCACTTTGTTTTAAATTAATTTTTTTAATGTTTTTATATTATTTTGATTTATTAATATTAAAAAAAGAAAAAAAAGAAAAACATTGTTTAAAAACAGGTAAGCAGGAGGGAAGGACACCATATGCTGCTTCTAAAAAGTTTAGTTATGTGTTTTATATGTTTTTGTTTTTCATGGAAACTAAACTATTCTCAAATGTTTTTCCTCTGTTTCTAAACAAAAACTTGTGCTTTTGTGCTCATCGGGAACAACCTTCAAGTGCTGGTTCTGCCACTGTAAATCCTGACTGATACGGGTTTCAAGTTCTATTAAGGAAGACCTTTTCTCTATTTGTTTGAATGCATGGTGGTCTTACTTGGTTTGCATGTCCTTCGCATTCATCTGTTTTTTACCGATATGAAGATCTTAATTTATCTTTTAAGATCTTAATTCATGAGAGAAATCTGAGCTTTTTTTTCTATGTTACGTTCTCTTCGACTAGATCATCACTGTCCTTAGAGTACATTTTCTTTCGCAAGGTTTGCTTGCTCTTTCCTTTTTGGCTGGTTTGTATCGCACATCCTTCTTAATTTTCCATTGTCGTTTGGTTCACTCCTTGATTATTTTTTACCTTGATATTGCTCCTTGTGAGTTTTGATCTCTTAATTATTAAATTTTTTTCTAGCTACCAACACCAGGCTGCAGATCTTACATTCATCTTCGTTTTGAGTGTGTTTACAGTTTTTTTTTTTTTTTTAATGATAAAGCTGTTTGCATAGCACATGTAACAAAAAAATATATTATGTTGGAAGATCGACCTTTTTTTTTAAATGTTTTTGGAGGTCAAATAGTTAGTGTAAATTCCAGTTATGAATAGCTGCCACTACCAATAAGCAACGAACTGTAGTAAATTTAGCTATCAAAATAAAAGTCTGTGTAGTCAGCTCCTTCAACTTGAGTGAATCTTCGTACTAGCTATTCCATCAGCTTTATATTTAATTTTGTAAACCTAGAGTCAATGCATGTTTTGTCTGAGGAAGACGTTCAAGGGTCCAGGTATTGCTGGCTTTCAATGCTTGAATCTCATTTTGCATGCCTTCTTTCCAGCGAAGATCTTGATTATCCTGTGAAAAATTACATGGCCCATCTACAGAAGAAGAAATGGCTACTAGAAAAGCCTTGTTGGAGGGTGAAAAATGATTGCATGTCATTACAGATGAAAAAAGGGTCTTTGATCGTGCATGTCGAGTAAACAAAAAGAGATAGTTGAGAGCTTACATTCAATGAATTATTGGGAAAAGAGGGCTTTTAAATTTGTAACTGTGCCACTGTCACTCTGCATTTATCGTGCAGCTGCATGCTTAATTTCTCCCCTAGATTTTTAACAAGCCATTGCTGCATTTTTTCTTTAACATGACTTCATGGGAACCATACTGTGCATCACTTTCTCACGTTTGCAGCTAACTTTTGCGCCGTCTCTTTGTTGCAGGCTAGAAGAAATGGCTAGCAGGATTGAACAGAACACCTTCAAAGATAAATGGGCAACCCTCCCTGCATTTTCACTATTTTTTTGTCAGCCGATTTTGTGGCTTTGTTATGCCTAACGTTGTTGCTTTTAGAACACTATGACTTTTGCTCTTTTGATTGACAGTTGTTTAGTGTTCTGGTTAGTTTGTGCATATTTTTATTAATTTTACGGATTCTGAAATTAACGATTATGTAAATTTCTGATGATCCTGAGATTTGTGGAACTCGAATTAATCTTTTAATTTGCTTTGTTTTTTAATTTGCTTTGTTCTTTGTGATGCTAAGTAACTTTTATTTTAATTTCTTGTTGTTTACCTTGAGAAATTATTAAATTAAATTTTAAAAACCCAATAATAATTGATTTTAAATTAAAAAATATGTTTTTATTATCATCCCTTGTACTCGATGGAACTATGGTAGGATACGAAATACATCTTTGATGCCATATATTAACTTTATGTAGTAAAAATTCAAAACATATAACATTGAGTTTCAAGGCCGGAGATTGAAATTCATCAAAAATACTTCAATTGCCTCCGTTTTTAACTTTATATTATTATTATTATTATTATTATTATTATTATTATTATTATTATTATTAAGGATTCCATGGTCGAAATATTAATGAAATGTATTATAAAAGGACTTTATTAATTAATCGTATTAATAATAAAAAGAACCAAGTAATTAAATTCCAATAATAGATAAATGTGGCATTTATTAAGCATCCTCCTCGAAAGGCAAAGACTAAGTTGCCTAGCTTAAGCGATTCTAGTTGTAGAGGACATTAGTACGTGGCGCGCGGTGGATGCATTGATCTATTGTTCTCCGACATTAGATCAAATGTTTAGCTAAAGTTTATTTTTTATTTTCTTTATATCTCTTAATTAGTCCTTAATAATAAAGTTCCATCCTATTCATAAAAGAAAAATGTTAATTTGGCAAGTCTGAATGACATCTATGATGATAATATCATTGGATATGAATATTAGGGGTGAGCAAAAAAAACCGAAAACCCGATTAAACCGAGAAAATTGAAAAACAAATAACCGAAAAAACCGAACCGTGAAAAAAATTGATGAAACCGATTAAAATTTTAAAAAACTAACCGGTTCGGTTCGGTTTCGGTTTTATAAGCTTGAAACAAAAAAAACCGAATTGAACTGAACCCAAACCGAAAAAAACCGGAAAAAAACCGAGCAAAACCGGAAAAAACTGAGCCAAATCAAAAAACCAAACCGAAACCGGCGGTTTGAACCGGTTTTGGTTTTTTTAAAAAAATTTGGTTTGGTTTTTTTGATAAAAACCGAAGCGAACCGAAAATGATCACTCCTAATGGATATAATAGGTGCGGCTTTTCACTTGTTTCATTATAATTACATACAATTACAACTATATATTAATAACTAAATTGTTAGATGGTTTTAATATATATGTATTTCTCACAATTCATGGTGGATTTTAATAATGAATTCTTTTAATTTTGATCATTAATTTTTTTTTATTTCATCCTTTCATGTGTTGGTCTTTGTGAGTTGATGGTTTCTTTACTTTGCATGTGCTTGAGAACTATTTTGATAGGATTTTAGATCTTGATAAGAAGTCAATTTAATGAGATATGATTTTAATTTATAGGATAAAGACACAATTAAAAGAATAAGGACTATACTTAGAAATAAATAAAAAAATAGTTTGGCCTATCTCGAATTCAGTAGAAAAAGTACGATTTAGTCCACATATTCTATGTTGACCTCTTTTTTGGTCCTTTTAGTTTTAACATTTTAAGTTTTTATCCAAAACTTCATTATATTCACGTTTAAGTCCTTATGTTTGAGAGAGAAGATTGAAAGTCGCTGGAAAAAAAAGAGAGACAAAATATTTAGTTGACCACTTTCATGCAACAAATAAATCAATATTGAAGTCAATAGATTTCATTTGATGAGAGGAGTTCTATTAAGGTATTTTTAACCCTTCATCTTGCTGGAAAAAATATATTAGATCTCATAATTATTTATTTGATTGAGTTTTTTTTTTTACATGATTATAGGTTGGTATGAGGTTGAAAACGGGTTTATTGAGATATCTAAAGTGTTTTTTTAGGTATTTTCATGAAAAATAAATTATTGAAAATGAGTTTTTTAGGTCTTTGAAGTCAAACCTTAACTTTCCAGCCATCACAGAATTCAACTAGTAGACAACATTCATATACTTTTTTTTTTGTCATTACCCTTTTTTGAAGCTCAAAAATTTCCATGTATTTTCAAAAATATAAAATTAAATTCATTTAATTTCCATCATTTCATTGTTTTTGATATGTTCATTTATTTTATATTAATTTTTTTTGTGTGACAAGATAGAAAAATACAATAAATATAATAAAATAATAAACAGATAAAAAAGATTGAAAGATTAAAAAAAAAGAATTAAGGTGCAAAACAACAGGAAAAGAAGGAAAATGAACCAAAATGATGAAAAAATAATAAATGGAAGAATCAATCAAAACTGGAAAATTTTAAAGAGATCCTATTTTTTAAAAAAGAAATAGTATAAAACCCTAATATTATTTTTTGAGTTGAGGTTTTTCCTGTTTTGAGAGAAACATAGAAAATATAAATAGAGGAGACTAGATAATATAAATAGAGGAGGCTAGACATAAGAAAACCTACAAAAAAAATCAAAACAGAAAAAAGAAATAATTTAGCCAACTAAAACTAGAGCAAAAGAAAGAAAAAAAACACCCTAAAAAACCAAAACTTACAACAACCCTTTTGTTTTTCCCCTTTTACCAGATCCACCCACGCAAAGTCATATTAGCTCCTCCATCTAACAGTCTTACTCTCGTCTCACCATTAGCCTTCCTCTGCCTAAAACCTAACCACCATCTACACTGAACATGGCAACCAGAAATCTCCATCTTCTTCCTCCTCTCCCTTTAAAGTAGCAACCATTGTCAAACTAGTCTTCCTATTAACACTAATAGCCATCATCCTGAAACCATCTCTCTTTGTTAATTCCACAACTCGGATCACAGACATTATGCTAGTAGCCTCAACACAATATAGGCCCAGTAACCACGACCTTTTCCCCCACCAAAATCACCTTTTTTTCCAACAAAAACAACCCAAAATTATAGTTTTTTTTGTACCACTAAACTCACCAAAAATCACACCATAAAGTCCATAAGTTCTAACAATAAAGACAAAACAAAAGAGTCTGAGTTTTACTGTGTTTTTTTATAGATCAATCTCGATGCATGAAGAATATGTGCCACCATTACAATATATATTCAACCTAATAGTGCATGAAGACCATTGCTTTTAAAGGTCAAATCAACATCCCTAACACATTGAATCATTTATTTTGATTAATATTTAATATGCTATTGGTTTCAGAGTTATGATGAATTTGTGTTTGGTTGATCAATGAGTGAATTTGTTATTGGTATTTTTTATTTGGCCATGTCGTTTGATTTAATTTTGTTTGTAACTAGAAATCAACCCATAAGTTGTAAATTCTATTTAGATTTATCATCAGAAGTGGCATTAAAGGTAAATGATTTTGTATTGTAAATATTAATATAGTGTATATGTTTATGTGCTTTTATTTTTTCCTTTTTTTATGATTGGTATTTTTATCGTAACTCGAGATTGGCTAGGAACTGTAAATCATAATTAAGTTTTATCACAAATGTCACATTAAGGTTAAGTGAGTTATGTATGTAAATATTGATATAATTTATCTTCATATTCTTTTCTTTATTTAATTTGATGTATTTTGTATCCTCATTGTCACTCAAAATCGACTCAGAAATTGTAAATTTTAATTAGGTTTTTCTTTAGATGTCATATTAAAGGCAAGCTAGCGAGTTTATATTCTTGACGAATGTGTATGAATTTTGTTTTGCATTATAACAAGTGAATTTAGGCTAGATCAGCGCAATCCCGTGTAAGCCCATTGAGAAAGAGTGGTGATCTTCATACCATTTTAGACATAACAAAATAAAACAAGCTAAAGCCTAACTAACCAATATCATCCTCTTGGTTCCAAGGCCTGTACTCAAAAAGTGAGTATTAAGCCTTGTTACTAGGCTTAGGTTCCAAATCACTTTCTTAGGTTCGAATAGTCTAACACCTCCAATAACCAAAGCACATAATCCAGTTTAGAAAAAATATTAGCATGTATGCAAAATAAGTACCCTTTTATTATTAAAAATAAACATGAAACAACTTATCTTAGGTAGGATATTTTAAAGTATTTTTAATTTTTTCTTTAGCATAACCAGGTTTTTACCTAGAACCTTTAAAGACCAATTAGAATTCCTAGTTACCATAAAAGTAGATAAAGACTCTTTTTTTCCTCTTTTATTTTACCCTTTTTTTTTACATATAGTTTATTGAGATATCCCCTGCAACAAAATGGTGATTGCGCTGGGTAACCTTAGAGCTAAGCATTTTTATTTATTTATGATATGTGTTTGGTGTACTTTGATATATGCTTTGAATATATTTGTGATGCTTTGATAATATTTTTATGATAATGTGCTTTGATAATATATTTAGAGCCAAACATTTTTTTATGATAATATGTTTGGGGTACTTTGATACGTGCTCGGAATATATTAATCTATGATGCTTGTCTAAATTAATTAATACATGTTTACTATATGGTTTGACATTTGTATTTTTGTTTATATAATTCTTGTATGTCTAGATCTTACGCATCATTACTTTTATTTTTATTTTTATTTTGTTTAGATATGGATTTATGTTCACACATTACACAACACTTTATTTTTTTCACACACTTTATTCGTAGGTAAGTATAAGGAATTAACGATGTCCTGATTGTCATTGACCCAAATAATGCAATCAAACTCTCGTAGATAGTCTACTTGATAATGATTTGTAGTCAATGAATGTTGCCCTAATCAACACTATTTGCACCTTATAGGCCTTGGTTAAGTTTATTAGGGCTATTAACTAAGCAGTGAGGGATCATCTTGAGACTAATTTAGTTAAATAACCTACACTTACATGAAATGATTAGAAACTTTTCTTATGGTGCCTCCATGTAACATCATATCAAATTAATCATTTTTATTCTTTATGAATATTTATCTCTACACATTATTTCTTAATTTTCACATAAAAGGAAAAACAAATCTAAATCAAGTTTTAAAAGTTTAATTTTCCTCAAAACCTACATCATACCAAGCTATGATAGATGAAAAGAAAGATCATATCGAAAAGAACTATACATATAAGATAAGCTCTTTGAATGATTAAATGAATCAACTAATTGGTTTGTTAACGAAAATTATTCACTGTGAACAATTTGATGAAAGATTACCAAAGACCACCACCATAAAGCTCAGTGTGGCAATGTCTCTCTTTTTATCCTACATTGATCAAAGTAACATCCTCTAGATGTCGAACAACTCTAAGCACCTCCATCATTATCTTATCGTGCTTTTCAAAACATGTAATCCAAGCTATAAAAAGAAACACAATAAATTGTCATCTTTGTTTCCACTTCCTCTCATCAAAATCTATAAACACCTTGTGAATACACATTAGATAACACATCAGCCACTTAAACCCATCTAACCATCTTTTTCTAAATGGTACAATAAGAATGCCAAGTTCACATGCTATGTACAAGCCGCGAGACATTTCATTAATCATTATAGAGGCTTCAAAAAACAAATTAACAACCTTATCAAACATAAGCAGTTATCATTTAAAGAGAGAAATAATATTTATAACATAACCATAATGGACACAAGACCATTAAACGAAAATACTTGTATGAGCCTTTTTCAACTAATAAAATATGTCATGTGTCAGATATTGACATTTTTAGAAAGTTCAAAGTCCTTGAATTTGTTAAATACACAGGGAGCTCGATGTTTAGAGACTCATATCAAGGTATACTATAGTAGGATGACCAAGGCTATTCATGATGAGAAAATTTTGATCAATTATTTTTGTGAAAGTTTGGTTAGACATATTCTTAGCCGATATATAGGTTTGAATGACTTCAAAATGAATACATGAAAATAATTGGTTGATGCCTTTCTAAATCAATATGGGATCAACTTAGAGGAAACTTCAAGAAAAACTAATCTTTAAATAATAATAATAATAAATAAGTTGTTAAGGAGTATGCTCTAAGGTTGTGTGGAGAGACAGCACAAACATATCATCCTCTATTTAGGAGGGAGCTCACCTCTATTTCTATTGACACCTTAAAGGTTTCATATTATAAATACTTGTTTAGTAACTCATCAATCTATTTTATAAAATGGTGATTGTAGTAGAAAAGGATGAGCAATGCTTAAAATAAAAAAGGATAAGGAATCCAATAATGAGGTTTGGTGTTGTGTTGGTTAATGAATCATAAAATGGATATCAAATTAGATATTATCTTGATTATAAACATCTTATCCAATTATCTCTGGTACTATCAAGTTTCACTACATCACAACGTTCTTGAATACCATTATCTGAGATTAATATACTTCTACCGTTCATCATCATTTACCAACACCTTTTAAGTATCAGATACTCTACCATAACCCCATCAAATCTTGTACAACTATTATATCCTAGGTGGTGTAATCCAAACATGAAGTGTAAATATCATGATAGAATTTTGGATCATTCAATAGAAAGCTACAATAATTTCAGGTATCAAATTTGAAAGTTAATAAGTAGAGGCCATGTATTTTTAAAGAATACATCATCATCAATCTATTATCAACTATAGGAACTAGGAAGTGATTAACAAAAATGGTGAAAGAGGTATTGGATGAAAGTTGTCCAAATGCAAATGTTTGCTAAAAGAAGTTGATATGAAAATGAATAAAGCATTATATTGTCACTCATTTTGTAAATCAATTTTATGAAACTTTGTTTCGTGAAAAGAAAGCTTTATCAAGATTTTATATTTTTAAAGATTTGTTGTGGATGGTGGAGACACTTTGAGATTAAAAAAAAAGATAATATATACTCTATCTTTTTAATATTTTTTGGGATTGAAAAAGAAGATTCTGGAATTAAAAAAAAAAATTTCCCCCTAGCATTTGTATGATACATTTCTTGATTTCAACACAATAATTGGACATAAAGGGAAAGAACATAATTAAGAAAATGTGATACAGTCCCAAGACAAATGAAAAATAAATCCAAGAGAAAAAATTTTCAATAACTTTTAACCCTCTAATTTTTTCCATGTGTTTTCAAGAAAATAAATTAAATTAAGTCAATTTTTAGCATTTTCATTTATTTTATATTATTTTACTTTTGTGATAAGATATAAAATGAAAAAAATAAGGTGTAAAACAATAGGTAAAGAAGGAAAAGGGACCAACAGTGATGAGAAAATAATAAATAGAAGAATTAAGTTAGATAATTGTAAAGAGATCCTAGTTAAAGAAAGAAATAATATAAAAACATAATATTTTTTTTCTAGTTTAGGTTTTTCCTATTTTAAGAGAAAACCCTAAAAAAAAAATCAAAATAGACAAAAAAAATAACAAATTGAGCAAACCAAAACAAGAACAAAAGAAAAAGAAAAAACCCTAAAAACCCAAAACTTGTAATAGCCTTTATTCCTCTTACTAGATCCACAAAGTCATAATAAGTCCTTCATCTTCACAATATAACCTTACTCTCATCTGTCTTTCTCCGCTTAAAACCCGAGTAATAGCTACATCAAGCACGACAACCACAAATCGCCACCAAATTCCAACCTTTCTCATCCATGACATCAACCACTATCAAATTAATCTTTTAATCAATGGTAATAACCATTAACCCAAAACCATCTCTCATCACTATTTCTATAACCCAAATCATAACCACTACACCAGCAGCCTCAAAACAGAACAAATCCAACAACCATAACCCTTTTTCCTAACCAAAATTTCCTTTTATTTCAAAAAAAAAAACCTTTAAATAAAACCAAAATTATAATCCTTTTCTTTTCTAAACTCGCCAAAAATCACACCCAAAACTCTATAAGTTACAGCTACTAACACAAAACAAAAGAGTTCGAGTTTTACTATGTTTTTTTTCAGACCAGTCTCAATGTGTGAAGAACAACATGTTACAACCACGCGATGTCACTACCGAGTCAAATTCCAGCAGCCTTTTTCTTATTACAGCTGCTCCTAAAGGTCAAATTCGAATCTTCAAAGAACTGAATCATTTATTTATATTAATATTTAATATATTTTTTTTATGATATATGATAAATTTTGTGTTTGGTTGATCAATGAGTGATCTTCTTCTTGTTGTTTTTAATTTACATATGTCATTTGATTTAAATTATTCATAATTAAAAATCATCTCATGAGTTGTAAATCTTATTTAGGTTTCTCCTCAGATGTTGCATTAAGAGTAAATGATTTTATATTCTAAATATTAGCAATATATATATATATATATATATATATACACTTTTATTTTTTCCTATATTTTTTTATTGACATTTTTTTTTGTAACTCAAAATCAATCTAGAAATTATAAATCATAAATTAGTTTTTTCTTAAATGTGATATTAAAGATAAACAAGCTTATATTCTTAATAAATATGTATGGATTTTGTTTTGTATTCTACCGAGTGGGTTTGGGTTGAAATGGTACAATCTCGTATAGACCTATTAAGAGAAAGAGATGGCCTTCGAACCTATTTTAGACACAACAAAAGAAAATAGACTAAAACCCAATTAATAAAAACCAGTATCTTGGATCCAACAACCATACTTAAAAGGTGAGAATTGGATCTTATTACAAAGCCTAGGTCCTAAATCACAATCCTAGGTTTGAATGGTCTCATACTCCAATAACCAAAGCACATATACCATTTTAGCTAAGATCTTAGCATGTATGCATAATAAAGATTGTTTTATTATTAAAAATAAACATTAAGTAAGATATTTTAGGGTGATTTTAATCTTTTCTTTAATATAACCAACCCCTTAAATAAAATCTCTAAAGATTAGTTAGGGTTTTTAGATATCATAAAACTAGGTGGTGATTTTTTTTTTCTAATTTCACTTTATGTTTTTACATATTGTTCACCAAGATGTCCCTAGGATTTATTTTTTTTTAAAAGGTAAACAATGTGACATTCACCCAATTTAACCAAAAAGAAATATATATGCCTAGACGTGTGGGCTTAGCCTTATAGACCTACACATGTTTGGCCCAACAATTGACACTTTTATGTTCAAGTGTTTGAGCTCTTTTTATAAGGTTTTTTTTTTAATTTTAATTACAATCCCAATAAAATAAAATAATTAAAATTATATTTATGATATTATTATATTAAATAACTTTTAGTTTCTATTTTTTAATAAGATTATAATGTTTTTTTTAATATTAGCAAGCATTCGTTTTATATAGCCTTGCTTTATTATTTCATTAGAAACCATTCTATTTGGAATTTATTTCTAAATAAGATTATAGTATTTTCTTATAATGTTAGCAATCATTACATTAATTATCATATGTTAAGCTACCGTGAAGACTTTTTTTAAGTTTATGGTCATGGATATTTTATGAAAATGTATGGTTTTAGGGAAAAAAAAAACAATTATTGGTATTTATGTTTTATTTAATGAACTTTACTATTTATAAAAAATAATTTTTTTTGTCAAACAACAAAAAATCACTTGAATAAAAAAAAGATGATTTTGACAAAAAAAAATGATATATTTTTCTTCCATGATTTAATTTATTATCTTTCATTTGAATATCTTTTTCTATCATCGAATGATTAATTAAAAAACTAGAATAAAAAAAGTTCAGGTGGCAAGGTAAAGAAATGTTAATTTTTTTTAATACATTCACATCAAAGTTATTAAAACATATATTTTTTTTTTATTAAAACATGTTTTTATAGTTTTGATAAGCTATTATTTAACAAACAATATTATGGTGAAAAAGGTATATAAAATTAAAAAGTGAGCATATTAAGAAGATAAAGAGTTTTCATTAAAGAGATATTTTTCTTATTCTTATTTTTTTAATTTATTCTAATTACTTTTGGTTTTCATTGAATAAATGACATAGCTCAAAAAACTATTTTTTTTGTTAAAAAAATATATTAATAATAGAAGTAGTAATTATACTATGTTATTTTAATAAAATTTAAATTATTATTTTTATTGCAAAAAATAATTTTATTTGTATATAATTAAATAAAAAAAATTTGAAGAGCTTCCCATGGATTGAATAAGATAATTTACATTTTTCTCTCATCTTTTTTATTTAATTTTTAGTTAGCGTTAATAATTATTTTAATATTTATTGATTCTCTATTTATTTTATTACACAAACACATCAATTTTTCAATATATAATTAAGATTTTTGATGATGTTAAATGTTAAAAATTTAACAACACACATATATTTTTTTATATTAATTTTTTTTTAATCTGACCTCATGCAGTAGAGCCCAAGTGAGTAGGCAAATCTTTATATATTACATAAGTCGTTGCTGGGTTGGGGAATTTGGCCCTCGCTGGTGAGATGTTTTCAATCTTGTATTTACTTACATTTGTCCATTATTATGTCAGCAATCTAGCTGTAATTGGGGCGAATCTTTTATATATTCCGTCACAAACACCATGTCTTTGATCTAATCGGAGAAATTAATGAACATAAAACTTTTCATAAATTTCTCAGTTAACCTGACAAAGGTAGTTGTAGCGTCTAATTTCAGCCTTAAGGAGAAATGAACACAAAACGTTTTCATAAATTTCTCAGTCAACCTGACATAGGTAGTTGTAGCATCTAATTTCAGCCTAAAGGGTGTAATAATAATTAGGGATCAGGTGTCTGTTTTAAGGATACTATTATACATAACTTTTTATTGATTTTTATTTTTTTTTTTACATTCTTCTGGCAAACTTGAGATACGCAAGTGCTTGTATGGGAACATGAGTGCTGTCCTTGGTGACAGAGTCAAGAAAAGGCTCTTAGAACTTGAAATGATCATGAAGGGATCCAGTCTTGATGGAGAAGATGCATCAATTAATCTTGAAATATTTACTTGGAGATGACTGCGGGAATAGCTGCCCTCTTGGTTGTCACCATCGCTAATTTACACCACCAAAGGATGCTGCTGGTCGACGATCGGTGGTAGTCTGTCACCAATCAGCAGTGTTTATTTGGGAAATCAGTTGCGGACTTGCTTGCATCTGGGGTTATTTCCTTCAGGCTTAAGCCTTTTTTCAAGACATCTCCTTAACCTCATTTTCAGACCTTGGATGAGTTTGAAATGACCCCCACCCTTCCATTGACTCCCTTCGACCAATAGAAACAAAGAGCTTCATCTCAACTCCGAGAATATAGCTTAATTAACAGGTTGTAAATTTGTTTATTAGATGTTATGAATTCGAATAGAGTTATTGAAATTTTATCTGATTATTAATTTTAGAATTTTAAAAAATTAATCATGATACAAGTAAACTGCTCAAATACCCCCAATTAAAAAAAAAAATAAAGTTTCACCTCTCTTTAAAAAATATATATCATTTCATTTGTTTTCAAAAGAAAGATGGTAGAAACAATCATAACCCACCAGTGTCCTATGCCTGCGAATCCACCAAGAAGATCCACCCTTCAGGCTAAACGTCCATAGTAGTATGTTCTCAAACTATATCGGAGAGATGAACTTAATTTTAAAGTGTAAGAATTAGCTCGAGAATTCACTTTGTGGGAAAACAAAAATAAAATTAATTTGAAATTGCTTTGAAGTGTAGTGTACATTGTATTGAAATCTGTTCGTATAAAAAAATACCTAATCCATATATAGCCTGTATACGGGGCTAAAGCTAAATTCTTCTGGGCATCCATCTCAATATAAGACAACATTGAATGACAACACAAGCATCTATGTTCCTTCTAAAAGGTGACAAACATGCGTGCTCGGAGTCTTTTTCAAGTGTCTCCTCTCTTTTTTTTCATTGTTTTGGTATTCAAGCATGCGTATGCTTTCTCAATTAGATTCAACAAGTCGTCCACACAACGAAATGACTAAAAGACGCAATGCTTAATATGTCCTGGTTGGCAACACTTCTCTTTTTTTCCATAGCTGCAGTCAATGGAGTGGAGATGCACTTGCTTCATTCTTGTACCGAAAGAGCAAAAGATGGTGGCTTGACTTTATTAAAAACAATTGCTTATACATGATAGCTCTATTGGCCCGATGCATGTTTCATGAACAAGCTGGTTAAAACATTGTGTAGATAATAGCTATTGTGCCCAAACTTTAACTAGAGAAGGTGGCCCGCAGGAACTGCACCTGCTGCTCACTATCTCCATCACTCTCTTTATGTTTATCAACGTTTCTGTCATAATTTATCTCTGATTTGTGGCTCAGGAAGAGGTTAGGAAGGCTTCTGATTGCTAGATTAGCACCCATATGTAGTTCTTATCTGTATCTGATCTACTGGATTTCGGTCTAGATATAGCGTGTGCCTTCACTTTTATTTTGTTCATCTCCATTGAATGGCCCTGCTTTTCCTTTCTTTTCTTTATTTCTTGGGATTGCTGTTTCTTTCTGCCATGTAGTTATGTATAGTAATGTTGTTTGTTAGCCCATGAAAGAAAAAGGACAGGGAAGGCCTGGATAGACAAGAAAGGTGAAAAGGAAAAAGGAACAAAAAAAAAAAAAAACAGTGAGCACTGCAGAAATTAATGCAGGCGCTCAGGCAGTGAATAATGCAAAGATGGGCAGAGATCGAAGGTAAGCTACACATACTCTCTGCCATGAAATATATAAATACAAATTTATCATTAACAATAAATCGAAAACTCTTTCTATTATACTCTCTATTTTCTTCCTTTCAACTTCCACTAGTTACTTACCTATATAAGGAAGCTTAACGGTTGTGATACTATGTTTTCTATTTATATAAGGAGGGCTATATATAAGTATAGCACACTACACAAAATCAAAACTATAAAGCTATACAAGGTACATATAATTTCCATAACTATGCATCCTATAGTTCAGCACTGACAGGATTTATATAGTTGTAGTATATTATGTGTAGTATATTATGAGATGTAATTTATCGCAATGGTGGAAAAACTTTATACGTATTACTTTTGACCATGACGATAAAATTGTTATTATCAACTGTATTGGCAGGATTTGATGTATGATTTATTACCGATTGAAATAATAAAAATCACAAGTAATTTGTATTAGACCGCCACAGAGAAAATTAATGTCTAGTGCGTGTGTGTGTGTGTGTTAGAGAGAGAGAGAGAGAGAGAGAGACCTCTAAAATCATTGACGTTTGAGATAGCCCGCAAGTGAATAGATAATGTTGTGGAAAAGGTGTTTCACATCTTAATACCTTATTCAACAAATTCATTATATCAAGCAATGCAAATTAATATATTAAATGTGGTATGTTCTTATCTTTATATTAATATGCAGAAAATTTATTGGGGAATAATGAAAAATGTAAGATGTTAAAAATTGATATAAGATCAATGTTTTTACAGAAAAAATTATGAAATTGATTTTAATCATATGATTGTTAAATGTTGGTAATTGAGAAGATGCAAAAGTTTAATATGATTTATTTTGTAATTTTATGTATGTCACAAATAAATCCCTTTGAGGACATCTATTTTTTAGGGTCACTAGGCTACCTAGTATTATACAAAAAGAATATTTGTATTCTTAGAGGAAAAAAACTTATAAATAGTTAATATGGATGTAAATTTTAATAAAAGTTGTAATAAATTATGTACATTTATAAAACTATTGAAAGAATATTGAAACTTTATATATATTACCATGTTTTTTATGGGTTCAAGCCGTATAAGGTTGTTAAAATATCAGGTTTTTACAATGAAAAATGGGATTCGCAGACAAATAGGTAGCACCTTAATTATCTCACCAAAATATAATAACAAAAGTAAGAGAAAACCATAGATCTAACAAAAAAGAACAAAGTCATAAAATATCAACAGTACCATAAGCTAAAGCCTTGTATTCGGCTTTGGAAAAATAGCCAACAACAAGGTGTTGCTTTCTAGATTTCTATGAAATAAGAGTGTTCCCTAAATACACAAGGTAACCACCATTCGACTTATGATCATGACACCACCAGCCCAATCACCATCAGTAAAGCCTTGAAATGACAAAGAGAAACATTGAGTGATGTGTAAACTATAAAAGGTTATAGCCTTCAGATAACACATAATATGTTTAACTGTAGCCAAAATGAACAACAATAAAAGCATATATAAACTGGCATACCTTGTTCACAACATAAGATATATCCTGCCTAGTGAAGGTTAGATATTGAAAAACATCAACAATTTATCTAAATCTTGTGGGATCAGGAAAAAAAAATCTCTAGACATTATATCAAGTTTTGATGAAGAAGCAAGAACATCAACAGGTTTACAAGATGACATAACTTTATAAAAAATATCAAGAGAGTATTTATGTTGACTAAGTATGAGACTCATACAAGTAGGGGTAACTTCAATCCTCAAGAAGTAATAAGCAACACTTAAATCATGAAACTTGAACTTTAAACTCGACAAGGTAATCAATAATTTAAGCAAGACTTAATTACTTTCAAGAAGTAAAATATCATCTACATAAACAAGTAGATAAAATGATATCACTACCAACAAATAAAATGAACAATGATGTATCAACCTTGGATGTATAGAAACTAATATAGAGGAAATAATCACTCAACATGTCATACCAAGCCTAGGGGGATTACTTTAAGTCATACAAAGATTTATGAAATTGATATACATGAGAGGAAATAGTAGGATGAATAAAACCCAAAGGTTGCTCCATATAAACCTCTTCTTGTTATATCTTATTTAAGAAAGTAATTTGAACATCTAGTTGGTTGATCTACCGACCTCTAGATACTACAATAGTAAGAATTAACCAAACATTAGTGGGTTTAGCCACGAGACTAAAAGTTTTTGAATAATCAATACCCTCGTGTTAAGTGAACCCTCTAGCAATTATATGAGCTTTGCATCTCTCAACATTACCATCAGCACGACACCAATCTTATACACCCAACAACTTCTAATCACATTCGTAGAAAGTTGAAATGAAACTAATAGCCATGTACAGCTACAATGTAAAGCATGAATTTTAACATGCATGGCTTGATGCCATGACACATGTATGTTTGCTTCTTGAAAAGTTAAAGGTTCATGAGCAGGAATGGGTGTTACCCGCAAAGTATAGGAGACTTAGAAAGCCAAAGATAAGCTCATATTTTTTGTTTTGTGCTTTCTTAGATGACGGATCATTAAACGCTGGCGGGAGGCTAGAATAGTAAATGTTTGATTTGGAATCAAGACCTGCTAAAAAGAATATTATGAAAGATCAACAACCAAATCTAATCTTGAATATAATGTCAAGATACTAGAATGGGGAAATCAAAACTGAAATTATCTATGTATTAATATCAAAAGAGGCAGAGACCTGTCAATCTAACAAGGTAGAATCTAAACCTAGAGAATGATCATTAGATAAAAATGCATGTGGAGACAAATTAGCAAGACTAGTTTGTGTAAAGATAAATTCAAGAAATATCAAGAAAGGCAATGATGTAGTTAAGAGTGATGTAGGAGAAGGCATAGATAATGATGCTATACATTTAAAATTGTAAAATAAAAAAACATGTTCATGAAACCGAATGTCATAAGCAATGTGAATTTGGTTGATACCTATCATGATGGATTAACTCAAGTTATTGGTGAAGTGGCTAAATTTTAAAATTAATATAGATAAAAATCTATGTACTTTTATATATAAGGGGGTGTTTTTAAAATTATTTGAAAAAATAAACCTTAATCTAAATTAATTTATAAACAAATCCAAGAAAAACGCTTACTATAAAACTAGAATAATATAATCATAACTTGAAAATCAATTGAAACAATAATATTACATGTATGATCAAAGCCTATTCTCTTATGTGAAAAAAAATGATAAAAACGCAAGAAATAATCAGCCATATTTTTATTTTGTTAAATGGTGTGCCATGCATGTCTCTGTTTGGGAAAAAAAAAAAAAAAACTTGTCACCATGCTTGTCTGTCTTTAAGAATTGGGATGGTGAGGGTAAATTAATAGTGAAAAAGATGAAAAATATGTTACCAACCTTAATCTGACCAATGGTTTGTGTCCGTGATCTGAGGACCATTCATTTGCCAATAACTTAACCTTTGGGTCAGTCAGTAGTCAGAACTGTGTACAGAAACCTTTCTACGGTTCTTCCACCGCCACTGCTTGTTTAGAGAGAGATGGTAAGAGATTAAAACCCTAAAAGTTTTCTCATCCATCCCTATCTCCTGTAACACAAGCAGTGAAGGGCCACTCTCTCTCTCTCTCTCTCTCTCTCTCTCTGGATTGACAATTGCTCGTTGGGTAGCTAGGGGATGCATGTCGCTAAAGAAGCATATACATATTTTCAAGAGGAATGCACACTTTTTTTTAGTCTTATTTTTCATCCAGATTAACTTTATTTATTCAACTTCACAGGTGTTTAGGCTCCAAGATTTTCATAGTCTAGCTTGAAAACAATCTGCTTCTTTTTTGTTCTTGAGCCAACGTTACAATATTAATGGATTCGCAATTCAAAGTTTGGCTTGAATGTAATTATATTTATGTATTTTGTCTTGTTTTCTTGAAAGAGATTTCCATCAGGAAGCCATCCGCACCAGAAGGCGGTGGTGATTTAGAAGATGAAATAGCCACGCATTGGTCGAAGCAAAAGTCCACGGTCAACATAAACACTGTGAATTCCGGCTAGGGTTTAATTAGAAACTGGGTTCCACACATGCCTTAATTATCAATGAAGAAGGTGAAATGAAGAAAGCGTGGCCTTATATCCTTGTCAAGGAAAGAAAAATAAACTTGAATACGTTTCAATTTCCATCTAACAAGTCGGCTTTTATCCATCAAAAGAGAGTTTCTTACGCAGTGTCAGCTGTTTGGTTTCAACACTTCAACTTGCTCCATGCATATCTCTCTGCAGAAAGTTGTGTGGTCCTCATCTCAGTGGGAGTTTTGTATGTTGGTCCCTCACCTATAAGGTAGCTATACGGCCTCTCTCTCTCTCTCTCTGCTTCCTTGAGTAGCTGTCATTTACATCAACATGACAAGCCTCTAAGAGTACTGTAGACCACAACTTTTAATGCCCAGGAATACACTTCTCATCTTAGTGGATTTCTTTTTGTCCTTGAATTCTTTTCTACCCTAACTTATAATCTCATGACTTGATGACAAGATGTCTTATATTGAGACATTTAACTTGTTTTATTAGGTGATGGATCATAGGACGACATCTTCCAGGACTGCCAAATTTCCTCAATTACCAACCAAAGTCATCACTCCTACTTGGTGTTAAGAACGTGCCGGGGTTTGGAACTGGGCTGCCGTGTATAATATTGTATCAGACGAGATGCAGACATGAGCTCGCTAGCTAATTTGAAGCTGCTGTTTCCAGTTCTGGCTCCCTTTAGCACATGATGTATACTTGGTACTAGATAGGCATGCATTGATCGACCCATGTGACCAGAACTCAGCCACAAAACCTTTATTTGTGGTTGCCCATAAAGCATAACTCACCGCTTTTCGAAACGTCCAGCAGCGGTATGGTCCCCAACTCAATTTATGCAATGTGTTTGCGCAACATTTTAACATGGTGTTTTCCACAAATTGACACTCTAAATTTTTACCCTAGCTAGCCAAGGGAAAATTAATTAGTCCTAATGACCATTCATTGAGACAATGATTGCTCAACATGCGTGACAAACGAAATGATAAGATATGGACTAGCATAATTTATTTGACCCGAGGGGGGGGGGGGTATATGACACGCGGCTCCACTGATGCCATTGCTTTATCTTTACGTCTTCCTTGGAGCATGGTCGGTTGAATTCCTAGCTTTCTCAAATGGCGTACCTTCTCCAATAAGTTTATTCTCTGTGATCGAAACAAAGGAAAAGTATTTCCAGATATTGATACCAAATTGCATAAGATATATACAGACAGGCAACCTTGGTGCAGATTTCATTACCTTTCTTCACACTGTAAGTGCGGCAACTAATCCCAAAGTTATGTGCATGCCTAGCTATGATTACTAAAACCCTTCCCTTCCTTTAAAAATACTTCTTTTCTTGATTTATTCATGTAATACCAGCTAGTTACTTGTTTTCAGCTTCGGATTACCTCGTCGATGAACACAATATTGTAAGAGAATATGATATTGAATATTGTTGTCTTCTCTTCACAACTGAAACCTTCCAGAACAAAAAAAAAATGGCTAGTTGAGAATTCTTACCAAGGAATTCTTAAAATGTTTCTGATATATATTGACTATATATGCTTTTGTTGAGTACTGTTTTTCTAGAGATTCCCTTCTACTTGTGCAGAGATAGCTTGTTTTGATTATATTTTTTTTAATGTTTTTTCGATCTTCTTTGACCACTTACTCTTTCTTTAAGGGAAACTGCAGTTTGGACCGATCTTGTGCTGTGTGGTTATGTTAATCTGACTGCTCATTTTCTTCCTTTTATGGATCTGAATCAGCATGAGAAGCTGCAGCACAAAGAAACTTTATGCAGCAAGGTTTCTTTGACACTACAAGGAGTCTGTGCAAACCTCCAGTTATTTAAGGAGTTCAACTTGCTTGTTCAATTTCGTATGCACCGATGATGAGAGGCATAAGATGATTACTAGTTCAAAGCAAGTGGATTCTCCAACAAAAAAGGAAGAGGATTCAAATGATGGCAAGATTTCTAAGGCTTCATCTAGCTCAGCACCATGGTTAAGGTTGAAGGATCCAAGAATTGTGCGAGTGTCGCGTGCTTTTGGAGGAAAAGACAGGCATAGCAAAGTTTGCACCATTAGAGGGTTGAGAGATAGGAGAGTTAGGCTTTCAGTTCCCACTGCTATTCAGTTGTATGATCTTCAAGATAGACTTGGCCTTAATCAACCAAGCAAGGTAGTTGATTGGTTGCTTAATGCAGCCAAGCATGAAATTGATGAACTCCCTCCACTCCCAATGCCACCAGGGAACTTTTCCCTGAATCATCAAGCAATGCTGGGTTCTTCTAATGAAGTTGGCGCCTCACGGTCTAGCAAAGAAGTGTTTAAAATGAACAACGGCGTTGATTGGGAGGATACAAGTGCATTTACTAGACCGAGTTTCTGGAATGCTGATGCAATTTTGAGGGCTAAGTCGAAAGAGGTTGTGACAGATCCAGTGAATGAGAAAGAAAATTGGGCAAAAAGAGATGATGAAGATAAGGACGATGGCAGTATTGAAGGGAATACTGCGCAAGCTTTATCTAGCAGTTTCTTACAAAGAGCTAGTCATTCTTCCTTACCAGGTTTGATAAATAATGCCATGCCTTATGGTTCTTTCTTTCATTTAGAACCTCAAAGTTTTCCATTATCTCATATGGGAAACCATGGATTTGCAACACAAACAGGAGATATACACAACCTAAATGTCGTGCCATTGTCATCTGCCTTGTCTTTATCATCTGGCTCTCAAATTTTAGTGTGTCCACCTGGGACAACACAGTCTTATTTCCCTTCACATGCCACAGCTTCCATGGAGATTGATCCGAGACAAATCAACCACTTTCAATGGTTGACCCCAAGCACTCAAAATCTCTTACCAAATTCCCTTACCCCAAGTCCATACCCTATAAGCCAATCCATGAGACCTTCCCAGTATTTCAGTGTGACTCCTAGGGTTCTCCACTCTCACAATAGCGAAAGTCCACCGGACAAGGACCCACAATTTCCTTGTAAATGACATGATCAAAGCAGTGCAAGGATTGCAGAAGAAGAATACATGGCCCTTCTTCCTAAAACAAGCAAAGCTTCAGTTTGATTTAGTGTCCCAGGAGAGAGGAAAAGGTATTGTTCTATTAAAAACTTATACTAGAACACTTCTACCTGTCCTGTGTGTTTATTTGCAGACAGTTTTTCTAATGGTACTCATAGTCACAATCTCATGTTTGATTTCACATTTTTGCATCTTAGTGTCTGGTTCATCAGTCCTAGGAGAGTGTTTTATGTCGAACGAATGGCTTGATACTTGTGAGACAACCACAGAATCTTAATAATTTGATTTTCAGTTGATTGATCATAGTGATAGCAATTTGTACAGGTCATGGACCTAATAATTATGTGTTATATTTGATGTTGCATCTCAATTTTAGTTAATAAAAGCTTATATATGCTGTGCTGATCAATCTAGTAAGAAGTGCAAGAGGAAGTAGAGGATGGTTATTTGCACCTTAAGCTTATATGCTTTATATGATATTCAACTTTTTGTATGCCAAAGCCATGAACATTATTTGCTTCAACAAGATTTGGAGTCTTCAGCACTTTCGAGTTTGCAATCTCATGAAGTTAAGGCAGTTTTGACACCGGATTTCTCAACAAATACATACATACTTGTTAACTCAGAGTCCATGAGCATAATTTTGAAGCAAGAAAATTAAACCTTGGAGAAAACAAAGATCAGTAGAGAATGATAGGCTATTTATAGAAGTCTGATATGAACACTGGAAAAACTAGCAAAGAGTCAAACCAAAAATAGGTTTTGAATTGAGCTTGTGTAATTTCAAAGAACGAAAAAGAAAAATTAATTTCTTGCTTGTGTGAGTGAATGAGACATGATTGTGCTAGTATAAGTGTCAGCTTTGCACAGGATCCAACAAGATAATGGAAGGAGTAGCAGCTTTAGATGATCAAAGGAGCTCGTGAAAGTTGCATATATCCAATGAACTGAAAAGATCATCTGTGCGTGGTCCTCGAAAAGAAAAAAAAAAATTGAGGGAGAGACTAGGAGGGGTATTTTACCATTTTAACATGGCTGGTAAAAGTTAAAAATAAATAAATAAATAAACGCAGGTTATAAAAATATTTGAAAAATAACACCATCTTCAACGTAACCATGATTTTAAATAATGGTTTTCTAACAATTCTTATTGAGAATAAAAGTTGTTTACTTAAGAAATCAAAAGTGAAATTAATTAACATTTATAAAAGTCAATATAACATTTTATATAAATTCAATAGTCAAGATATGAGATTTAAGATTCAATCGTTAAAAAATAAAAGAAAAGATAATTTGACTTTGTATGAGAGAGAAACGAGATTAGAAAAGAAAGGAAAGAAAAAATGGATCATCCAAAACACGCTGGAACTTTGTTTTTTAAACACCCAATACCATTAAAAGATCTCGGCGAGACAATTCTAACCACACCATAAAAGACCACCGAATAAGATTATAATTTATTAGTGATTTTGTTTTGAGTTAACTAGAACTTAAAGTACCTTAACCCAAAACAAAACTATTAACCAATTACGATTTCATTTGGTGGTCTTTCATGGTGTAGTTAAAATCTTCTCGTTATGATATTTCTAACGGTATCAGATATGTGAAAAACAGAATCCTGATGTGTTTCTGATGACTCATTCTTTTTTTTTCTTCCTTTTCTTTCCTTATTTCTCTCTTATACCGTATCAACTTATCTCCCCTCTTTTTTATTGACCATTGAATCTTGAATATCATTTCTTGACCTTTGAATTTTCTTAGAATTTTATATTAACTTTTGTACATATTAATTAATTTCACTTTTAATTTCTTGAGTAAACAACCATTATTTCCAATTACAAAACCAATATTCCAAATCGGAGTTGAATTGAAATTGTGTTATTTTTTAAGTACTTTTGTCATATATCATTTTAATTATCAAAACTTTTACCAGTTTTTCAAAAAGAAAAATCCAAAAAGGAGTAGAATAAAAAGATTTTAGTATTACCGTTTATGTGTGATTAGGCAGGGGTCCAAACTCCAAATGTCCCCATCATATTTTCTCCTTGTACACTAAAACACTATCTGTCTAATTAATCAAATCACCATTATATTAGGTTTTGTCTTTGCTAAGGTATTATTCCCAGCCAGCTCTCCTAGGATTAGGGCATCTTCATGGGAGGTTGAGAAACGGTATGCAGATGAGAATTGGGGCATGCAAGAACTCACACCACAATCCCAAACAAAATCTAGCTACAGTTTTTATATATATATACCAGTTTTTTTCCTATGTGATGACGGAGAAGAGATTTTAGAGAAAAGGCATTATATAGGCCTAACTCTATAGGAAAGGGTAGTAAAATATGTAGTTAGTTATCAACATCTCCCAAAAATACCATATTGTTTTCTAATTAAGCAGATAAAATCTAGCTGTGGGTGACCCTAGCTATGGCGCCGAAAATAGCTTTCTGGTGCAGCCAACAAATTAAGACTAATGAATGTTTTCGTATCTAGAGAGTAATTAATTGGTGTATTCTGTTATAATGAATGAATATATATAATATAGTGTTCATATTCTGTTATAATTCGGTAGTTAAGACGAGTTTATTTTTTTGGTCATTTACTTATGGGAATGCAGACAAGAATTTTACTTTCGTACTGTAAATTGTGCATGGCTGGAATTTAATAACGAGATTCTGGGAAGAAGGGAAGAGAAGAGAAGAAAAAAAAGAGAAAAATGGGATCTCTCATGTTAAAAATCGAAATTAAATCATTGTAGTGTATGGCGAAATTATGTTATTTGAGAAGAATCCATGATAAACAAGAGCTTAATCTCACGTACGTGCCATGGAAAGAATATTGCGATTTCAATGAAGATTTTGTGGAGAGAAGTAATCATCACGGGCTATTAATTTATTTGGTGATCATTCAGATATATAGGCCAAGCGCTGATTATAACCAAAGAGGTGCAGAAACCAATGCTGTAAAATGATTTTTGGAGCACTATATACAGACAAAGAGAGCGCGTTCTTCTCTTGCTTGATTTCCTTCTGCCTCTAAAGGAAAAGGTTTCTGGATTGTTACTTTTCTCACTTTTTTCATTTTACCCTCTTAAGCATGGCAAGATCGAGTATTATATACGGTATTATGGGGTGATATATACCTGTCCTGTTTCTGGAGTTCTTGAATTCCATTGCTTAGTTAACTCTTGCCCTAGCTATGAGTTAGGTATTTATCTTGACAGCACCAGGTCTCTGCTGAGCATGTTCCTTGCCAATCTAAAACAGTTTAGTGCGAATTAGAACACATCGGATTTAGATTCAAGTGTTATCTTCACGACAAAGAAATTATGATTAAATCCTCACTAGTTTCTGGTTTATCAGTAATGTGAACAGTCGTACGCGTTATCGGCCATGCTCCCAGTAAATTAGTGTCTGAAGAAGATTTTCTGTCGATGGTTTTGCTGAAATACTAAGTATGAATATTCTTGTTTATGTTTTTATTCGTCTTCATAGTTACTCTTCTTTTTGCTGGCCTGTATTCTATCTCTTTTGTCGCCAGCCACACTGCTGATCTGCTCGCTAGCTATGATCTGTTAATAAGATTTTTCACTGGTGATTGAAGTGATTATTTGTATGCGATATACTTAAATGATTTTTAATTTACAACAACATAGTTTTGAAGAAATTAATTCAACCGTATAAATATAGGATATAATATTTAGGTAATCTTTGATAAAACTTAAATGACCCTAAATTGTCTAGTAAGATTTTTGGGAATCTTGAAAACAAAAATAAATTTATTATTTTTGTTGCTTCAGCTGCAGTGTTAGAAGCATGTCAATGGATATGCAGTGGATATGCTACAATAAATTTTTTTTTTTCCTTTTTGTTTTTTATCACATCTTCTTGGGAATTATATTTTAAAAAACATTTATTGAATTTTTTTGGGTTCATTTTTTATAGGGTTAGTCTCAACTTCATGATTTAATCGGGTCATGAGTTTCAAATATTAGCCCAGAGTGTCTTTAGCCTTTTTTAGGTTTATTTTTTAAATTGATTTTTTTTTAAATTTCATCATTCAACATTCGGTGGTTGGAGATTGAGTTTCGTGATTTTTTTCACTTTCTTTTATATGAAGTTATTATGATTTCATGTCTAGGGTCGTGGGCTTAGCGGGTTAACCCTTATTGACTCAAGTATTTTTTTTTCTTTCGTTTCTCTTTTTTAGATTTTTTTTCCCAGTTTTGCTCTTCAATATTGGGTTATTTAAAATTTGAGCTTTATTGTTTTATTTAATTTTCTTACTATGGAATTATCCTGATCTCATGACTAGGTTATATATTTGGAAGGCTGACTCAGGTGGACTCTAGTGGATTTTTTTTGTCCTTTCTTAATTTGTTTGTTTTTTCAATTTTATCCCTTAATATTTGATTTATTAAGAATTAAGCTTCGGACTTTTATTATTTTACTTTAAGATAATCACATCCTTATTTAATTTTTACTTCGTTACCAAATAAAATAATAGGAGACCTTTTAAAGATATTATGAGGATATTTTTTTGTAATATTTTTTTAGTTTAATTTATTTACTTTTGTTGTTTTTTTAATTATATTATTAAAGAACCAAGTTGAGTTAATAACCCGAATTTCTAATTTTTCTTACTTTTAAAAAAGATACAGTATTATCTCAACATCTTTCTTTTTTTTAAATCTGATCTAACTTGCAGCATACCGCAAGCAATCAATAAATAATTAGCTATTTATGAGATTAAAAGCGCGGTTGAAACTGTGTTTCTTTAAAATTCAAAATATTTTTTTTATTAAAGTTTTTTTAGATATTTTCAAATCATTTTAATGTGCTGATTTTAAAAATCATTTTTTAAAAATAAAAATATATAATTTTAATATATTTTTAAATAAAAAATATTTTAAAAACATTCTAAACTACTGCAACAATTCCAAACCGTACGGAATGGACCCCTGACTAAGTATGTCTTTCTGTTTTCTGCTTTAGGAACTCCTTTTCCCTGTCTACTGCTGCTGGCCTGCAGCCCTTAACATGACAGAAAATTAGTTGTTGTGACTATAAATTTGGGAGTTTGTCGGGAGAAGTACGGCCCAAGAACCAAATCCAAGCTTTCAAGGGCAGTCTAGCCCACTCAAACACAACCCGCGAGCAAAGATCCACCATCTAATTTCTCTCTCCTTTGCATTGCAAAATGCAAACTCCAGCAATGCAAAATAAAGCTGAATAAATTCGGACATGAAGACTCCAACCTTGGTTCTGTAATAATCGGAGATGAAGATATGGAAATTCAGTCAAAATTGACTTTTATACCGCTTGTTTGTTTGCTGGAAAGTAATTTTTTTTAAAAAATAGTTTTTTTAGAAATAAATTCTGGAAAAGTGAATTATTTTCTGATATTTGGTAATATAATAAAAAATAAGTTAGAAAACACTTTCTAGTGTTTGGTTATATCATGAAAAATGAGCTGGAAAATAACTTATTAATGTTTTATTTTTCTCAAGTTTATTAAAATAATGAGGAACAAATTTTACAAATTAAAAAATTGAATGGGAATAAAATTGAAAAAAAAATATAATTTCATAAATTATCTCAAATAAAATAAATAATAATCAAAATAATAGAGATCAAATCTAAAAAAATAAAAGATAAAGAAATTCAAATAATAATAATTAACATTTCATAAATTATTTCAAATAAAATAAGTAACAATAAAAAGAATGAGGATCAAATTTGATACATAAAAAATTTCAATAAAAAATAATAAAGGAAAAGCAAATAACAATAATAAAAATAAGGATCAAAGTTAATATAAAAATTAAATTTTAAGAGATGAAATTGAAAAATAAATATTCAAAACAAAATATATATAACAATTAAAAGTTTGAGGATCAAATTTGATATAATCAGCAAATAATATGACATTTCTAAATTTTTCATAACTTCTGAAAAGTGTTTTCCGCCTAAATTTTTTAGAAAAACACTTTTCTGGAAACTAAGCTAAATTTTTCTGTTTGAAAAGTATTGTGTATTAATTAACTTTTTTAATAATAAATAAATACAAAAAAGTTTAAAAAATAATTTATCAGAAAGTGAATTCTACAAAAACAATCATAGCATTAAAGTTAAATTATACATCCGAACGGCTAATGACTGTTCATCACTTCATCTGCTGTCACACAACGAAGTTATTTTCATTTTTTATTTTTTTTTATCATATCCTCCATGAAAGCAAGAACGTGAAGAGTGTTTTTCCATTTCCAATCTTGAGAATACTTTCTATCAACTCATAATAACTTCAGCTATCATCTCGAAGAGAAAAATTAAGATTAAATCAAGTTTTGTTTATCATTGAATAGACTTCTCAAGCTTCGAAAATGCTCACAGCAGCCTCCTCCCCCTCCTCCTCCTCCTCCTCCTCCTCCTCCTCCCCCTCCTCCTCCTCCTAGGTATCAAAGATAATGATATTATTAAATCAGTTTTCATAAACAGAAACTGTCATCCACGCATACTAATAATATATTTATAGGAAATTATTTTCTTACACTTCTTAAAAGAATCAACCTGTGATGATAATCGGAAAGCACCCACTAACTTGCCAGCGAAGTTGAGCCTCCAAAGATAGTCCCACTTGAGGCTATAATTTAGAATTCTCCCTTATTAAAGCACCCATTTGAATATATAATAGAATTTGAAATTAGAATAAATCCTTGAAAAACCCTCTTTCGAAAGGATTAGTTTTTCTTCTTTTATGAATTTTTGTTTATGATAACATATGTTTCCGAATTAATTAGTTTTCATGTGATTGATTTTTTTTCTTTTTTCCTTTTAATGGTGAGTCATTTAATAGATATAGTAATATTACCATTACAATAGTTACAATTTTAAGCCAATATATTGATATCATGTGATTGCAAAAAAAAAAAAAAATTGAATTTTTATGGAATAATTATTGAGACAATCATAAAAGTAGATTTATCAAAATGAAAAAAAAAATCTATGATAATTGATTGAGAAAAAATGAAAGTTGAGTAGTGTTTGGTATGTTGTTTATAAATGGATTGAACATAAATATTATTTTATGAAGTTGTTTGGTGTATTTTTGAATAATATAAAAAATATTTTTTGTTCTATTTAAAGTTGTTTTAATGGATAAATTTTTGTTTTACTAAAAGAGATAGGAAAAACTTCTCAATTCTTTGTACAACCGTTGTTATTTATGACATGACTATATTGTTTATTATATAAAATCAATTTTTTTGAAGGATCAAAACAAGAAAAAAATTTAAAAAAAAATCAACGAGTTTGTGATGGATTTTACTCAGATCACGGGTAATCTTTGATAATTTTTTTTCTATTTTTTTCTTAAACTCAAATCTATGTTATGGACATATCAATATTTCCTTTATTTTTTTAAACCCAAATTAGTCTATGTCTTGGGTCTGCTGGGTCCCAAGTCAACCAACCAAACCGATCCAAATTTTATACCTAGAGTTATTATAATATTATTAATTTCAACACTTAATATAAATTAAAATAAAAAATAATATCTAAATAATTTTTTAAAATATTTTTGTTTGATAGTAATACATGTTAAGAATAAAACAATATTTTTATATTTTACCTTAACCTTATATTTAAATACTACTTCTAGATTTTGATTTAAAAAATAATACATATTATAATTTACAATTCAAACATTAGATAAGATAAATGATTATTGTTATTAGAATATGCTATTCTATCTTGTTTAATGTGTGCTAAATACAAAATATAACAATTATTTTTATAGTTCAATTTAACCTAATCCATCCAATTAATATTATCTACCAAACACTACCTTATTGTAATAACAATGTAATTTTCATTTAAAGGGTGCTTGACAGTGTGGTAGTGGTTGCTTTTTAAATAACCTTTTGTGCTGAAATACATACCAATGATGTTTTTTTATTTTTTAAAAATTATTTTTGACATCAGCACATTAAAACGATTCAAAACGTACAAACCATATTAAATTTTAGCAAAAAAAAATAATTTTTTAAGGAAAAACATGTTCTTAATTGTACAAAAATACTTGATTGAAAGTTTTGAAATAATTAATAGATTAGAACAAAAAACAAATCCATGTACTCGATTGAGAAATATTGAAAAGTTGGTATACCAATAATGTAATTATGCCAAGATGATAACAGGGTGTCCAAAGATTTTTAAAATTGGGGGGATAGCTGCCACCTGTCAAGAAGAAATTAGCTCTCTCTTTTTATTTTCAAGTTATTAAAATAAATAAAACAAAATCATCCTTTTACTTTTATATTAAAAAACAAAACAACACAGCACTACAGTGCTCCACCACTACTCCACACCTGAAGCTAAAAAATCTCTTTCAAAGAGGTTTTACAAGGGTTTTTTTTTTTTTTTTTTTTTTTTTTTAAGATTCTCAAATTCAAAACCCTAAATCCAACGTCTAATCCAATACTGATCAATCCTTCCTCGCTGCCTAGGGTTTCTACTTGTGATCGATCGATCGATTTCTGTATTTGTCTTCTCATTTTACTCCGTTTCTTCTTCGATGCTTCTAGTATGTTTCGCTCCAAACCCTAGAATTGAACGGTAAGCATTCACTTATCATTTATTATACGTTTGCTTCTTCTTATTTGATATAATCTCCTTTAGATCTCTCTCTATGGTTTGCTTCAATCTCTTTCTGGTTGGTTGCTAAGAAAATGTCAGAAGATTGAAATTTACTTCTTTATTTACGTAATTAGTTCCTTATTTTAATTCCCCATGTTTTTGCTCAAATTGGAGAAATTTAGGTGATTTTTTTATTTATTTTTCAGCGACCAAAGGAGGAATAAGAAGTGAGATGGATGATGTATGGGTGAGAGAATGGTGCTATTGAATGCTAATATGTAATGTGAAGTGATATGAGGTATTGAATATGAGCCATGGAGGTGGGGAGAGTGGAAGATTGCATGAAAAATTAGGGCATAATGGTAAGAGAAAATCCCGTGCAAGTGTAGATGAATTTGCTCGAGCGATTGGGAAGATTGCTGTAGCGCAAATGTGTGAGAGTATGGGCTTTCAGTCCTTTCAGCAGTCTGCTCTTGAGACATTGACTGATGTTACTACTTGGTATATACGGAATATAGGAAAGGCTGCACAGTTGTGTGCTAATTTAGCTGGTAGGACGGAGGGTAATGTTTTTGATGTTATTCAAGGATTGGAAGAGTTGGGTTTGCCACAGGGGTTTGCTGGTGCCTCAGATGTTGACCATTGTCTTGCAAGTTCGGGTATTGTTAGGGAGATTGCTCAGTATATTGGTGATGCAGATGATATCCCGTTTGCTTATTCTATTCCTTCTTTCCCAGTTGCTAGAGAACGGAAGCCTGCCCCAAGTTTTTCCCAGATTGGTGAGGAGCCTCCTGAGGAGCACATTCCAGCTTGGTTACCTGCATTTCCTGATCCCCAGACTTATGCTCAGCTGCCAGAAGGGAATGAAGGACGTGCTGATTTAAATGCAGATAATATTGAGTCTGTAAGGCAGCACCAGAAGATGGATGTGTCTTACATGAATTTGCCACAGCAGTTTAATTGCAATGGTTCTGAAGGTCCTTCCTCTGTTGCATTTGGTGACAGCGCTAAGGCAACACAAAGGACTGTGAGTAACCCGTTTCTTGCTGCTCCTCTGCAATTTGGAGTGAAGGAAGTGTCCCATGTTGTTCCTCCAGCTAAGCTTTCTGATGAAGCAGCTGTGAGATATCCTGTTGAGCAAACCCGTACCATGGATAACAATATGTCAGTGATGAAGACATTTGCTCCTGCCATTGAAGCAATGAAGAGTAGGTTATGTGATTCTGGGGAGGGACAGAAGAAGGTTTTTTTCAATCAAAGACCTGCCGTGCAATTTAAGATTGGGGTTGGAAAGAATTCCCTGGATGGAGCTCCAGATTTGAGCCTTCAGAACAAGGGTATTAAGAAGATCAGCATGTGGTCTGGGAAAGATAGTGAGAATGATGATCAGAAAAGGAGAGCTGAGAAAATTCTAAAGCAATCGATGGAAAACACTGGTGAACTGGCTCAGTTGTAAATTAGAAATTGTACACTTGTTTAGGAAACTGGCAACAGAATCAGGTTCCAGAGTAGTTAAGATCATGGCCATGTGGTTATCAGCACATGGCTCTAAAAAACAGGAATTACGAACTACAATAGAGAGTGGTTCTCACTTTAGAAAGTTTTGGAGGTATGTGAATGCTAATTTATCATCATTTGCAGCTGTTAGTCAATGATTCTTTTTAGTGGAAATACTGTCTCCTGTTTCTGTCTATACTGGATTGATACTTAGATTTTGCTATTTATGGTCAGAACTTAATTTTTTCTCAACATAAGAACACTATAATTGATCTTACAAATAAAACAGATATGTATATTATGCTACATGATTGAACTAACTGAACTTGGAAGACAATTTTCCTTTGAAACCCAGCTTATCATCAAATTCTTTATCTTAGTTTCTTGTCCTTTTGGCAACTCAATTCACGTTTGTGGCATAATTTGTAAGCGGCCATATATTTCCAATATCGACCATGTTGTCTTCCTTTCTCTACTTTTATTGAGAGTAATGTTTTATGCACTCATATTGAGGGCATTATTGTAAAGTTACCAGGATGTATTTTAGAATACAAAGTGAACCAACGTTTGGGATATCTGAAAATCAGGTAGAGATTGGGATGGAAGGTGTATGTAGTCAGTAGTAATTCCACTATTTTGAGACATTACCAGACACACTGGAGGTGTGTTTTGTGGAACCTCAAGTCAATAATTTCAGGCATAATTTGATTTGTAGGTGTCAAGCCTGATAACCTTCACCTCATAATCTGATAATTCTTTTTAACTATCAATGTAAAGAAACAGAAATCATAATTCATCCTGCTATTGCGTCACATACTGAGTTAAAACTATTTGGACTTGAAACAACTTAAAAAAAGACGCTTTGTACAGGCTTCTGTTGCTTATGAGATGCTATGGACAGCGTGGAAAGAATGAATCTGTTTTCTGATTACATTTGCTGCTTTAATCTTATGGTATTATTAGACTAGCTGTAGGAAAATAAGAACAAATAAATCTATGGTTGATGCTCTATGGCATGTAGTAACTTGCCGTGCGCCCTTTTGTTTTCAAAAGTTTGCTATGTGTTATGTTGAAATCCCATATACAAGAACATGCATCTACTAGATGCTGTGGGGCCAGAGACAGATTAGTGAATGAACTTCTTTCTTTATTGATTATTCTTTCCTCACCCAAGATCTTGTTCCCTGGCATAAAATTCTTTTGATCCTATAACACAGAAAGTTGCATGATAATACGGGTTTTTTTTTTCTTTTCAATATAGCGTTTTCAGGAGAGTCTTCTGTCTCACAAGGATCATGGAGACAGAACAACATCATCAAAACTTTCACGAAGTTTTTGTTTCATAATGACTTTCTTGGAATGGGTGACTTCCCAATTCTCATGCATGAACTTTTCTTTCCTTTGCTTGATGATGTCTTCCTCTTGGACTTCTCAATAATGTTTCCCTTTTAGCAATCTGGAGGTCATGGGATGCAATATGGGGATGGCATTGAATTCTATATGATCTGTTTCATTTCATCTCATCTCATTTTTTGGGTAATCAAAAAAAGCATTTGTTTGCAACTATTTCAGTTATCTTTCTTTGGGCATAGTTTTTTTGGATGTGCGTGCTAAATTTAAAGCAAAGATGGCAAGGAGTTTTTCTTTTTAAGTTAAATTAAAGTGAACCATAGCATAAACATTCCTATCATTTAGGATATTTGTTTGGAAGTGTGGCTGCTATTGTTTTTCAAAGTGTTTTTCATTCTGAAATGTATTAAAATGATGTTTTTTTATTTTTTAAAAATTATTTTTGATATTTGCGTATCAAAATGATTTAAATCATAAAAAAATAATTAATTTTTAACAAAAAGCATCTTTGAAAGATTTACATGCTACCATAAAGCTAATTTATACTTGATGAATTGTTTTGATTTTTCCTAAAATTGGAACATCAGTGGGAGGGACTGACTAAAAATATGATGTTGAAATTTATATATATTATATTGGAAACAGTTGCCTGTGATGCCCAGCTAACCTTCCCTGTCAGCCAATCCTCTCACTGGTTATCACCTCAGTTACAAGTCCTTAAAGATCAAACGCTCTACATTCCTTGAGTTTCATCATGGCAAGTGGTCCAGTGATCTCTCTGATGCATCGTATCTTCACATCGGATGCTTCTTGAATTGTCATCTTCATCGTCGAAAAGGCGAAGCGTACCTTGTAGCCCATCTATCTCTGGGCACAATTCTCCCAGTAGCTGCTGCCCTCTTGTGTTTCTTCCCAGCCATCATTTTTCACCATGGCCACTGTTTGGAAGAATTTTCCGGTGGTAATTTGTTGACTAATATTTCATTCACAGCATCAAACATAAGTTTTCCTTGAATTTTGGCTTGAGTTTCTGTCTGGGAAATCTTTTTACTATTGCGATCATCATTGAGTTCTATATCTTCTGGATCATAAGGTTGCAAAAATGTGAAAATTGTACGACTAAAATCCTTTTTGGGACGAGTATGAATGTGCTCACAAAAAAAGGTCTTAAGTTAGAAAAAACAAGATCTCCCTGGAACCTATCTCAATGCCATAAATCTAAGTCACAACTCTAATAGGAGTTCTACTTCACTAACTAGAGAAATGGACAGAATAACCTATTCTCTGTAAAAACTCCTTAATAGGGCATAAAAAAAATCATATTGTCAAAGAACCCACAACTGCATATCTCAATTTTGAAATAAATAAAATAAAAAAAAGAAATCAAAGACTTGAAACAACATATTGCTTATTTAAAATTTGATTACTAGGATAAATCCTCTAATCAAAACCTCCTGTAAGAATATAGAATATGTCATAAAAATCTCTAATCTAGAAATTAATAGCATGCATTGGATTAATACCATTGGCAGAGTTATCACTTAGAAATGATATAATCAAATCACACTCTAATCAACAAAAAAATTAGATTAACTACTGAAGGTTTAGTTGATGTAATAGCTGATTTAATTGCATAGCTAAAGGACCAATACTATACTTGCATGCGTGCTTTCCCTTTTGCTTATGAAAATGCATGGTTTTCCTTTTGCTTGAAAGGTTTATGAAGACTTCATCGGTGCATATCTCATTCAACAGAGGCAGAGTCGCATTTGTTCAAGAAATTTGCAAGTTTAATGCTTTTATTTGTTCACTAAATGGAAGAGGACCTATGCAGAGGGCTCGTGTTATCCCCTAATGTTTAACACATACAAAAATTATCCAGAGGAAGAAATGAAACCTCAATAACCCTATAGCGATAGGCTCAAACATCTTGCAATTTGCAACTCACAAACGATTACCAAGCATATCCTATGCTTAGCCTTTGCAATTTGCATTGCTCATGTCAACGTTTCACTGAACCTGTCTCAAGAGGAAGATCTAATGATTAAAACTGAAAATTTCCACTTGGAGGTCTCAGGTTCAATTGTTCATATCTGAAAATGGTGGAATGAGATTGAAAAATGTATAAAAAAAGAAATACCAATGTGTAGGTTCAATTGTTCATATACTCATTGCCCTTGGATCAATGCAAGTGAATATGCTATAAAATACAACATAAATTTCACATACCATCTCAAAATTTGGTGAATCTCTCACAAATACTATTTAGTCATGATAATTAGAGCTCATAACACCTTCTCAAAATGAAAATCCCTTTTTCAAAAAATAGAAAGAATCGACCTGTTCTATTCTTGAAGCTAATTTAGGAAAAAAGTCACTCATTTGATTCCTGGTTAGCAATTTGAAACCTTGATGAAAGCCATGCCCTGTTCTTTCTCCCGTGCTCTCTAAAATGCTGACCATGTGAACTAAATATTGAGATAGCGAAACCATACTGAATGTTAGCAGAGACTCACGTTATCTTGTCACTTGTACAGGACACACTGATCTGATAGCCTTGAGGAAGAAGCCCCAATTTGGACTTCTTTGAGAGATAGCTCGTTGACCAAATGGGTGGTGTTCTACAAATTCCTGCACATTATCAGCTGCTGCCAATTCTTCCAAATAAACCCTTAGATCACCTCCAGCACCTGCCATGAATTGGATTCTGTTCTTAACATTTTCCTAGTGTTCTGCAACTTACATATATGATAAACTTCACATTTCCATTTTCATAAATGAATTTCTGGCTAAGCTAAAGACATTTAAATCTAGAAGATTACGCAATTCACAAAGGGCACAAGTAGCATAGTCCAAGTCAGGACATCTGCTGGGTCTTCAGTATGAGCCTCATCCAACATAAATCAGAAACAACAGTTGAAGAACATTTGCATGGCACTGCGTCAAAAAGTTACTTACCTAAAGAATTATCATTGCTGTTCTGAAACTGGTACGGATAAGGGAAGATTGCAGTGTTTGCCTACAATTTAAGTCCAATACAAGCATCAGATCATCTGATCAAAAAACTGTAAGAAAATTAAGATAACCAGCCTAAAAGAAGATAATATAATTACAAATACTTACAGGATTAAGCAAGGCTTTGTAAGGAGAATCATCCAATAACATCGTATTTGATTCACTATAATCTCCCTTCTCCCATGGAAGTTCAGAATCGTCTTTTTCCCAAATTCTCCTCAGTTCCTTAAAAACCAAGGGTTTATGCTTGTTTTCTAGAGTACAGAACTGTGTTGCAGTGCATTTGGATAGATCCTAATAGAAATGAGAGTGAGCATCTTAAGAATCTGTGTACACGTCAAATGTAGGGTGATTTTGAAAGGATACGATAACTAGTTGAGTATAAATTTCTGCTACTCATCCCTATCCTACGATATTTTGCAGAATCATACCCACCAAAAGAAACTAGAAAACATTCAAGTCATCCAATGATAAGAATGCTTTCCACTAGTCTATTTAAAAAACCATACACTTCAGACTTTGACAAACTCATATATGCTGGTAAGACTAGTTCATTAAAAAGGGAAACTAAAATATTTTTGTTTTTTTTTAAAAAAGGAGCTTGAAACAGGGAGGTGGAAACATATTTGCTAATGCAAGAATCAAAATTGCATATTGTCTTGCAGACTTTACGGAAAAGCGTGAACAAAAAGGAAATACAAGACTTAAAAAAGTGCTTACCCAACAAAACAGCAACTTTTTCTTCATATCTCCCATCACAAACTCAACCACTCTATCAACATTCTTCCTACAAAAAATCAAGATGTCTAGTGGTCAACTGTAGCTCACAAAAAAAATTCCCAGTGTACTAAGGAAAAAAAAATGTTTATCTTATGAGCAAAATAAATAAAAAATAAAAAATGATTCCACATTACAAGGAGATTCAATTAGAATAAGAAGTAGGTAAAAGAGTACCTAGTTCTTGAGGACCAAACGCCCACTTCAAATCTCTCAAAGCAGAACTTTAGAAAATCAAAGCAAAAGGGTCTTCTAAAAACTGATACAAGAAAGCAAGCCAATTAGATTTAATTAATTGGAGTGAAAAAGCATTCAAGTAACTGTTATTAAAGTTTCAAAACTCACCTGCTTTTTTTGCAATCTTTATATCTGCTATATAGCCCTTTGGAGGAGGTGACACTATATCCACAAGCACCCCATTTATATCAAGAATAAGTAGTTTTTTCCTCACAAGACATATGGGTGTTATTTCTAGTAAGCAAGATAAACTCTCAGGGGGTACATTCTCTTTGCCACGAATAGCAAGAGAAGCAGAACATGTTTCCCTATCCAGACGATTATTTCCCCTCCTGTTTCTTCGTCTTGCTTTTGTTTTTTGCAAAGATGGTACTTCTGAAGCCTCCTTGGTTGTTTCCATGCCCTTGTTCACAAGTTTTGTTTCACCTTTATCTGATAAAAAAACCACTTCTCTGTCTGTTTCATCTGATAAACATACAGTTGACACGCTATTCAAATTATAAGTGCTCAGCATGCCACCTTCCTCCGCCTGCATATGAGCTGGATCACTATCCTGTTGATTATTTCTTCTCCTGTTTCTTCGTCTCGCTTTTCTTTTTTGCAAATGTACTTCTGGAGCCTCCTTGGTTGTTTCCATGCCCTTGTTCACAAGTTTTGTTTTACCACTATTTGATAACAAAGCAACTTCTCTGTTTGTTTCATGTGATAAACATACAGTTGACGCATTATTCAAATTATTAGTACTTGGCAAGCCACTTTCCTCAGCCTGCTTACTAGCTGGATCGCTATCCTGTTGATTATTTCTCCTCTTGCTTCTTTTTCTTGCTTTTTTTTTCCGCAAAGAAGGTACTTCTAGAGACTCCTTGCTTGTTTCCATGCCCTTGTTCACAAGTTTAGTTTCACCATTATCTGATAAAAACACTGCTTCTTTGTTTCTTTCATCAGATAAACATACAGTTGAGACATTATTCAAATTACAAGTACTCAGCATGCCACCTTCCTCAGCCTGCATATGAGCTGGATCACTATCCTGTTGATTATTTCTCCTCTTGCTTCTTTTTCTTGCTTTTCTTTTTTGCGAAGACGGTACTTCTAGAGACTCCTTGATTGTTTCCATGCCCTTGTTCACAAGTTTTGTTTCACCATTATCTGATAGAAAAACTGCTTCTCTGTTTCTTTCATCTGATAAAGATACAGTTGAGACATTATTCAAATTATGAGTTATCACCATGCCACCTTCCTCAGCCTGCTTATGAGCTGGATCACTATCCTGTTGATTATTTCTCCTCTTGCTTCTTTTTCTTGCTTTTCTTTTTCGCAAAGAAGGTACTTCTAGAGACTCCGTGCTTGTTTCCATGCCCTTGTTCACAAGTTTTGTTTCACCATTATCTGATAAAAAAACTGCTTCTCTGTTTCTTTCATCTGATAAGCATACAGTTGAGACATTATTCAAATTATAAGTACTTGGTAAGCCACCTTTCTCAGCCTGTTTATGAGCTGGATCACTATCCTGTTGATTATTTCTCCTCCTATTTCTTTGTCTCACTTTTCTTTTCCGTGATGAGGGTACTTCTGGAGCTTCCTTGGTCATATCCATGCCCTCGTTACCACTCTCAAAAATGGATGCTAACATGGAGGTTATCTTGTATTTTGCTTTCAAAGATTAGATACAATTAGTATGTTAAAACCCTTGGTGTTTTCAAATAAAGATCTTTTTTCCACTATTTTCCTCAACTTTATTAGCTTCCCCATATCCTATTTCTCCATGTATCTCTTTCATTAGATTCCTGCAAGTGTGGAAATAGGATCTGAAGATGAGTTTGAAGTGAATTAAAGAAAAATTCCACTAACACACAATCATGGAGTATCTTTTAACAATTATTTGTATCTGATGTTTTATGGATTATTTCCTGTTTGTATGCTTTTGTAGTAGGGTGATCTCCTACTTTGTGCCTTTAGCTAATGAAATTTCAATTATCAAAAAGAAAATATTGAGTGACATGTATTCCTCATCATATGAATTAGAAAGACAAATGAGAACATTATACAGAATTCTGGATAACAAATAAATCAAGAAACAAATTCTTGAAATTGGAGTTTCAGCCATCAATCGTCCACCATGTCTTCTATACATGAGCCTAGAAGACATCCCTTCTAGAGGACTTACACTTGTCTAGCATCACCTATCATCAATCAAGTATATTATGTGGATTCTCAGTGTTTTGCAGGAGTCAAACAAGATACTCAAGTGCACTTCAAAATTCTACCATTTATAGGAATATTGGCTGCAAAACGAGAAAGAAAAAGGCAAAACAACATCCTTCAAGTACTTTAGTGAAGTGATCAAAGTTCTATTATTTTCCCTCTAATTATATGAGTTTAGACTACCTAATAGCTCATCCAGGGATTAAGGCAAGCGCCACTCCAACTGTCTCCTACCCTACAAAGCAACACAAACTAATTATCAAACATTGTTTATCAGGTTATCTTGAAACTTCCTCAAAATCAGCAATACCACTACCAGGTACTGTCATCCAGTTAATCAATTTACCTTCCTTTATCAAACATAATCCACATTAATACAACAATAACCATTTCTTTTACTTTGAATGCACTAGAATTCTGTATTAAAGAGGGGGATAAAGGAAGACAAGAATTAGATAAATGCAGACTCACATTATAACAAGCAAAAGGTAAGACACGTAGATAGTGAAAAGTGAAAAGGTAAAATGGATTTGTTTTGTGTAACAAAGGATAATGGCTCTCCAATAATGTCAAAACTTCATATTCAACTATTCGACGACAGGGGACGTTGTTCTAACAAAACGAAGGCAAAAAAAAAAAAAAAAAAAAACACACTCCAATGAAGATTGTTCAATTGTTTTAACAGAAAAGTCCAATCGAAAAGGCAAGTGGATTTTCATATTGCTAATCCCATAAAGAAATAAAAAGAAGACACTCTCGGTTGTGAGCGATGGTAATGTTTTCTAACATGAACCAATATATGAGACCAGGAACTAGATGCATCGGTGAACATTAATACAGCACCATTAGGCCTGAAAACTTAGCTCTGACTGCCAGCAAAGCCAAAACAGTTTCAGACTTTTCCAATTCCCACAAGAAGAAACAGCTATTTATAGCCAAGAAATGATTATTCCAGATTAAGATTGACATAAATCCCACGAAACATGGAAAAACAAAATGAGACGATAACCAAGGCCAGCCATAAATCCAAAACAACTGGAGTAACAAGCATATATCATGATAAACATCTTATATAGAAAACTAAAACAACCCACTGTCATAAGAAGGGTGAAAAACAATTTGATAGCTGAAGATACAATGCCATTTTATTTCCAGAGTAAAATAAATAAATAAATAAAGAATTACCCCGACCATGCCAGAACTTTCAAAGAAATCAATGCAATGAAGCAGGATGTCGAACTCCTATGGTAGGTTTTTTTACTTTGTGAGAAAATAAAGGCAGTGGAGAGTTGGGAGCTTCGCTAAGTTAAGTTTTGAGAGAGGCGGCGATACTCCATGTGGGGGGGATTCACAAGGAGAAGGAAACAAAAGAAACCCAGCTAGAATAGGGAACACAAAAAAGAGACGGAAGGACGCCAGAGCAGCGGTTTTCTCTATAACTACAGTTTAGTCCCCAATCTATTTAGTCAGCTAATTAGATCCCATAACTTTAGACTCTTCCTAATTTTTCCCTGTACTTTCTATGGCCTTACATGTTCATCCTCATAAAGTTCCTTAGCGTAAAATTGAATTTATTATATTATATTTTATTAGAAAAGTGCTATGGTATTATATTTTAAAGTGCATGAATTGGTAAAAAAGTGTACTTTTTTTTATTTTTTTAATTGATAAATAAATAACATCTACCTTGTTTTTCTTAGTTTTATCTTCTTCATATTTTTCACATGTAATTGTAAAATAAGATGGTGGTATAAATGTTGGTATATGTATAGATTTACTTTTAAGTAAAACTATAATAAAAATATAAAAATAATAAACTCATAGTGTAGATGCATGAATTTTTTTTTTATAATTTCTTTGATGAGTACAAATAAGAAAAATATGGAAATAATAATAGCAAAACTACTTTTAATGGAAATGAAATTTTTTTGTTATTACATTTTATGATAGTTATTTTCATAAATGCAAATTTGTCCCAAGTCTTTCAACCACTTGTTATACTTTTATGATAATGGAAATTGACTTTATGGATAAATATGTTAAATAAAAGAGAGATTGGGGAGAAATTAACAGAATTTTAAAGGCTGGAGATTGTTTTGATTGTTGATAATAGATTTGTGAGTTCACGCTATGTTGTGGGCCGAGGTATTTTTTTATCACTAAAGAAATAAGCTTGTTTTAAAAAACAATTGCGACATAGATCTAATCATAAAAAAAAATCAGTATATGAGCCAATTTTATTTAAGAAAAATCATAGGGAGCTTAAAAAAATAAAAAGAATGGTTAAAATAACAAAACAAAATAGATGACAAAGCTAAGGTTCCATCCAATCAAATGTGAAAGTTTTTTAACAAAAAATCTGAGATAACCTAGGTTATTTTAAAAATAAGTGAAAAATCCTACATAAAGCAAAAAAAAAAAAAAAACTCAATCTCCTATTGAGTTAAATGTTGAAGGAAGAAACTTAAAAAATATGAGCTTAAAAAAAAACAAGAAAACCTCAACGAATATCTCAAATATGGGTTACTCTCTAAAGTTCACAACCTATTTGTTTTGTGGCTGCTTCTGCGTTTAAAGCAAACCACAAAAATAAACCGTTTGGTTACGGTTAAAAACGAATTACTGTTTGTGGGACCTATTACTTTTTTACGTTTACACCGCAGGTTAGCAAAAAGCACCTTCAAGCTGCTGTTTGACAGATGATGGTGAGGAATGGGTTGGTTAACCAATGCTACCTCCTCTCCTCTGTTCTTTTTGCTTGCTGGATTCTCTCCTCCTCTGCTTCTCTCTCTAGTCTAGGGGACACGGTTGAAGACGATGTCAGGCTGCTTCCTATTCTTTTGTAAATAGAGGCACAACCTGAAAGAGAGAGAAGAAGAGCAAAAACAGAGGCGTGACCTTCCCTTTCTCCTTCTCCTTCTCCTTCTCCTTCTCCTCCTCCTTCTTCTTCTGCTGCTTCCCCGTCTCCACTGTTCTGTAAAGTGAACAGTGTAGAGTGTCTCCACTGTAAACAGTGGCGCGGCCTGAAAGAGAGAGAAGAAGAGCAAAAACAAAGGCGCAACCTTCTCCTTCTCCTTCTCCTTCTCCTTCTCCTTCACCTTCAAGCTGCTTCCTCATCTCCACTGTTCACGTTGCATGTGAATAGTGGAAAGTGACCAGCCTCCAGCGTTTCCACCGTCCCTCAGTCCATCACTGCGGCGCTACTTTTCCCCTGCGCTGCTCTTCCCCTTCCCCTTTCCCTTCCTTATCTCCTTCGTTTGGGCTACTCTCCACTGTTCTGCAAAGTGAACAGTGGAGATTGTCTTCACTGTTCTAGCTGAACTGGGTCTGACCCAAACCTAAATGCATTGGACCGGTCCGACCCAGAAAAATAAAAAAATCCATAATTTTTTTCTCAGATATTGTATTTTATTAAAAAAAACTAGTGTTTAACATTAATCAATGACACTACATAATTCCATTAGAAAGAGATCGCATGATGACGTAGCATTTGCAGAATTTGATTGCAATCCCAATTTTGTTCTGATGATATTTTACCTGATGTTGTTGCACGCTCAGGAAGCCATGGAAACTGTAGTCCTTGTCGGATGGATTTCGTACGTGATGGAATTACAAATAGTTTAATGGAACAATAAAAAATATTTTATATAAAATATTATTTATTTCATGATGTAATAGCAGTAGTTAAGTCTACAATATTAAAATTAAAAACCATCAATATATATATATATATATATATATATATATATATATATATATATATAACCTCAATTTCAAAAGCATTCTTAATCAAATATATTAAATAATTTTTTTTTTCAACTTCAATTGTAACAACAGTTTTAACCAAACATATATTTTAACAAACCAACCTCAACTAAAAGTATTTTTTATAAAATATCTTTTTTCAAACCACAACCACAAAAGCTACCACAATACCAAATCATTCAATCTAACATTGAATGATGGAATAAAAAAATATAAAAAAAATTTGTCAATGTAAAAAATATCAATAAAAAGAACGTGGATCAAATTTTACAAAAACAAAATCTAAAAAGGATGAAATTATAAAAATAATAAATTCAAGAATTTATATCAAATAAAAAAATAACAACAAAACAATGGGGATTAAATTTGAAAGATTAAAATGTTAAAGGGGATGAGACTGAAAAAGAATTATAATTTTATAAATTATAAAAAAGAAATTCAAATATCGAATGATAGAATTGAAAAAAGAATATCAATTTCAAAAATAAAACAAACTCAATAAAAAATAAAAAATAAAAAGACCCGATATAGATGAGGTCTTTTTAAAAATCAATGAAAAATTATATTGAAAGCAAATAAATAAAAATAATAGATCTCGATCACTAATTGAATAAATAATAAAGGATTAAATTGAAAAAAAATATGAGCTTAAAGAAAAGGGGGGAAACCTTGGGCAAACTTCATAATCCGGGGTTAACCTCTAAAATTTACAATCCGTGAAAGCTCAATTCAAAAAATCAATTCCCAACCAAAATGTTTTTACAGGATAAAACAAGAAAAAAATAAATTTAGAAAATTTTCCAAAGTAAAAAAAATAAAAATAAAAAGAATAAGGATAAATCTAATAGAAAAACAAAAGGAGTATGAAATTGTTAAATTAAAATCAATTTAAAAAATAATCTCTGAAAGACATAAGGTCGTCTAACAAGTTTTTTTTAATATTTAATATTTATTAAAATACTAAAAATTCCCTTAAGTAAACTTAATAGTACAAAAAAAAAATTCATTGTAACAAAACCAAAAAGCCCCTTTAAGAAAGCGTATTTGATGTTGTTTTCAAGGGTAGTAAAATAATTTATATATTTTAAAAAAGACCAAAACACCCCCTAATGAAAGATAATCTATATATTTTTTTTTAATTTTAGGGTTAAATTAGTAATGTTATCATGCAAAAAAAAAAAGAAGAATTAATCTAACCCTACATAATTTGCAAAAAACAATTTTATCATGATAAAAAGATCATCTTGCCTTTAATGCCTAGTTCAAAGATCTTATAGCTCAAGGGCAATTTTGCATTATATTATTACAATAAGTAGAGTTTTGCAATTTTGCCTAGTTCATTAGATCTTATAGCTGCACAATAATTTCTCTTCTTTTAGGTTTTTGTTAATAATTAAAGACTGATTTATAATCTTTTTTTTTCTAATTAAATTTTGTTTGAAATGGAATCTCACTTATAAGTTTGACTAAGTTCAAGCATTTTGTCTTAGAAAGTTAAAATCATTCTATTTAAGCTCTTAATGATGAGATTCTTAGATAAAACTAGTTTGTATGTTGAACAAATAAAATTTTTTTAAACATCAAAAAAATATATAGGTCTTAAGAAATTATTTGGTATTATTATTAAATCCAAAAATACACTCATTAATTTTGAATTTTTTTCTTCATTAAGATAATTTTTTTATTAATATATATGTTGTTTATCTTAGTCAGCACAATAATTTTAATTTGAATAATTGTTTCTGTTTAAAGAAAATTGTTTTATAATTGTTAAAACAAGTTAACAAACAATCTTAAAATAATATGTCCATGTTTTTGTGTGATGGAAAGCTAAAAGAAATCATAAATTTGATAAAATCATGTTCAAAGTCAATTAAAAATTTTAATAATAAAATACCAAGTTCATTCAAATTTTCATGAACAATTTATTATTGATATTGTTATTTTAAAATCAGATACGTACTAATTGAGAAAAATAAAATTTTAAAAAAATTATAATAATATTTAAAAACCATGTCAAAACTAAAAAGTAAGTAAATTTAGTAAATTTTTCTCAGAGTGTAAAAAAAAAACAAAGAAAAAAAAAGGAATGAAAGGATATTAAAGGGCTAAGCTCGCATACCTGACCCTTTCTTTAAGTTCTTTTTTTATTATTATTGTTAAAGGGACAGACACCATATTGTTTGCCTTTTTTTTTTAGAAACAAATGTGATAAACACCATGTTGTCTGTCATATTTAAGAAAATTTTACGCAAGCCAATGCTCGAACAGGCGATGTCAAAGTTGTCTCATGCACCTGACAAACTAAGTTGAAGCTTGGATTTGTTCTAAATTAAGGAGCAATAAAACATGATAAGAAACCTTAACTCTTTTAGTGTTCTAGGATAATTTGAGTTAGTCTTACTTAAAAGTTGCTTACTTTAGTGTTTAAAAAATTTAGTTAAAACTAGTTAGTTCACTTATGCTATGTTCAGGTTGGAACAAAAAAGATTATGTCGCCAATAAGTAATATGCAGGCATTAATAACATGTTTTTAATTACAAGAAAAGTATTAATTATAAATTCAAAACTTGATGTGCTTGTTAAATAAATTAAATAGAGAATCATATGTGATAATAAATATTAAAAAATTTGTTAACACTTACTAAATACTAAGTTGTGAAGTTGAGAAACAAAAATAGATTAAGATATTCGATCCAATTTGACGAGTTAAAAACACGAACAACTGATAAAAACCTGGCTTAGCTTAAAAAAATCAAGATGATATATATATTTTTTTTAATATTGAGACAAAGACATCTTGGATCGATTCGAGTTAACTTCGGTTAACTTATCACACTTGTAACTCATGTCAGTGACCCGACTGGGTTTTATAACTTTGTTTTTTTAACTATTTTTTTATTTAATTATATAATAACAAAAATAGATGCTCGCATGAAAGAAACCTAATAAGTTATTTTTTCAAATAATCATGGTTGGTTGTACAAAAATAAAACTTTCTAATGTTTTAAAAGAATGTTATAATTTTATTTAAAATGAAGAATTACCCCTAGCATCCTATAGTTTGGTAAAAAATGTACCTGCTTACCAAATTTTGAAAAATTATGATTTACATCCCAAACTTTATATGTGCTCTAACTTAACACCTAACAAAACAAAAAAAAGTCAACAAAAAATATCTAATTATTTATAGGATTGTCATTAAATATTATAACTTTTTTATCAATTTGTTTTTAAAAAACCAGCCAACACCTTTTTTTTTGTTCTCATTGTTGGAATCCAGATACTTATTCCATCCATATGCATGAAAACATCACTAACTAACCCTGGTGCTAAAAAACCATACACCCAAAACTCTTATTTTCCCAACAAATCAATCCCTACATCTTCTGAAAGCTTCACATAATTTTCAATTGGATTCATGTCCCTAAGGTAGCATTGGATTACTATCTCAGGATAGAAAAGATAAAGATACTGGAGACAGTTAAGACAAGATAAAAAAAGAAAAGAAAATGAAGACATAATTGTGTATGAAGACATAATTGTGTATGGTAGTGAGGTAAGATAAAATAATTGTGTCTGTATCCTGTTTAATTATGGTGAATAAGACAAAATAAAATATAAAAAAATCTACTTTACCCTTAATATGTATTGTTGTCAAACTTACATATTTGTAAAAAATAATTAAGGCCCCATTTGTTTGCTGGAAAGTGGTTTCCTTTTGGAAAGTGAATTCCAGGAAAGTAAATTATTTTTCGATGTTTGGTAATGTAATGAAAAATAAGTTGGAAAACACTTTCTAGTGTTTGGTTATGTCATGAAAAATGAGCTGGAAAATAATTTATTAATTTTTTAATTTTTTCAAGTTTATTAAAATAATGAGGAACAAATCTTACAAATTAAAAAGTTGAATGAGAATGAAATTGAAAAAAAAATTTCATAAATTATCTCAAATAAAATAAATAATAATTAAAATAATAGAGATCAAATCTAAAAAATAAAAAATTGAAAGATGAAGAAATTAAAATAATAATAATTAACATTTCATAAATTATTTCAAATAAAATAAGTAACAATAAAAAAAATAAGGACCAAAATTAATATAAAAATTAAATTCTAAGGGATAAAATTGAAAAACAAATATTCAAAACAAAATATATATATATATATATATATATATATAAAACAATCAAAAGTTTGAGGATCAAATTTGATATAATCAGCAAATAATATGACATTTCTAAATTTTTTACAACTTTCAGAAATTGTTTTCCGTCCAAAATAAAAGGAAAACACTTTTCTGGAAACCAAACCAAATTTTTCTTTGACTGGAAAATATTTTTCGTTGACCGGAAAGTGTTTTCCGTTGACCAACTTTCCTAATGACAAACAAACACAGGAAAGTTTGGAAAGTGATTTCCCGGAAACCACTTTCCAGAAAACAAACATACCCTAGATATTATTATTTTTTACTTTAGTTTATATTGAGAGCTAAAATTAATAATATGTTAATAACCTTAGTTATAAAACCAAACTAACTTGACAAGTTGACCCAAGGCCTGAATTGATCCATGCTTAAGAAAAAAAATGAAGGAAAGTGAATCGACCTCAGTCAGTAAAAACCCCAAGTCAATCTAATATAAAACATGAGTTGAAAACCCATTGACTATTTTGAAAAATCTTTTGGTCAAAATAAGGTGCTTTGATTATTTTTTTAAAAAAATTAGGTCAGCCAGGTTGACTCTCTCGATCCGTAACCTAAACATTGCCTTGTATTGATTCTCGAGTCAAATTTTAAAATTATGATAATAATTATTTTTATTCATATATTAACCCGTGTTGACCTTTCTGATCTGTGACCCGAGCCTTGCTTTAGATTGACCCCTAAATCAAGTTTTAAAACTATAATTATAACTATTTTTTATTTTATGTTGACCTTCTTGACACATAACCTGAACCTTATCTCGGGTTGACCCCCTGAATAGGGTTTTAAAATTATGATAATAACTTTTTTTTTCTTACATTGACTTGGGTCAACGATGAACCCCACTCGCGACCTGAGTCTTGCTCAGGTTAACCCCCGAATCGGGTTGTAAAACTATGATAATAATTTTTATTCTTGGGTTAACTCGGGTCAACCCGACTCGCGACTCAAGCTTTGCTCCAGATCGACCATCAAGTTAAGTTTTAAAACTATGATAATAATGTTTTTATCCTTACATGTCTTAGTTGGACAATTTTAAAATTGAAAGTTTTTTATAAGGATATTTAGGAATAAAAAATTAAAAACATTATCTTTAGAGACCCATTTGTACATTCTATTTTGAAAGTATAAAAATTCACTTCTAAATTATTTCAAAGTTAAATTTATTTATATATTTCTTTTCTTTAACTAAACATATTTTTATCTCTACTATTTTCATTTTTTTTAATCTTTGAACTATACCTAGACCGTACCTAAAATCATGCCAAAGAAAAAGGTTCACTTTCATCACATAATACCCTTCATCCTACCAATGCATTTCTAGTTGTGATAATTAATATCCTTCTATGGCCAAACGATCTTCCATCTCCTACCAATGCATCTAGTTGTTCTATGAATTGACATCACCAAAACAACAAGAACTCTTTTATAGCATAGTTGTTCTTTCCATTTCTGTTTTTTATTTATTTAAAAACAATTTTCAATTGCTCTAATATATAAATTGATTTTAAAATTCCTTATTTTCTTTAGCACCAACATGCTAAAAATCCATACACCCAAAACTCTTACTTACCCGGCTATCAACACCAAAAAACTAAATTGAAACTAAGAAAAAATACTTGAATTTTTTGTTAAAAAAACTCTATTACAAAGAGATTATTCAAACTACTCTAATCCTCTCCCCCACCAAATCCATCCTGAACATGCAACAACCCTCTTTCCCTTTCTACCATTTAGATTTTAATTTTGATTTAGGTTTGGATCTGAAGAAGGATAAATTTATAAAGAGAGAGAAACCCATGAAAGTATTGGGTGAAACATCTCCATTTCAAAGAAAACTTGAAATGACATTGCTTTGAATATTTTTGTTTTTTTATTGACATGGCTTGAGTCAAACCTTGAATCAATTGCTCATAAGATTAACCCGCGGGCTTGATGATGGATGGATTAGAGCTTCGAGTGTGATTACATTTTTTTTTTTTTTATCAATTCAAGGAAACAAAAATATAAAATTGAGGATCAGTAGACTTGTTGAGAGGGAGGACATGGGAATAGTGCTATACCTTTTTACAATTCTTAGTTGGACGTGGCCCAGGCCTTCGTCAAACCAATCTTAGTTCTCAATCTATAGTTTGATTTTGGGTTTAGACTTCTTAAGAGCCCACCGGGTTGGAGTTGAGAGTTGAGGCTCAACAACAATGCCATGCCCGAAGGCAATACTTGGTGGCAAAATAATTCTCGAAAGGAAAAGGTATGGTAAAAGAACTTAAATCCCATTTGTCTAAAGTGCCTGAATTAAATTTTATGCACTGATTTTGGCACAAAGTCCGACCCCATTTGCCTCAAGCATTATAGCTAGGACATGCACTTCCTTGGCTTGTAAAATTTCTGAACATGCCTTTTCTTTCCTCAATTCGTCATGTGCATTCCACTGCTAGTCCACTTCTTGAGAACCATGGCAAATTATCATGACAGCTTGATGCCTTGTGGTCCAGATTTCAATGGACCACTGATCTTATGGAACAAAACCAGGTGAGTTTCAAAGGAACATTCTCTTTTCTCCAAAACCCATAAAGTTTTTTCGCAACTATTGGGCTGCACGCCCATTCTTTTTCGAGGGATATTACGTGAACCATATGTACTAACAAAAATAACATGTTCATGTGGTGATCAGAGAGGTGTCATCATGCCTCTTTTGGCTGAAAAAAAGAGATTATATAGTACAATTTTGTACTTCCTTAATGGCAACGGGCGTGATCAAGTAAAAATGATCAAATCTTTGATGAGTGAAAACTTTATCACTTACATGTGCTCAAATCTTCAAAGTTAAGCATGTGTGACGATCACAGGAGGGTCCCTAGGGTTTGTGTTCACATCATGAATGTTATGATTCCAATACCAAACAGCTCTCTCTTGTACAATCCTGTAATCTGCACCCACACACGTATATAATCTGACAATATCTACTTGTGATACAAGTGCAAACCACATGATCTAGCGCTTTGCTATGATGCTCCTAATGTAATATCTGCAGAAGTGCAGATTGGAATAAGTACAGACGAAAAGGAGGAAGTGGTCCTGCGTTTACTTTCACGTAGAAAAGTAAAAGAAAGAATAATCCACAAGTTCCCTTCGTAAATCCTTTAAATTCTCTTCAAAACTTTAAACAACTCGTAAATGTAATTCTTATATTGTCCACGGAATAATATAAATTATATTTTTTTTCTTTTTGAAGTGAAACATGCAGCATAAATAGGATAATGCGATTTATTACAGTTAAATTGAGTATTTTTTTATTATAGACTCGGATATGTGGGTTGAAGATTCTAATGGAAATCGAAATAAAATCATCTTACCATTAAGTCAAAGATGTCGGTGTTAGCATTAGTAAGAGAATCACATCTTAGGACAATATCCTAAGTACTGTTGTGTGGCTCTGGGGAATGGATTGACCAATCACAAAGATGTCGGTGTTAGCATTAGTAAGAGAATCACATCTTAGGACAATATCCCTTTAGCAAAAGTCAATTAATGTGCTTACATTTGTAAGAGAATCACATCTTAGGACACCCCTTTGGCGATTTGGGGGTTCAATGAACCAAACCATCCGAGGCATAAACAACGATGAAAGCAAGAGAATATAATGCGGTGTGATTTAATTATTGGATACAAGTAGGTGGGAAGTGAACTTGGCCGTAAGTTATATGGTTGGGCGTTTAAAGTGCATGACAAATACTTTACGCCATGCCACCTTGCCCACCACCCCCATACCTTGCTTGAAGATGCCAAAAGTCTTCACGCAACTAAAGAAAAATACCAAAACACAGCAATCAATTAGGGGATCTCCGAAAGACTGGCGACGAGGGACCATTTATGAGACAAAGGGGCTTGCAATTATATTACTACTCAACAGCCAACTACCAATGGAAGTTGGAGGAAATTAATAAGACTTCTGTGTTTTTACTTTCACTTGTCTTGTGTCTTTTCAATCAAAAGAAGAGGCAAGAGATATAAAGGAAAAGATTTCATCTATTTAATTGTCGGAAAGCTAAGATGATTCTCATTCATTCATGAATCATGTGCAGCATGGAATAGAACGAGGCGTCCTTTACCCTACGAAAAAAATGGCAAAGCTATGAAAATTACTCAGAAATAGCTCAACCAACGTATACTCCATCAACAATATTCCATTGCAAATTCCCTTTAAGTGCTGATGAAATATTCTGTCTCCAAATCCCTTTGGAAATATTTTGTTGCCTATTATGTTGGAATATGAGTGACCATTTTTTTATGGAAACACCAACCAAATTTTTATTCGGCATTTCCATAAAAAAATTCAAAATTTTCTATAATGTTTTTGATAAAATATGACCTAGCATTGCTGACAAAATTGAAATAACAAATTTCATAAAACAGCCACACTTTTTTTATATTCTTTTGTTGTTTCGGATTATAATTCTAGAAACTCACAAAAAAAATCTTATTTTATAATAAATATATTAAAATTAATTCCATAAAATATTTTTTTCAAACATATTGAAATTTCAAAAAAGATGTCGGGGGAGGAAAAGAGCTTGAACCAGAAGCGCCAAGAGGGAGAAGAAAATGTAAAACCAAATATACATGTATTTCCTTTTGTTTTTTATTATTTTTTATTTAACTTCTGCTCTCATTTGTTTTTTAGTTGTGCACTCACTTCACTCATTTATTTCTAAACTTTACCTCGCATCATCTAATCAATGACATATGATGTTTGTCTTGTGACTATTATTGAAAGAGTATGACCCATCCTTATATCTTAGGTTGATGTCATACGCATACCATAAACCTAATTCTTATCGGGTTCATTAATTGCTTTAGCCTCCAACCACAATTGAGTATTATGAAGAGGATGAGTGGAAACATCTTTTTTATGTTTTGCAACCATGCCGACATTGTATGTCTCCCACCAAACAAACTTTAATATACAAATTATACATTAATATAACAAAATTCTCTATGAAAAAGTTGTAAAATACTTAAATATACAATCAAACAGAAAATAATACAAAGTAATTTTAATAAATTAACTTAAAACATAAATGGATTAAAAAAAAAAAAAAGGATGGATTTCTTACTTAGTGTACCCAAGCTTCACAATAAATTAAATTAAGAGAGGATGCTAACGCTATTGATAGATATAGGTTGACAATGACAATTTAGGGTAGTCAAATTTACGAGGATGGTGGTTAGATTTGTGAGAAAATAGAGAGAGGGGGCTGGTGTTTTTTGGAGCAAAGAAAAGACGATGAAAGTGGAGGGAAAAGAGAATTGTCGTGTTTTATTTCATTTAATTTTTTTAATGAAATGTTCATCAATAATTTTGTCAAAAAATATTGAAGTGTCATAATTTCAATGAATTTTTAATATTTTTTTTATTTTCTCTATGCTGTTAGAATTCCTATCGAAAATTTTTGTTGGAACAATTCTATCGTAATTTTCATCAGATATAAATTTTTCGTTTCTATTTATGTCAAAAAAAAAAAAAAAACTGATAAGATAATTTTCATCAGCATTAATTTGCATTATTTTTTGCCAATTTTCTAGTACTTGCTTCGGACAAAATGGCAACGAACCTCGAGAAGTTGCCACTTTTCTATATTGCGAATTTCGTTTGATCTTTCCATATTGATCAATAGCGTCATAGGTTGTTCTCTTATTTGACCAGGTATATAACTATTAGACTTTGTGAAATGCAATCCCTTCCATCTAGCTTGATGATCGATTACGTCAAGGTTTAGCTCACATAATTTGACCATTTTTCCATTTTACGTCCACTAGGAGCTAGGAGCTAGGAGCTATCATGATTGAAATTCAAAATTCTACTCCTCTTTATAAAAGCCACATTAAAAAATCGTTGTGGTCTAAATTAAGTTAGTGAAATGATTACTTATTGATTAGTCTAATTAGCTAGGCTTTTATGAAGAAGAAAATAAAAACTTTTTATAATTAAGGCTATGTTTGTTTTTTTAAATTTATTTTTCAGAAAATTATTTTTTAAATTTTCATGTGTTTATTTGACATTAGAAAAGTTAGTTAATAGAAAATACTTTCCGGTTAAAGGAAAATTTGAAAGACAAATCTTACAAAATACGAGGACAAATGTTTAAAAAGAAAAGGGACAAATTTGAACTATTAAAACTAATCTAGGCTTAAATGAGTTTTTTGAAACATTTTAAGGGCCCTGGTTTACAATATGGTTTCTGTACACGTGAAATTTGCTACACTAACATTTTAGTGTAGATGACATATTACCTCCGCTATTTAAAAAAAAACCTAGGGTATGCCTTAGCTTCTTCACTGAACAGTGAAGGAGCTGTCTTTTTTTTTTTGTTAAATTATATTTTTTATTAAATTCTTTTTATTTTTTTATTTAATCTCATCTTTCTGTATTGTGTTAATTTTAAATTGGTTATCATAATTTATTTGATTTACTTTCTATAAAGTTATTGCAATTTCAAACAATCATCTTGATATTTTGTCGGTGCTCAATTTTATGAACGCTTATTTTTATTATCATATCATTAAGTAAAAAAAATGGTTGAAAAAAAAAAACAAAGTTGTTAAATTTAATGAAATCCATGATTTGGATCACAGGTTCAACATATTAAGTCGCGAAGTTTATGTCCATTCAATATGTCACTGTCTTAATATTAAAAAAAAGGTGTCATTTTGAAAGAAAAAAGAAGAAGCAAAACCATGTTTTTTACTGGTTGTTTTGAGTTGCTTTAGAACTTGTCAAGTTAATTGGATCACGTTAGGGCAACTTCTACGCGAGTTAATTTTAAACTCGGATTAGTTAAGGAGTTAGGTCAACAGATTTTAAGGTTGATCCATTGTATCTGGCCCTTTCTTTTCCTTTTTTTTTAAAAAAAATTCATCTCCCATTTTTTTTTCTTTTGATTGAATCTTTTTGCCTTTTTGTTGTAATTTCATACTTCAACATGTGGTTGGTTTTGAATTGCTCTTCATAATTTGTTTCGAGTTGCTTTCTTTGAATTATCGCAGTCTCAAACAAATATCTTGGTACTTGATTGGTGCTTAATTTTATGAGGGACTATTTTTGTTATCATATCATTAAGTAAAAAATAGTTTTTTTTTTTTAAAAAACAAATTGCTAAACTTAGTGGAGGCCATGGTTGTGTCGCGATATTAGAAGGTTGAGCTACAAAGCCCGAGTTGATTCAATGTCGCCGTCTCAAAGTAAATTATATTTTTACTATCATTCATGAATCATGTGCAGCATGGAATAGGATGAGGCGTCCTTTACCCTAAGAAAAAAATGGCAAAGCTATGAAAATTACTCAGAAATAACTCAACCAACATATATTTGTTTCTGAACAGTGTCCATTTTATTCTATCGCTTTCTATCTCAACGTATCACATTTTGTTATGTGATATTTGAGTCATCCCTTAGATTTACTCATCCAATGCATTATGTGGACATAAGTGTGTGTGCGTGTGTTAAGATGACTATTACTCAATATGCTAATGTGACTCAATCATTTGATCTGGTATTTGAATCTAGAGTTTTAACATAAGGACTATTTGCTTAACTAATGCCATCAACTTTGTTTGTGATGAATTAATGTGTTTTATATATGTTATTTTTGCTTAAAATCCATGTTTTAAAAGGCTAGAGGTAGGGTAATAACCCTATAATTGAGTCACAAGACCCTATATTAGATCATGAAGATTTGTTTGTTTATTCTTATATCTTTTAACATAAATTATTAAAATTCAAGAATGATCATCTCACTATATCCCTAGGTGTATAAAAATCCCCTAAAAACCTATCATATTGTCGTCTACATTATATTGTGTTAGGGATATATATATCCCTCAATAATATTATGTAAGAGATTTTTATCCTATATTAATATTGTGTAAAGGATATATTTTTTTTTAACGTGGGTGTCCAGACCAGCTTGTACGCACCTTGACTAATCTCACGGGCCCTGAAGTTAACAACCATGTAAGCCTCCAGTGGCCCTGAGGTTTGTGAGACTCGAACTGATGACCTCTAGAGAGCAAACCTAGAGTCTAACCAGTTGAGCTACACCCCTCAGGATTATGTTGTGTAAAATATATTTATCTCTCATTAATGCTATCAGGAGGAAATAACGTTCCAGCCCCTCCATTCAAGCAACATAACAGAACTCAGAGGCTATTTATACCTTCTTAACCACTCAGGTAAAGAGTTTATATTTCTATTCTCTAAGTATTCATACTCTTATTTTTAGAGCATTTATCATATACATCAAAGAACAAACACTTTTTGTCGTTAGAATTTAAAGCTCATTCTCTCATTTATTGCAATCTCTTTTATTAAAAGTCATTGTCTTTATCATCGAAAGGTCTCTAAATTCCACTAAAAAGGACTGTTTTGTAGGTTTTAGGTCTTATATCACCAATCATAAACTTCGTGAACTCTGGATAATGGAATATTAACATAATTGTGTGATCACCTCGATCCAAACACTCAGAAACCCTCATTCATGAACATATTAGATTTTGGAACATCATCAATTGGCGTCGTCTATGGAAAACTAATAAAAAAAGACATCAACAATTCTTTCTGAACTAGTTTTTGACATCCCTAATCGCTATTAAAGGTAGAAAATCAAGATAACCCTGGGATGGGCCTCCTTGCTGTTGCTGGCATGTCTGCTTCATAGAGTTCCAATAACTCATCAATCAGATACAAGCCCTCACCCAAGTCGTGTTGGCATCTCAATGGCAACATTAGGCTTTACCACCCCCAACAAGTCCTAACATATGAGGGAGCTCCTTTAATCTCAATCTCTCAACCACAAGCAATCCCCTTTACTAGGAGATAATTATATTATCCAGAGAAGGCTGTCAAAATGACTTAGAAAGCTTTCCACCTTGATGATCTCCTAATATCTCTATAGATTGTTCTCGTAGACGTGAAGTTCTCCCAATAAATAGTCACTCTAGACATGATTCTTCTAGCCACCACGTGAATGAAGATAGCTATCAATCCTTCTGTTCCACACTAGAATTATCCAGCTTCCTGGAGCCTATTCGATAATGATCAATAAGTAGAATGACTGGTAGATACATCCAAGGTATAGTTTACAATCCTCAAGAGATAAATGGATCACCTTTATCCATGTGAGTCTTACATACTTTCATCCCTAATGAGTACATCTCTACAAATATGATTTTAGACAACTATGATGGTCTTGTGGATCCACGCGAACATGTCCAAAATGTGCGTAAAAACTTTAAGTTGGTCATCCAAGATGGCGATGCTATGTATAAGATCCTCCTCATGACTTTTAAAGGGTCAGCATGAGCTTGGTATAACAACCTGAAGCTAGGCTCTATTATGGGTTTTAATGACTTATGTGTTAAACATGTGTCACAGTTTAGCACCAATATACATGTTAAGAGGAGCTCCATAAAACTCTTTGGCGTTACTTAATCAAGAGGGGAATCCACTAGGGTATATTTAAAGAGGTTCAATGAAGAAATGCTCAAGATAGAGGAATTGATTAAGCTAGTAACCTTAGAGACTTTGATAAATGGAGTTAGGGAACATTCCATATGAAAATATTTGTATGCTCTACCTAACAAAAGCTTGTTGAAGGTAAAACAAGTTATGAATAATCACTTACGGGTGAAATAAGCCAATATGTTGAGGTATAAGCCTTTGTATTTCTACTAGGAGGTTGAGGTTGAAAAACCTTTCAAATAGAATTGCACTCTCAGTAAAGATAATAATTCCAAGAAAGGTTAAAAAAGGTGGTAAGAGAGCACATACAAGACCCTAAAAGGAGACATATGAATCCCTTGAATACCACCCACACATAAGTCTTTACATCCATCAAGGAAAAAAACTTTGTTCAATAATCACTTTCAATAATGTTGTCTCCACACACACGTACCTCCAAGAAGTTTTGTTGTTCCACAAGGATAAATGGCATGATATGAAAGATTATTATACACTGAAGAAAGATATTGAGAGCTGATAACCAAGGGTTATCTAAAGCAATTTGTTAAGGGACATGTCATATGAAACGTGATAGAGAAAAGCCCGACTAACCAGCCCAAACTTTGCTTGAAATACATGTGATTTTAGAGGGCACTTCGGATGGAGGAGATACTTCTAGTGGAAAGAGGAAGTATGGAAAACAGGTTCTAACAACGACTCATTAGCAGAACCCATGACAAGTGTCTATAACTTATACTCTAGAAGATGGAGATGGGGTGACTTACCCCTATGAGGATGCACTAGTAATCTCCAAGATTCTAGCCAATCATCAAGTCCATAAGGTGTTAGTGGATGATAAGAACTTAGTTAACATCCTATCTAGAGATGTGATATCCTATATAGGGATAGATTCCTCTATAATGACTCATATAAAGACCCCTTGATTGGGATTGAAGGATCATAAGTGCTAATGAAGGGTGCCTTGGAGATCCCAATTATAATAGGTGTTGTTACCTGTTTTTGGGCCCCACATAAACAAAAAAAAATAAAAAAGGATAAAATATATAAAAATAAAAAAATGTTGGAAGAAAATAAAAAAATGTATCAGTGAGAAGAAAATACCAGTACACCTAGGAAATCACTGAAGACTGGTTGAGGAAGATCAAAATATACAATATTAGAAAATCTGACAGTGTATTTTCGACCACTAAAGGCTCTATTGGGAAAGAAAATTCAATTTGAGGAGGGAAATTAAAAATTGGATGTTTAAGGACTTAGCTAGAATTTTTCATGGTTTAATTGAATTTATTGAGGGTTTAATTGTAAGAAAAATTGATTTTTAAAGTCAATTTAGATTTCAATTGAAAGAAATTAAAGTCTACGGGTTGAATTGTAATTTTTAAGAGTTAATTTGGTCAAATAAAAGTTTAATTGCATAAAGATTGAAGTTTGATAGGCAATTAGAGACTTAATTGAAGAACTGAAATTGACCAAATCAGGAGTTAAATTGAAAAAATTAAAAGTTTATTGGTCAATTGAGGGTCAAAACACACAAATTCAAAACTAAGGACTAAAATAAAAAAGGTGATCAACTTTGGGGATGACAATTGAGTTTAGAAGGGATAAAATTGTATGAAATTAAAAGTTTGAAGGCAATTATGAGTGCAATTAAAAATAATTGAAAAGACAAGGATTTAATTGAACTTTACCAATCCCAAATTAAAAACTCTAAATGACATGTCATTTAGACTTAATGAAGAGAATGTGAGCGAGATGTCGTTCTGTCAACCAGGCTTTGTTTTGACAATTTTGGCTAATCAAGTTGGCAACTTCAAGCAAAGGAATATGGAGCTAAAAATCTTCAAATTGCGCAAGGTTTGATCCAAATAAAAAGTGTGAATCCCCTCTACCAAATTCAGGTAGTCTTAGGTGACAATGACATTATAATTTCTTTGACGAGGTCTTAAAAATAAGCAACTCAATTAACCATGATTGAAGCACAATTATGCAAGAATCGATCTTCTTTTCATGTGTTCATACACAAAAGCTTCTAAATGGGTTCTTATCAAGGGTTTACAATACTTATCTCAAGATCAAGAGGTCGTAAATGAACTCAAGACCTCTAAAAACCTTATAAATACCCCCTTACAAAGAAAGCTAAAAAAAGAAGGAAAAGGAAGAAAACAAATGAAAAATAAAGAAAAATATTCATAAGAAACTTAAATGAAATTGTCCACGAGCCTAATATAAAGATTTCCTATGCTTTGAAAGGGTAGTAAGTTAGTGAGAGGAAAAACTTTCCAAATAAAAACAAAAGAGAGAGTAGTTGTCTTAAGTATATTTTCTAATTCAAAAGTAGGTCCTTATGGCCTGCTTGAGGTGTTTTTTTGTTTTGTTTTTGTTTTATATTTATGTTTACAAGCATAGAAAAAAGGTTTGGAATGCTAAAAAATTGATGTTATATTCATTTCTTTAATGTTGTTTTTTTTTTTATTTACTAAAGTTTTTTTTAAGTTTTCTAATGTTATTGATATAATAATGTTATTATTTTAAGTTGTTTATATATATATATATATATATATATATATATATATATATTGTTTTAGTTTTTTTTTAACTTTTGTAATGCATGTTTAAGCAATGATGTTCTTCTTGGTTGTGCTAGGTCTGTTCATGACCATAATAAGTTTAGAAAAACCAATTTTGAATCCTTATTACATGAATATATAGTCAATTTTAAGTTAACAGATTTTTTTGGATTTGTTACCTCATGTATGATTTGATGTTATTTGTTAGTGTTTTAAATTCAAACATATTTGTATGATAATGTGACATTTTGGGATAAAGAAAACATATTTAAGAAGCAAAAAATGCCCATTTCTAGGGTTTGGCAATGTTGGGTAGCAGCTGGGTTTTTTTATTGGGTTTCTGGGTATGCTCTTCAATTAACATTGTCTAAGTTCCATAATTCGAACTAGTTTTGGTCCATTTCTTTGCACTGAACCCTTTAGGCAACTTGTTTAGTCAATAATATAGGGTTTATTTGCATCAATAAAAAGTTTTTGATAGAATTTAATTATAGGGTTTTAGTTTTGAACTAAAACCTATTTTGACAAAATTTTGTTTATTATTTGATAATTGAAGTGAACGAAGGCAAAATTATTGATCTTTGCATGATTTCTAAAGTGTATGTGCCCTTTGTTGGAATGCATTAGATCTTATTTGGAACCCATGTTGTTGGGTTTAAGATTGATGCTCTTCATTTTTATAGTGTTTGATTCATTTTGTTCAAGAATTTTTGAGTTTTTGTGTTTAATATGTTTTTTAGCTTTGGTTTTTTTTATTATTGTTTTCGGGTCAAACCATGATTTTTTATTTGGTTTATGGCTGAAAAAAAAATTTCAGGTCAACCCAATCAAGTCGGGTCAAAATTGGGTCAATGGTTTAAATTCCTGTTTGGCTTGCCATGTTTTTGTTAAAGGTTTTATGGTTTAAGGGTGTGTTTGGCAAACCTCCCTCTGATCTATTTTGATAGTTTTATTACAAAGAGAAATGATTTTTTGCTAAACAAAATGTAAAAAAAAATAAAAAAAATATTTTATTTTTTCTTGCATATGGATAAAAATCCTAAAGTTATTTAAGCATTTTTTTTTTAAAAAATCTAAAATACCTGGGCATGTTTTTTAAAAAATATTGCATGAATTTTACAATAAGTTTGTAAAATTCCAAAGGATTTTGCCCTACTTTTTAAAAAAATACCAAAAAACTTTATTTTGCACTTTTTTAATATGTGAAATTATGAACTTATATGTAAGACGTATTCCTGGTATTTATTAAAAAAGAAAAAAAAATTATTTTGTTTCTTTTAATGTGGGGGATTATGAACTTATACGTATAATGTATTCTTAATATTAAATAAAAGACAGTTTATTTACTTTTTATGTTGGCATTAGAATGACTATGTTTTAACTTGATAAGATAAGAGCTTCCTTACTGAAGAGGTCTTTTTCTAAATACTAGACAAATCAACGATTCGAAAACATAACATTACTTTAGTTTATATTAGACAAATAAATAATGCAGTTTACTTCAGATAAGACGTGCTAAGGGTGCCAATACCTTCTATTTACGCAATCAATCCCCCTACCCAGACTCTAAAACTAGTTAAGGTTTATAGTAACTAAAATACAAGGTAGCAACTCTCATTCCCCCTCTTTTTCTGATAAAGAACAAGAATTCTTCGTCCTTTCCATCCATATTATTCATGATAATCTCGATCCGAGAGGATAATTGCTGCAACGCTGCATACGTGTAATAAAATGGCAACTCCACTAGGGATATCCCGCGTACTAAGTTTTATTTGTTTGTTTTATTTTTGTGTTTTATTTTTTGTTAATATGTATATTTTTATTCATTTTATGCTTTAAATTTTTTACTGCTTTTTGTCCATTTTTTTTTTATTATCAACATACATTCTTTTTATGCTTTGATTATTTTTATATATATATCGCATATGCATTTGTATATTGGATATGGATTAGTGCCTCATGCATCAATTGCTTTAATTTTTTAAAGCACACATAAACTTCTAGTTTAGGTAAGAGATTAGTGATTTGCCCAGTGACTATTGGTCCTTCAGATGCGTGAAACATCCAACTCATATTTGAGTGTCTGCTTGGTAATGGTGGGTATATATGCTTTGACCATTCTTCGCAACGCTCCAATATTGTCTTTAAGAAGACCATCACAGGGTAGATATGAGATCTTTTTGAAACCAGGTAGAAAATCTTCCCATGCTCACTTAATGAATAGAATTTATCATTAGTTTGTATGTGCTACCTGTAATTTGCATCAAGGCAAGTCTGACCATGCTAATCCTGTATTGCAGGATTCTACATTGAAATCATAACTTCTGTAAAGTATCCATCTTTTTGAGAATTTGGGCAGGAATTTGAGCTAGTACAAGTAGCTGAAGGAAATTATCCTAGAATCAATGCTAGTGGATTGCCATGCATTACAAAAATAAATCACATGGTGAATGGTCTGGAGAAATTACTACCTATTATAAGGTACATCAACGAGACTCTCTTTGAGAGGTGATATAAGAGGATTGCACAACTAATGAGACTTCCAGTATAAGCAGCAGTTGTAAAAGCCCTACTGAATTTTTAGGATCCCAATTATAGGTGTTTTACTTTCGAGAACATCTATATGACACCTACCTTAGAGAAGTATGAAAGGATCCAAGATTTTTCAAATAACAACCATAAGATTTACAGTATAAGTGCTAAAAATAAGTAATGAGGCTTTAACAACCAGCAACGGAGTACTAATCTTTGATAATACCTTGTTCCATAACAATATAAGACAAATGATAAGGCAAATTGAGCAAGTAACTTGTCATGTTAAAAGACACAGCTTCAAAAATTGTCAATTTATTACATTTAGGAAAAATCAACCAGTGTAAAGTAGCTGATGAAGGATTCAAGTGGAAAATCATCAAAGCTAGAATGAAGAAGAAAGCCGAGGAAGGCAAGTTGGGAGATGAACAATAAAAGCTAGTGGCTTTTACCATATTTGTTTTAGTTCTGTTTCCATATAAAATTGGAGCCATCAGTTTAGAAGCTACAACAAATGCCTTCATGAAGTATAAGCATGATTGAATCCACCTTTCTGCTGTAATTTTGCTTGAAACCATGCTATCACTCAACCATTGTAGGATGCATGGGAAAAGAGCCATGAGATGTTGTGTCCCGATGTTGCATTTATGGATTATTAGTCATATTAAAACACTAAGGGATATTTTCAATAACTTTTGGTGGTTTGAACTTCGACCATTAAAGATTACTATAGATGAGGCTTGGAAGAATTTGGATGAGAAAGCATTAATAGATAAACATACCACATTACCATAAAGAAACATCAAGTGGAAAGCACGATGGATGAATAACGTGGTCTGTTTAATGAGCTATGAAAGTAAGATAAAGGTTCTCTTTATTTGTGTAGTTGGATACATCAGCTATGCACCTACACTTGTAACAAGACAACTAGGTGGAATGCAGTATATACTAAGAAATCTAGGATTAGTAGATTTCACAGGTCTATTTAGATATCAATCATCCCTTAAAGAGATGGAACTTATTAGACAAGACTAGGAAAGGCTTTTATTGGTGAAGAAGGAAGAAGGCAATATGGTTGAATCCTTATTCAGTCAAAACATGATTTAGACAAATGAAGAGCTTTCTGGAATGATAGGATTCTTAAATCTTAGAAATTCAGAATAAAGAATGGAGCAAAAAAAAAGGGATTGATAATGAGGAAGAGTTAAAAAAGCAATTCGAGAAGTGCAGAATTGACCTCAACCATAGCAAAAAACAGCAACAACTCTTGAAAAAATAGTTGGAAGAGGAAGATAAGATGAGGAATTACCTAAACCACAAGCTGTAAAAGAAGGATGAATAGCGAGCAACTTTGACAAATGATCACGGGGTAATAAAAGAATGGCGGGAAAAGGTTGAGGTAGTTAAAGAAATAGCCAAAGGTATCTAAGATGAGTTGAGAACTCAAATGACCAAATATGATGAGTTGGCTAACAAGGATATGCTAACATAAAAAAAGTTGGTTAAAGTCAAGAGGTCAACTAAAGGCATGATAAATACCGATAATGAAACAATAGATTCATTGAAGAAAGAAAGAAACAGCTTTAAGAAGAAGTTGGAGGTTGAGATAGAGAAAAATCAGTTAGCTGAGATTGATATAGAAAAGGAAAGAAGAATTTGGTCCCAATATATAGCATAGTCTGAGGAAGAGAGGAGCGATAAAAAACCTGTCGAGTCTAATATATGAGACTACTAGAAGAGATCTGAGTCTTCAAAGGGACATATCATGGTATTATAATCTGAGCTGGAAATCCGATAGGAGAAGCTGAAAGAGTTGCGAAGCCATTACTTTGAGATAAAAGAAGAGTTAATTAGGATTAAGCAAGAGCATCAAGGATGTCAAGACTATATTGAAAGCTTTGCAGTTCAAATTAACTCTAAAATAGTCGAGTTTGACATTGAGTGGAAGGAGCTGCAAAGGGCAATGACTGAGGTAGCACAATACAAAACTACAGTATAAGTGCTGGAAATAAGTAATGAGGCTTTAGCAAACAGCAACAGAGTACTGATTACTGATCTTTGATAATACCTTGTTCTATAACAATATAAAAAAAATGACAAGGCAAATTGAGCAAGTCGCCTGTCATATTAAAAGGTTACAATAATAGGCCATCTATATTGGAAACGATGTTGTGGAGTATCGAGAACACTTTATTGCCATCATTTCCTTTATTAGAAACATAGTTAATAGAGGAGATGCTTTTTATGAGTAGTGATGTATAGGGCTTTTGAATTTTGAAAATTTTCAAATGATGTATGAACTCTTTTATTTATGAGAGGGTCACAAACCATCTTTCTTTCTATTATGTTTTCAAGCCTGTTCATTCAGCTCTATTAATTTTATAAATTCCCTGATATTATTTTCATCTCATTCATCTTCTTTCATAGCTACCACATATTCGTTACAGTTTGATTAGGTGTATGTGATGTTGTGGAAGATTTGTTTTTATGATTCCTAAAAGCAAAAGGTGTTTATTGTAAATGCACAAATAAAATAAAAAAAATCCTGGAACTTGGAACAAGGAGTGTCAAGAAGCCTTCAACAAAATCAAGCAGTACTTATAATACCCGTATCTATTTGTTCCTCTTGTATTAGGAAGGCTTTTATTACTATACCTGACAATGACTAAAGTAGCTATGGGATGTGTACTTCGCTAACATGATGAAACTAGAAAGAAAAAAAAAGAAAGAGCCATTTATTATCTAAGTAAGAAGTTCATAGAATGCGAGTCTAAATACACGGTGATAAAAAAAACTATGTTGTGCGCTGGTATGGGTAAAAAAAGACTATAACATTATATATTGTATATAATGTAGATACTTTGAGTTATATCTGTGAAAAGCCTTATTTATCAAGTCAAATTGCAAAATGGTAAGTTCTGTTAGCAAAATACAACATAATGTATATAACAAGAAAAGTTGTGAAAGGGAGCACAATTGATGACCATCTGGTTGACAATGCCATTGTAGATTATGAGCAATTGGATTTTGACTTTCTTGGTGAAAATATGTTGTTAATTAAGGAAGAAATAGAGAATATAGATTGGTGGACCATGTATTTTGATGGGGCAGTAAATGTATATGGTAATGGAGCTAGCGAGATAATAATCTTTCCTGATAATAAGCAATATTCAGTTTCGGTTAAGTTGTAGTTTGAATACACCAATAATACAACTGAGTATGAGGCTTGCATCCTTGATTTAGAAGCTGCATTGGAGCTGAAAATCAGAAAGATAAATATGTGTGGTAACTCAATGCCGATTATATGCCAAGTGAAAGGAGAGTGACAAACTAATGAAGAAAAGTTAAGACATTACCTCAAGAATATATGTCTAAACTAGCAGAAGAGTTTGGAGAGATAAAGTTCACTCATTTAGAAAAAAGAAGGGAACTAGTTTACTGATGCTTTGGTCACATTGGCTATCATGGCTAGAATTGACTTCGGGCATAAGATGCAGCTGTTACACATTGATATCAAAAATTTCTCAACTCATTGTTACTCAGTTGAATGCGAGATATACAAAAATCTTTTGCGCTACGATATCAATAATTTTGTACAAAATCAGAAATATCCCGTGAGAGCATCCAAAGCAAATATAAAAACCTTAAAAAGATTGACTATGGATTTCTAGTTAGACAAGGAGGTCTTGTATAAAGATCATCCGACGAAACCTTGCTAAGGTGTTTAAATGAGGTTAAGGCAAAAAATGCATTACGAGAAGTCCATGAAGGGATATGCTCGACTTATGTTAGTGGGCATATAATGGCAAGTAAAATACAAAGAGCTGGTTATTTCTGGATGACATTAGAAAGAGACCGTGTTGACTATATCAGGAAATGTCATAAGTGTCAAGTGTATAGCGATAAGATCAATACACCTCCAACTCCTTTGTTTAATTTAACATTTCTATGACTATTTGCGATGCAGGGGATTGATATGATTGGGCATATCAATCCAAAAGCCATCAATGGGCATAGGTTTATCCACGTGGCTATCGACTACATCATACAATAGGTAGAAGTCGGTTCATATGCTCATGTAACACAAAAGGTGGTGAAAATTTTTATTGAAAAGGACTTGATCTATCGATATAGTCCACCATAAAAGATAGTGACTGATAATGCTCATAACTTTAATGACAAGATGATAGTGAAGCACTATGCCAAATGAAAAATCAAGCATTTTTATTCTTCACCATACAAGCCAAAGATGAATGATGCTATAGAAGTTGCCAACAAAAATTTCAAGAATATTCAAAAAAAGGTGGTCACTTAAAAAGATTGTTATGAGATGTTATCATTCACCCTTCACACATATTGCATTACAAACATAACTTTAACAGGATTTACCCTATATTATTTGGTATATGGAATGAAAATGGTGATGCCTTTGGAAGTGAAAATCCCATTGTTGAGAGTATTGATAGATTTTGAGCTAGAAGAGGTCGAGTAGGCCAAAATGAGATATAAACAACTAAACCTGATCAGTGAGAAAATGATAGCTATGATTTTTCATCACTAATTTACTAGAAAAGAATGGCCAAGGCATATGATAAGAAGGTTCGAGCTCAAGGGTTTTAGAAAAAAGATCTAGTGCTGAAGAAAATACTATATTTACTAGGAGAAGATTAGAGCAAATAGACTTCAAACTACAAGGGTCTTTATGTAGAGAAAAAAAGCTTTCTCAAGAGGAGCGATAAGGTTGTCTAGAATGGATGCAAAAGATCTAGGTAGACTTATGAATTCTAATTTTGTTAAAAAAATACTATACATGATGTATTCAATTTCTTCCAAACCAATAAAGTGAAGTTTGACCATGAATTCTTCATATAAATAACCTTTATTTATAAATTGCATGATCTCACAATATTTGAAATCATTTTCCTAAAACAAAAATCTTGAAAAAATTGGCTTTGTGCATTATTACAAGAAATGAATGATAAAATGCTCAAGATAAGGTTTAAGCAATTCTCAAATAAAAAGCAACTAAACCAAACAAACTAAAGCTAACTATGAGATAAAACCTGTCTTTGAATGACATTTTGAATTGCATGGGTAAATATAGTTGGTAATGACTTTTTGATCACCCGTAAGTTCTTTTGGAAAAGGACAGTTCATCGATACTAACGATGTGTGTTTGAAATGAGAAAATACCATCTTTGCTATCCCCTCACTTTCTAAGAATATATCCCTTGTAGTCCCCATTTAAACCTGAATAAGTTTTTCTTCATAAAAACCGTAACTAAGATCACACCTCACACTAGGAGCCAAAAGAAAATGTAAGCAAACTATCGAAATGCACACATAGATTTATGAAAGTCAAAGGGCATCATTATAAAAGAAAAAGAAAAAAGAAGGACTAGAAATAAGAAACAGAAAGAAAAGGAGAAAGAAAAAAAGAAAAAAAGAAAAAGAAAAAGAAATGATGATTTGATACTCCAAGACTAAGACAAAGATCTCAAAGCAAGACTCTTCATTAAGAAACAGAGTATGTCCAAACAAAATCCATGAGATGACTTAAAAAAAAAGACAGAAGAAAAGTGATCTTAAGTCTTTAAACCTTTAAACACTTTTTGAGCCTAAAAAACATATATATCTTTCATAGCCTATAGCCATAGGCTGCATTACATGCATTTAGAAGTATTTTATTTTTAATTAAGCAGACACAACCTGGGTTGATAAATAACGATCTTACCGTTCATACAAAGTAATAAATTAGTAGCGACCCACTTTTATTTATACAAGAAAAATGTAAACTCTTATATGAGGCAAAACTTTGATTCCATACAAATTTTTAAGTACATACTTGAAATCTCTTTGAAAATTGAAAAAAAAAAGTCACATTTGGTAAAAGTCTGACTTAAAGACGACCCACACTCTAAAATGCGATAAAACCATCAGAGGAATTGCTTAAAGAACTGTTTTGATGCATACATTGAAAGTTTTTATTTTCACAAACAAAACCAAGTCTTTCAAAGATTTTCTTTTTGAAACAATTGTATGTGCTAAAACAAAACCAAAAGGCCTTTAAAATGGAAAAAAGTAATTAAAGCATTAATAAGAGTACAATAGAAAGCAATGTCAAATTATATATCCAGTGGAGCAAAAAATGGAATGAGATGGGTAAGAAAGGCATCACAAGAAATAGATCCTAACTCAAGTATACAAATTCAAACAAATAAATAAGCTCACACTAAAAAAAGAAGTTCATAGGAAACCAAATAAAAGGTGGGACCTATGTTTTCAAACTAGGTAAGGATGCATGCATTTAACCCTAAAGTATGACACAGGTTTTATTTTACAAAATTCTTGGAATTAGACTCAAACGAGTTAAAATACCAATAGAAAAGGAGTTTAGAAAGCTCTAGTTGAACGAGATAGTTAGGATTCAAGATTTTAGACTAGCTGAGCTGAAAAAGAAGACAAACATTTTGATTATAGTTAAAGGGAATTGCTAGATTGAGATTTCAAGTTAACAGAGCTATCCACATAGATTTTGGTTATGGTTAAAGGGAATCACTAGATTAGAATTTCAGGTGAACCAAGCTGAAGACAAAGACCAAGGTTTTGGTTAAAAAGAATTGTCAGATTGGGATTTTAGAAATCAGCAGCTAATTGTGTCGATGCCGATTCAAAAATCAGCAGCAAAAAACAATGTTGCTGCTGATTTAGAAATCAGCAGCCAAAAACCGTGTCGCTGCCGATTCAGAAATCAGCAGCCATGGTGGAGTCATTTTGGCTTTACTTCTCTCTGTTTTTTTCCCTCTTTTTTTTTGGTGTTTACATTCTCCCCTCCTATTAAAAATTTCATCCTTGAAATTAAAGGGACTCTTTTTGATAGTGCCTCCAAATTCTCACAGCAAACACCACAATAACCGATTCCAGGTCGTGTATCTGGTAATTCTCTACGTGAGTCTTTAACTGTCTTGACATATAAGCGATCACTTCCCCATATTGCATCAAATCACACCCAAGTCCTTTCTTCGAGGGTTCACTGCAAACTACCAGACCTTTAGTATTTTGGAACATAACAATTATAATATGGCAATCTATTTGGCCTTATACTCACTCGGCTAATCATGTCTAGGTTTATACCAAAATCATGTAATTCTAAAGGGATCGAGTCTACTTTTGTTTCATACCCAGCTAGACTAGCCCCACTCCCACATACATGATATTCTCTCACTGATTTAAACCGTAAAGCAATCAACCCTTGCTTCAATTCCTATCGAAGCCCATTTTCTTAGCTTCTTAATCATGTGTTCTTCGGTGGGGATGTAGTGCAGAACAAATAGTGATAGGTCATGGAATTTCCACTCATATTCCAAAACCGATATTTCCCTTGTCTTAATGCCAAGAATTCTTGTTCCTTTACTTTTTTTAATCCACCTCTCAGCTATCAAAGCTTATTGTTTCCCTGAAATGTGGTTCGTAGCCCATTTCTCTCATGCCTTTAACCAATTGTATGAGTAATACCATGTTATCCCTGCTCTTTCTTGCTTCCCTATCTTTGTTAGAGGTATTTCCTCCGTCTGGTTTGGTACCCATTCTTCTTCAACTCTTGTCGTTCTTCCCCGTAAGAACCCAGATGCTCTTGCTAGAGTGTGGGAAGCAGTATCATCCAATGGATCCTCTTCATGCCAATCTTGGCATTTTAACCACTACTCCTCCTTTCTATGAAGGGTGGCTCGGTTTGAGCCCCTTAGTGAGCGCGCACCATCCTGAAATAGATCACAACAACATTATTTTCATTAATTCTCAGGATCCAAACCAGGCGCTCTAATATCAACTATAACGACCCGGTTTTTTCAAGGCCAAAATTAATGGAATTTTTTTTATTATCCGATTTCTAGATGTTTTTCACCATATCCTTCTTCAAATTTATCATTACATTTTGTTCATTAACAAGACACAATCTACGTAGGATAACGTAAGACAACATTCTCATAAAATAAATTCTCAATACATGTGCCTATAATATTACATTTCTATACTCATAGGTTTACATTACATCATATTGACATACTCATAAATTCACATTCTTGTTCTAGTCTCATTAACATCACAAGATCATACGAGAGTGTCGAACAACAAGTTACATAACTAGTACTTTTGTTATCCTTACCTCATGTAATTTCACAACACAACATCCTCATTAGATGAATACCTCATGTAACGACCCGGCTTTTTCAAGACCAAAATTGATGGAATTTTTTATTTAAAAATCATCCGGTTTTTTGATGTATTTCACCACATCATTCTTCAGATTTATCATTACATTTTGTTAATTATCAAGGTACAATCTATGTAGGATAATATAAATCAACATTCCCATAAAACAAATTCTCAATACACGTGCCCATAATATTATATTTCCATACCCATAGGTTTACATTACATCGTATTGACATACTCATAATTCACATTCTTATTCTAGTCTCGTTAATATAACGAGATCATATAAGAGTGTCGAAAAACAAGTTACACAACTATACTTTTGTTATCCTGACCTCATGTAATTTCACAACACGACATCCTCATTAGATGAATACCTCATATGTATATATACACATCATATCAACTTGTTCGCACATTCACTTCCGTGTTCCATTTCAATTTTCATTACTAGTCTTTACAGAAGGGGTCGGATGACTAATTTAGTGATTAACACGTCTGTTCATATATAACTCATATCACTCATAACATGTGAGTATATAGTTCTTTTGTGTGAGCTGCGAAACGGATTTCCTTACGCGCCATATTGGTATGATGTCCCTGTTACAACGCAAGATAATTTCAAGTATTATAGGCGATTTAAAGAAATATAATAAAACAATATTAGCATAACATTTCATTCATAGACCAAAAAAGCGTAATTCTATCATTTCTCCTTATGTAAATAGCATTGTTAATAATCCATCAATTACCAAGGCTAATTACAATACTCAAACTCAATCATTCATCTTAAATACCATTAGCCAAACTAACATTATTCTCTGTTTAAAGCATAACAATCATAGTTCTTTCATAGACTTAGTATATACAAAACATAGTATATATAAACGCATCAATTCTTGAAATTAACTCCTATCTCTCAAATTCTGTTATCCTCTTAGGATGTCATTAGCCAAAGCCAATCGTTTATTCATCTCGGTCATCCACTTAGGAAACTATTAGCCGAAGCTAGTAATTTATTCATCCTGGTCATTCATTTAGGATGCCATTAGCCGAAGCTAATTATTTGTTCATCCTGGTCATTCGCTTAGGATGCCATTAGCTGAAGCTAATCAATTATTTGTGTCAATCATCCATTCGGATGCCATTAGCCAAAGCTAATCAATCATTTATGTCGGTTACCCATTCGAATGCCATCATCCCTTTGGATGCCATTAGCCGAAGCTAATCAATCATTTGTGCCAGTCATTCATTCGGATGCCATTAGCCGAAGCTAATCAATCATTTATCCCGGTCATCCATTCGGATGCCATTAGCCGAAGCTAATCAATCATTTATCCCCGTCATCCATTCGGATGCCATTAGTTGAAGCTAATCAATCATTTGTCCCGGTCATCTCTTCAGATGCTATTAGCCGAAACTAATCATTTAACAGTCACGGTCATCCACTTCAGATGCCATTAGTCGAAGGTAATCATTTGTCAGTCCCGGTCATCCACTTTGGATGCCATTAATCGAAGTTAATCATTTATTAGTCCCATTCGCTTTGGATGCCATTAGCTGAAGCTAATTATTTGTCAGTCCCGGTCATCCACTTAAGATGCCATTAGCCGAAACTAATCATTAGCCCATCAAATGTTCTAGAGGTAGCTTATGTAATCACTATAACATGATATTATATCCTTTGTAATACACTAACAAACATTCCTTAACAGTTTAGCATTCAGTATGACACAATAATAGACCCTTTATATTTTTCATCCAACCATTCATGAAGGTTAATGTTCAATACCATAGAACAATAGATCCCTCGTAATACTCATACAACTTTTCATCACAATTACATTCAATAAAATACAACAGTAGAGCTCTCATAATACTCATACAACCATTCATCACAATTACATTCAATAAAATACAACAGTAGATTCTTTGTAGTACTCATACAACCATTCATCACAATTACTTTTAATAAACTAAAACAATAGATCCTTTGAAATACTCATACAACAGTTCATTACATTTACGCTCAATAAAATACAACAGTAAATCATTCATAATACTCATACAACTATTCGTCAGCAGCTCAAATTCATAATAGCCCAATCAACATCTTATAGTCGGTTTAATATTCATCGCAACACAATCATATATCCACCTCAAATAGGTCATTCTAAAACATTAACATTTTCATCATTGTTTCAACATTCATCAAGAACTCGATCGACATTTCATAGTTATTTCAACAATCATCCAAAATTCAATCAAACACTTCATCGTCGTTTCATTATTCAACAAGGATTTAATAATATATCATCATAAGTAAATCATCTCAAAACATAAACATCATATGAGAAAAAGGTAGGAACCACCTACCCGTTCCTCCTTTAAGGTGTCCTTGCTCGGTCGAAGGTCCGATCATGGTTGCTCCACCTAACACGTCAATGGTCACAAATTAGCACATTTGCATTCTGAAATCACATTCATCACCATACCTATTTCAAGAATCCATATGTTCACATGCAAATGTTCCATATTTTACACAATCATACAATGAAATCATCATAAACATTTTAGTCAATTCTGACATGGGAGTCTATTGCAGAAAATCAGTTATAAAAAAAGGGATTTACTGGTGACTCAGATTTTGGTAGCGAAAACTGATTCGCTGGTGACACAGAATTCAATAGCGAAAACTGATTCACTGGAGGCACCATAAAATTCAACAGCGAAACTGATTCGCTGCAAGCCACACAATGCGACAGCGAAAACTAATTTGCTACAGGCCACACAATTCAGCAGTGAAAACTGATTCACAATTCAGCAGCGAAAACTGATTCACCGCTGACACCACAATTCGGCAGCGAAAACTGGTTCGTTGTAGGCACCACAATTTGGTAGCGAAGATTGATTCACTGCCGCCAACACAATTCGGCAGTGAAAACTTGTTCGCTGCAGGCCACACAATTCAGCAGTGAAAGTAGATTCATTGCGGACAACACAATTCGACATCGAACATTGATTCACCGCCGACACCACAATTCGGCAGCGAAAACTGATTCGCTGCCAACAACACAATTCAACAGTGAAAACTGATTCGTTGCAGGCCACACAATTCGGCAGGGAAAGCAGATTCACTGTAGACGACACAATTCAACAGCGAACACTGATTCGCAGCAGACACTAGAATTCGACAGCGAAAACTGATTCGCTGTGGACAACACAATTCGACAGTGAAGACTAATTAGCTGCTGGCACCACAATTCGGCAGCGAAAACTGATTCACTACTGACAACACAATTCGACAGCTAAAGCAGATTCACTGCGGACAACACAATTCAGCAGCGAGAACTGACTCGCTGTAGGCAACACAATTCAGTAGCGAGACTGACTCGTTGCTGACACAAAAATTGTTGACGAGAACTGAGTCGCTACCGACTCAGAAATCTTCAATACAACCCCTATCGCTATTGATTCACAAATCGGCAGCAGCGACGAAATCGTTTATAATTTGACTTCTTCTCTTTAACCAAATGCAAGGCTTACGCTTGGCTTTTCTCCTTTGTAACACTTCCTAGCCGAAACTTGTACATATAACGACAACAGTCATACTCCAATTCGTATCACAAAAGCATGAACATTGCACCATCAAATCTCAACATGCATATTTGATTTAGGTCATTCTAACTACTAGCTCAAGTTATACAGATCCATTCATCACACAACAAAATCACACCATTAACACAAGTATAATTCTGTTTCGGTTTCACATGACCTAACATCTCTAACAAGGTTGTCATTTATGCATTATATTCCTTTAATCCCTATTCTGTCTAACCCTCACCAAGGCTGGCCAACTTTCCAAGTTTGTGCATTCAAAATTGCAATATTTCTTTTGTTAAATATTATGGAATTAGGTCACCCATTCAACCCTTTTTTATCCCTTCTTTTCATTTAGTTCTTTCCTTAACAGTTGGAGTAAAATTCTTAGGACATGGTTTATACCTCACGAATTTAGTATTTTTGGGACAGGTTTGACATCATTTCTCCCTTTCTGCTCTCGATTTGCTTCTTACTCTTCCTCTCTTTTGGTTTCTCTTCCTCTCGTCAGTTTCTCATCGATTCCAGCCTCCTGTCAAGCTTTCCCATCTCTCTCTCACGCATAAGGCACATGCATCAGAGTTTTTGAGCTCTCTTCAGGAAGGAGGAAAGAACAAGAGCATGCAGCTCATTTTGGGAAGAGGGAAGGGGAGTCACCCTTTATCTCTCCTTGTATTTATAACCCCCAAGGTGTGTTGGGGTGTTTGAGACCAAGGTTGTCCTTACCTCCTCTTTTAGGTTATCTTGGATTGGTTTCTATTCTGATTCTCCTTTATAATTATAATGAGTTTAATTTTATAAATCAAATGGTGTTCAAGATATAAAAAATATAAATACTTACTAGTTGTTCATCATATATGATTTTTATACCACTTAAATAGTATTTTTCTTCTTTTCTAAGGTAATAATAAGATTTTTTTTGTTAAAATTGTACTTGATTGTACATAACTATTATAATTACAAAACAATTAACTAAGTTAAAAAGAGATAGGATAATTTTTACTATTTATTCAATAAATTTCACTTATTTCTTATAAAGTGAATAATATTTATTATTTTTTAAATAATAATATAATTTTTGAAATTATAATTGTATAATATTAATAACTGGTATAATTAATTATGAGATAACTAATTAATAAGACAAGTCATTATAATACAATAAATAAGATATTTAATAGTTTATAATTAGAAAGAAAAAAAAACTATCTTGACGTAACAATAAAAAGGTTCAAGCACCCGCACGTAGAAACATAGAAAGAGGTGCATAGAAAAGTCAGGCGACGGCTTCAAGTCTACAAGAACACAATTTTGTCACCAACTTCAAACACCCTATAAAACCTCCCCTAAAACTCTCCCCTTTTTCCACCGCCACCACCACCACCACCAGCACGACTCTTTCTCTCTGCTTAAGCATCAGAACACGCACACAAACTTCTTTACATTCGCATAACTGACAAGTTTCTTTCTTTCCCTTAACTACATGAACGTGTAATGGGCAACCTATGCACTTGTTTCTCACCCAAAACTCCTGTAAAAACCAAGAAACCCACCAAACGTTTACAGGGTAACTCGCAAACAGCACCCAATTCAAGCAACAGGTGGACCCGGGTCCGATCAACTCGAAAAGACACCCATGATGCATTGATTCACGAACAGGCTTTAGCTGCAGCAATTCTGTTTCGGCAGCACCAGCAACAAAACGGTTCCGATTCCGGGTCATTTCCTTTTGATCGCTCCATTTCGTTAAGATACCCAAACGGTTCGGGGTCAAAAAAGACCCAGTTGCCTCGGAGCTCTAGTTCTAGAGCCCGGTCACTTACTGACCCGTTATTGCAGCCTCATCAGCTTGTTAACCGGGTTTGTTTTATTGTCCTTTAATCGGTTTTCGTGAATTGTATGGTTTTGTTGGACTACATTGTCAGTTATGGGAACTGAGAATCTCGTGTGTGTGGGAGTTTTCTGGATTCTGGGAGCTATGGTTTTTTTTATTATATATACGAGGTTGTCTGGTGCTTAATGATTTTTTTTCATGTGTGGTTTGTTAAGTGGGAAGTTGATAATCATGTTTTAATTTTAATGTTGTAATGTCTAGCTACATGTTTTTTTAATTTTTTTAGGTTAATTTGGCTAATGAGTTGATCAATTGTGTCGTTTGTTGTGTTATAATTATTTGACTTTTGTGTTGGGAAGGATGGAGATGGTAAATTTACTAATTTTAGATGCCAAAGCTTAAGCTGTTGCTGTCCTGTCGTTTGATTTTACTCTTAAATGCCATGAAATCTTTAAACTTTCATCATGGAAGCGATTGGAGATTTAGTAAAGAGTAGATTTCTATGTTCATTTTTCATTTATCGCTGGCCATTTCACACTGTTAACAAATTAATGTCAAAGGGGTGGAAGTTGGATGAGACATTCATTTATTGCAAGCTACCCTTTCCTTTACTGTAACTACCGACGATGGACTCTGAAGTTGTTATCTCATATTCCATCATCCATTTGGGACCTCTTTAAGTGATGGGTTTTAAGCTTGGCCAGATTGATATGAATTGATTGATCTTGGGTTATCTCCCTTAACAGTACTTTGCGTATAATTTCTTTGTTGCTATAATTAACGCAATTTATCAGTAAGATGCATATCTGGTCTGTTATGTAGGAACAGCTAGTATTATTCTTATATTCACTAAAGTATGGTGAATGAGGATGCGTACCAATTGGTAAAACTATGAGGAAGATTCAGAATGACTTAACTTATTATGTTCCCTTTAAACTACAATAATAGAATGTGATCTAGTAAATGGTGACGAGATTATGTAGTGGAACAGAATATGAACTGTTTTCTCCATCCCCTTTAAATCGCTTTAATCATATATTTTCTTTTCCTAACTATTTCTCTTTTGAACAGGATATTAAGCTTGATGATCTTGATACCAACCACTTTGTTCTTGTCCATGGAGGCGGCTTTGGTGCCTGGTGCTGGTACAAAACTATAGCACTTCTGGAAGAGGGTGGTTTCAAAGTTACTGCCATAGACTTAGCTGGCTCTGGGATTCATTCTTTTGATACAAATGGCGTCACCAGCCTTTCTCAATATGTGAAGCCACTTACTGATTTTCTTGACAAACTTGCTGATGGGGAGAAGGTTCTTTCCTGGTTCTTTATCACTTATAGATTTTGTTTATTATGTGCAACTCTTTATGTTATGGCTGAGCTTGAGAAATTTACAGTTCAAATTACTGGAAGAACATAAATCCAACCAGCAATACCATGTGCTGTACCTTTTTTTTTTTTTTTCCTGAGACTGGTCAATTAGGTTTTATAAGCTGGGGGCATTCTTCACTTGCCTGTGAAATTTGACCTTTTGTTGCTGAACAACTAGTTATGTATCCACCACTGACATCAGTATAGAATTTTGCTTTCCTCCGGAACCTCAGGTGCCACATGTCTTAGTTTTAAGGGAGCAGAATAATCCAGTTTCATTCATCTTCAAGCAGCTTTTACTTGCTATTGAATTAACATTAAAGAAAACATAGCATTATTGGTATTAGTGGTTTCTTTTGGAATACCAAGCCACATGGATCTGGCATTTATTATTTACAAAAATGGAATGTGTACGATCAACTCAGGAAATACTTTCATTCTTTAAATAAAAAAGAAGGCAAAGATTGCTTTGGACTCATTGTTGCTTTTAGTGTGGATAATTAAATGCCCCTTTCCTTCTCAAGACTCCAGGGTTAAGCTATTTCTTGTTTGTGTATGAAATACGTTTAAGCAAGCAGAACAATTTTTCTTGAGATTTAAAACTATTAAATTGAATTTTGCAGACAATATTGGTGGGGCATGACTTTGGGGGTGCTTGTATATCATATGCAATGGAGTTGTTCCCTCATAAAGTTTCAAAGGCCATTTATGTTGCTGCAGCAATGTTGACTAATGGACAAAGTACTCTTGATATGTTCTCCCAGAAGGTTTGTCCGTTAAAAGTGCATTACACAATAAAAAAGTTTAGGAATCCTTCTACATGTGATATGTTCAAGTACTTGTGCTTCTTACATCATCTGTTCCGAACTTTGTTTTTTATTTCTTCACTTGGGCACCCAGCTCATTCAAAGAAGTGCTCCAGGCTGCATTCAATACCAATGTTTTTTTTTTGTTTCTTTTTTCCTCCCTGTTTTGGTGTAACAATAAGATCCATTTGCATTATGAACCTTTTTGTCAATCAATCTTTGGACAGTGATATTGCTTGGTTTGTAAGTCCATTACTGAAGGCAATTTTTTCTTTTTGATAAATATTAAAGGCATTTTACTAGGTGTAACTGACAATCTCAGTTTTCCAGAAATTATTTCATTCATGTTATAACTAGAATTTGGTTCATATTTCTTACTAAATTAGAAAATTTATTGCAGGCTGGTTCAAGTGATTTAATGCAACAGGCACAAATATTTGTGTATGCAAATGGGAATAATCATCCTCCAACTGCTATTAATCTGGACAAGTCACTATTGAGAGATTTGTTGTTCAATCAAAGTCCTGGCAAGGTATGCTTGCGCTTGTAACATATTAAATTGCTGACTAAACCCCATTCTATGTTGTCATGCTTGTTCAATAAGAATCACATAGTTTCTTCTTATGATGGACTTGAGCATCTTGGTTTGGTTTATTTGAATTGCTACACACATTCTCATCTAGGAATACAATGGTTGCTCATCAAAGCGAAAGGAATTGGCTAGAAGTTTCTACTATCAAATACTATCATCTTTGGATGCTCTCCTTTACCATCTTGTTTAGTCTTAACTTGGCACTTCATGAGTTTGTATCTGTATCTGGAACTTGGATATAGGATCAAATGCAAGCTTAAACTTCATGTTTGCTTGGGTTACTTAGGTACTAAAAATAATGAAACTAATAAAGGTGGATTTCAAGCACTTGCACAGTTGCACTAGATTCTACTGTAGTTGCTTCATGCCCACTTTGGCAATTTTGGTTTGGCAATCAGTGTTGTGGGACCCCATTGATGAAAAATGTTTACTGTGCTTTTGGCTGGGCCATGGCTAGCAATTTTGTGGCAAGCACACTGCTTTTCAGAAATCTTAAAAAGTCTCATTGGAGTGATTGTTTTGGTATAAAATTTAAATTTGGAGAAACTCTTTTCTTCAAACCTTTGCACAGCATCTGCATGTGCATGTGTGGAATCACTTTCTGCTCACTGCTGCTATTTGTTTTTTGTATCTCCTGGTTCAGGATGTTGCGTTGGCATCTGTTTCAATGAGGCCAATTCCCTTTGCGCCAGTTTTGGAGAAGCTTAATCTTTCTGACTTCAAGTATGGAACTGTGAGGAGGTTTTATATAGAAACTTCCGAAGATAATGCCATACCTATTACATTACAAGAAAGCATGATAAACTCTAGCCCCCCAGAAAAAGTATTTCGTTTAAAAGGTGCTGATCACTCACCCTTTTTCTCAAAGCCTCAAGCCCTACACAAGTTATTGGTAGAGATATTGAAGATCCCTTCAACTTGAAACTTGAAAGTTTTTGGGTATTATATAACACTCTCAAAGTTCTCTTCCATAGAGCTTCATTCAGATGGTACGGGATTGCTATTCTCGTCGATCTTCTCTGCCACTCATTAAAGAAAGGATTCTGGGTAGCTATGTACATGCACATAGCATTAGATATTGTCATCAATGCGTAATTCCCACAAAATTTTTCTAGAATCTAGTGTCAGAGCAGCATAATGCATATGTTCATATCCTCGGTCTCTCTTACTCATGCAGCATGCGCGCGCCCACCTTTCCTCGTGCTCTTTATGTTTTTCTTATCCGATTTTAGATTTTTTCCCCTCCCAATAAAAGAATGTTGATATTTATGTTAGTGAAATTTTGAAGTTACAGAATTGGAAAAGAAAACAAGCTGTAACTGAGATTGTTTCCTTTTAACGTTGGTTTTTGCTATTCTTAACTGAATACGATGAATTGAAGTCCGGTCCTTCTTTGGGCTTATTGTGCTTTGTATGCCATCATGCTTTTATCATGTCTTCGAGTGAATCTTATGGTTTAAAGACTCGTTACACTTAACGTTTGTGTCAGTCTTTTGGTGGATGCTAGTGGAATGGTTCACCTTTTCTTTTTGGAACAGAAAATGTATTGTGCTCTCTTCTGTCATTAGACTTGCTAAAATGCTCCTGTAACCCGTTGAAAGCCCGAGATAAGAAGCATATTATTAATTTTTGTTCATGAACTCACTAGATGGCTAGTTAGCTAGTTAAAGTAGCTTGTTTATTTGCTTTCTTGGAATCAAAAGAGGTTTAGTTGCTTTCTTGGAATCAAAAGAGATGAAGATAGCTGAAATAGAAGGGAAGAGGGAGATATAAAGTTGTGTTTGGCAGTAGTATATAAGATATGGTGAAAGCATTTTTATTATGTTTGGTTGATGAGAGTTAAGATAAAATAAAGCATGGAAAATTCTATTTTATTCTTGATATCTATTATTATTAAGCTTGCAATGTTTGGAACAATAAATAGAGATCACTAGCTAAATGGTCTGCATAAAAAATCTTTTTAATGTAAAAAAAAATTGTGCGATCATTGACAACATGTTTTTTAGTAACAACAAAGAAAATCTTATGTGTTCATTTAATAAAATAGATGGAGGATTAAAGACATTAGTAAACGTCAAAAAGAATAGTTAAGGCTAATTGAAGGCGAAACTGGAAAGGAAAAATAGATGTATATACGTGGATTAAGATATTTATATTATGCCACAAGAAATTGTTTAATTTTTTTTTTATTATATGGCAATTTTTTTTTTGGTAAGACCATAAAATCCCTTAGAAACCTATGTTATTTTAACCCTTTTTTATATATATACTAAGACAGTGATGTTTTGGATTAACTTGAGTTAACTCGGGTTAATCCGTTAAATTCATGACTTTAGTATGTACTTGGTTGAGTTTAATTAAAAAAAATTGAAATCTATTTTTTTTAATTACTTTGGTAATAACTTTGAGGAGGTCTTGAACAAAATGGATAGACAAGAGACTTCAATTACTAATTTACAATGTTCCTAATCATAGAGATAAAAGAGAAGTTAAATTGCAAAAGAGATGAATCCAAAGAGTTCTTGATGATGATAGGAGGGAAGAAAAATTAAAATTTCAAGCTTCAAAGGCTAAAGATAAAGAAAAGATATTTCCAAGATGTATAGTATGATTATTGATAGTAGAAGTTGTGTTAACATCGCTAGTATTATACTCAATGTTGTTAAAATCTTGTTTTTAACTCGTAAAATCATACGATTTTACGAGTTAGTGTATGTTATCGTGTTAAATTGGTTTATAAACTCGAAAAATGGTAAAATCATAGCAAAATCGTATAAAAACATTGAAATCGGCTGAAAACGTTTAAAATCGCGTTTTTAAACCCTGTTTTATGTGTTTAAAAGGAATGTATATATATATTGCAGTTTGCGCTACAATAAGCCAATAACAACACCAAAAAGTAGAAAACATAGCGTCTCCCAGCGCCTCTCTTTCTCAATGTCCTTCTAGTTCTAATTTTCCAATCCAAATTTTCAATTTTCAAATTCAAAACAAATTATCTCTGCAACATTTAAGTAAGTTACCATCCAGTTCCATCTCTTCAATTTCCATCTCTCCGTAACTCACCAATTTCCAAATTTCACTTTTATACAATCTACCTCTCTTTCCATCTCTTCAATTTCCATCTGGGTATGTCTCTAGAATATATTCATTTGCTGGTAGATGGGCTGATGTCTCTAGAATGAGAGTGAAGATGAAACAGGAAGGACTTACGAAACAACCAGGATCCAGTTGGGTAGTTTTGAGGGGAAAGAAACATAAGTTTCTTTTTGCAAACAGATCTTATCCTCTAAGTGAGAGAATATATGAAAAGTTGGACTAGTTGGGAAAAAAGTTGAAGGAATTTGGTTATGTTCCTAATCAAAATTTTGCTCTACATGATGTCGAGGATGAGCAGAAGGGAGTGATGTTGTCTTTTCACAGTGAGAAGCTTGCTATTGCGTTTGGGCTAGTTAGCACCGTGGAGGGTAGCACAATAACAATCATGAAGAATCTTCGTGTATGTGGGGATTGTCACTCTATTATTAAACTTATGTCAAAGATTGTAGGATGCAAGATTGTTGTATGAGATTCTGGCCGCTTTCACCACTTCAAGAATGACATTTGTTCTTGCAGTGATTATTGGTAGCACTATTAGGGTTTTTTCCTTGTTAAATCTGCTGGATCAATGTGCTGATTTGGGATGCCTATATGCACATTAAAGCATCTTCATGATGACCAAAACAAACATTCTGAAGAGGAAGAGAATAGAATTACACAAATAAATTTTAAGATTATATATGGATTTTATATAAATTTTTATTTGAATTATGTATTTTAAGATATTTGAATTATGTATGAATTTTTATTTGAAGCATGTATTTTAAGGTGCTTGAACTATATATGAAAAAAAAATTCTTAGGATTTTACGATCCGATTTTATTTTGTATTTTCTGTGCCGTGTTAAAAATGCGTTTTTGACAACCTTGATTATACTTGTTAAAAAATTGAATTTGAACATTGTTAAACATGATAGACCTTATAAGTTTTGATAGTTGAATGAATGTGGTGAAGTTATTATGACTAAACAGGTTTTGATTTCTTTTTCAATTGGAAAGTATAAGGATAAGATTTTGTGTAATGTTATTCTTATACATGCTAGCCATTTATTGTCAAGGAGACCTTGATAATTTAATAAGAAGGACAAGCATAATGGATTTAAAAATAGGTATTCTCTTGAGAATGATAAAAGGATATACATATTTGCATCATTCTCACCTGGATAGGCTTATAAAGACCAATTGAAATTAAAAAAGAAAAATGAAGCTGAAATGGTAATATAATAAGGTGAGGTCGTAGTTACCATGCAAAAATATATCCAAAAGTGGTTAGTAAGACGTGCTTATCTTAAATCATTATCAGCTACTATTTTCATTCAATGTTGTTAGAGGAAAAGGTTGGCAAAAATAGAGTTTCAAAGGCTTAAACAAGACCAATTAAAGCTGAAAAAAAGAAAGCAAGCCAAGAGAAAAAAATAAACTATGTAGGGTCGAGAGTGAAAATAAAGTGAGCCTTAAAAAAATATGAGATGAGAGAAAAGACTCGAATTTGGTCAAGGGAGGAAAAAAACTCAATTGAAGCTAAAACTAGAGAGAAGAGAATAAGGATGAAAAAAGAAGAGTGTAGAAAATATAGGTAAATAGTTGAGTTTCTATACAAAAGAGAGTGAGATCAAAAGTGTTTATTTTTCTGACACGCCTATTATTTAACTTGTGTATGTGGAGGCATGTTTTAACACTAACAATCTTGATTTTTTTTTTTTATTCCTAGTGTTGTTATATCTTTGTTACAGGATTTTGAGGATGATATAGAACAATCAAATTCAGATTTGAGCGTAATTTGTGTTATTGCCCAAGTTTACGCCAATAAGCATAATTTTTTATCCGCCTATTAGATCAAGCTGAAATATTGCCAAAAGTTTTCAAAGATCTTTCTTTACGCCAACAAGCCTAGAAGATTGTCCAAGTTAGTGGTGAAAGATTAAAATGACAAGTGAAAATATTGGAAGGCCAACATGTATAAGATTGACAAATTTTGCAACCCAATTTTGATTGACAAAAAGCCTATTTGGTGAAAATATTTTCATTTGAGGTAAAGAAATATAAATTTTGATAGGTAAGAACTCGGTGAGAATTTTGAAAGACTTAATTATTTTTATTGATTTAATTGCAAGAAAAATTGATATTTGAAGTCAATTTAGGTTTTAATTGGAAGAAATTAAAATCTAGATATCGATTTGCAATTTTAAAGAGTTAATTTGGTCAAATCATGAGTTTAATAGTAAATATTAAAGTTTCATGGGTAATTAGAAACTTGATTGAAGAAATCCAAAATCAATGACCAAATCAAACTTGATTGAAGATATCTCATAGTTAACCATCAGTGTATTAAGTAAAGACATAAATGCAGATCAAAGAACTCAATAATTAGTTCATATAGGAAATCCCTGTTGTTTTTAAGTCTAAATAATTCTCATTATCTTTGTTATTTGATATTTCCAATAACTTATACTGCTAGGAAAAAAAAGGTTTCTTATTTGTGAACTCAATTTTATCCATTTAGTATTAATATAAGGTCATGCAATCCATTTATTTGTGCATCTTGTTTTCTTTTTTTTGTTTGTTTTTTCTACATTTTTATTCGCACAACCTTTTTTACAGGGATATCCAAAATGACTATTACCTTAAAATACAAAATAAATATCATGAAAATATTTGGTTTAATTTTAATGAAACTTTAATTCTAATGGATGGAGAAGAGTGGGGATATGTGGACCTTATACTTTGACAGGGCAGTAAATGTATTCGGTAATAATGTATGTATTATATTATTTTCACTAATTAATGAGTAACTCCCATTTATGACTTATTTATGATCAGATTACATTTTAAGTTCACTAAAAACATAGCAAAGTATGAATCATGTATCTATGAGCTAAAAAGGTCATCTTAAAGTGGAAGGTGGAAAAGCTTGATGTATACGGTGATTCAATGCTAATAATTTACTGAGTGAAGGAAGAATGAAAAATAAAGGATGGGAAATTAAAGTCATACTAGGAATACCTCTCAAGTTAGCAGAACAACTCGAGAAAATCAAGTTCACTCATCTAAGTAGGGCCAAGAATGAGTATATAAAATGCATTTTCCATATTAGCATCAATGATCTAGATAGAATGTGATGAGAAAATACAGCCTATATGCTTATTATTGTTTAGTCAATAAGGAAACAAATAGGAAGTCTTGGTACCACGATATCATACAGTTCATCATAAGTTATGAATATTTACCCTATGCGAATAAAATGGATAGAAAGATTTTGTGGAGATTGGCAATGGACTACTACTTAGATGGAGAGCTGCTATATAAGAAGGGATTTAACATATTATACTTAGATGTTTAGATGAAACTGAATTATAGAAGAATACTTGGAAGGCAATCATAGGTAAAGACTCGATGTAGGTATCATTCGCAGATATCAAAGACAAAAGTAATGCAAATCAAGATACAAAAGCATATAGGAGTTCAGACTAGATTACTTACTCAAAACCTAAACTCAAACAAATAAGTGAGCCTAATATAATAAGAATCTGATGAATAAATTGAGGCAAGATTATAAAGGTGATGTGGGAAATTAAGTTCACTCATCTTGATGGACTTATTTTTTAATTCTCATGTTGAGGTTGAAGTTGTTCATCTAACAATTTTGATCCATTTATAAATTTTATATAGAGTTTGATCATCTAATAATTTTGACTCATTTTTAATTTTTTTTTTGGTTAAGGTTTGTCACCTAGAAATTTGATCCAATTTTAAAATTTTACATTAAGGTTGGTCAATTAACAATTTCGACCAACTTTTAAATTTTCAATTGAGGTTGGTTACCTCTTGATTTGATCCATTTTGATTTTCATGCATTGGTTACCTTTTAGCCAAACCACTTTGATTTAGTCTTTACAAACTTACTATACAAAGTCAAAGGAAAAATGATTTTTCCAATGACTTGGTATTGTAAGTATTATACAAATAACTCAAATTATCATAACTTATTTTTTATCTCTAAAGTTTCCTAAAAAATAAAATAATCTAAAACTTTTCAATAAAAATCTTTTTTCAATGAGATTTCATCAATTTTCATCATTTGATAATTTTTAGCACTTTTGTTTATTTTATTTTGTGTGAAAAATAGATAACTAAAGATTATAAAAGGATAAATAAAAATTTAGAAAGTGGAGTGAGAGAAAAGAAAGAAGAAGGGGACCAAGTGATCGAGGACAAAAAATATAATAAAAGATCATGTAAAAAAGAAAAGAAAAATAAATATGAGAATCAAGCAAAAATTAAAATATTGAAAAGAAATCCTTGTTGAATAAGGAAATAATATAAAGATCTAAGAGCATTTTGGTTCAGGTTGTTTTCAATTTGGAGAGAAGACTAGGTAATATAAATAAACACATATATAGAGACAAAGATAAAAAAAAAATTTCTTTATAAAAAACTTGTTAACTTAAAAACTGAAACCCTAATTGCCCCATTTGTCTTATTCTCACTGTGACAATCATCGACACTGCACACTAGCCACTAAACCCACCATCTTCCTTTTTCTCTCCACCACAACATTGACATCGACAACAACCTCCTCTCATCCTTAGTCTCAACCACTGTCAATGTTTCGTTCTCCCAATCAAAACTTGACTGTCACGCCAACCACCATCCTAAATCAAGTGGCATAGAAGAAATAGGCCCTCCCTTCATATCTAAAACTACCTAACACAACCCATTGATATTAAGGGAAAAAAAATAGTTGAAACCTAGTTCCCCCTCACCATTAAAAAGAAAAACTTTCCAACCACCAATTTCCTATCTTGAATGATGTTGAGCTACACTGCCTAGGTAAAAAGGAGGAAGAAGAAGACGAATAATCGATCTTGAAATACTCTATTGAGACAAGACATAAAGGAGCTAGGATGGTCAACTGGCCAGATCTGGTATGGAACGTATATGGACAATAATTGAAGTTGGCAACTCTTCTGGATTTATGTATTTGATATTAGATAATGTAACTCTTCCATCAATGTATTGTTAATAACATATAAGAGATTGAATCAAATTTTGATGTGATTTATTATTTGCTAATTAATTCTATAAATTTATTCCAAAAATATGTCAAAATAAAGTTTCAATAAACATAATATATCATTTTAACTAGGTTTATCACATGTGTTAAATGAAAGAAAATCATATATATTTTGACACTAAATCGTACATTATATCTTATTTTGAAGCCTCTTTGGAAGGAATTTACAAACTTATGAGAATCAAGTGTAAATCATACAAAATATATTATTTGTAGGTGAAAAGATGAAGAGGTGATATTTTCTCATGTTAATTATGTGTTAGGATAAAATGATAATTTTAAAAAGTTTAAGACTAAATTGATAACAAAATTACATATTTTTGGAGTAAATTGAGGTTTTTCCTTGTAGATGTAAATTATTATTTTATAAAATGAATCAAAATTTAATTGGCATTCATAACTAAAAATAGACCACTTGTGTTACCTTGTCAAGCATTATTAAACTTCTTTTTACGGCTTTGGCTTAAGACAAACCTAGTACAACAACAACAACAGTCTATATCATCATTTTAACTCTTTTGTTTCAATGTAAGTTTGTTTTTATTATTGAAACTGTGTTTATTATTATTATTATTATTATTTTAAATTAATGTTTTAATTTTTTATTATTATTTTAATGTATTAATATTAAAAATAATTCTTCAACTAAACTAAAATCCAAAGAACATAATCAATGCCTTTCTTCTCTCACATACATAATAACGCATGCACTTATTTTATTATTGTTAAGTTATCTTAATTCAAAATCCAACAAAATTTTCACCTTTATCGTCTGTCTCCCTCCCTCTTCTTGTATATAATCACCTGACTTTCGTTAGTTTCTCAGCCCTTTTATTTTCTCTTGCTTTGCTTCAAGTTTTGTCCTTGAAAAGGAAAAGGTATGCAATTCCATGAGAGCGATGTACATTGACTTTATATACAGATCCAATTCTTGTATACAGCACACTGTGAATCTTTGGTGTGTTAGGCGTTTTCTTTCTCTGTATAACTGGTTTCTCCCTACTTCTTTTTGTCACATATTTTACTCTTTTTAGCTTTCTTCTTTCATTTCTTTGACATAATCTATTTTTTGTATGTTCTGAACATGTAACATTTTGGATCTAGTTATGGTTTTCTCGTGGGCCATAAAATTGTAGGAGTTGAGAAGAGAGAATTTTACCGTTGTGCAAAAATGTGTTCATCTTAAAGCTGATTACGAGATCTTAAAGCTATGGAATTGAGATGAACATTGTGGTTTTGTTATATGTTATTTGGTTTTTGGATAATGCAGAAGCTGAATGGGATTTGATGAATTCTCACTGCTTACATTAACTAAAAAGCTGGAGCTTGTAATCATAATAGTCTTAAGTCACCAATTTCTTTATCTTAGAATGATCAAGAAACAAAGGTGTCATTGTACGTCTTGTTTGCTTCTTTATTTCCAGTTCTAAGGAAAGTTCTCCCCAGAAGTATTTGTAATCTGTGGGAAGACTTGGGATTTTTCACCTATATGACATAGACTCTCATTCGGGTCATTAACTTTCAAAGTGGGTTCACATGCATGGGTTTTTGTGTTCTTGATGTTAGTCACTTAAAGAGAGATTAAAGGGAGAAATAGTTCTGTTCCTTTAGCTAACCTTAGTGATTACCATAGAGGCATTGCGCCAAAGCACCACCTTAAGTCATAGATTAAGCTAGTTAGTCCCACTGGATCCGTTACCTTTATGTGATTGATATGGCCAGGTGCTCAATCAATTAGATGAACACTCAGGTTACCATTCTCAAGCAATTAGTCTACTCCACTAATGTTGGTGACCACTATTGTAAAACTGACCAAGACTAACCGATGTTCACAGGGGAATTATCAGTCATGACATGTGCTTCTTGTCTGTAAATTTACTGCATTGTTTCTTTCTTTCTGCATTCAACAACAACCTCCTCTATATCGCTGAGTAATGTCTTAACAGTGTTTTTAAAGTTTATGTACTCATCATTGATTTTATGTGCAGGTTCCAGTTTCTGTATTAAAAAGGCAATAAATCAGAAGAAATGGGTCGTCGAGTCAGTGCTGGTGGTGGATAGAGTTCCTTGGGCCTATCTATTTGGTGGCCGGGAGACTGCTGCTAAGAATGTGGGACACACTGCTAGCAATAGCCCTTCTCCAAAACTTTGCCACCTACGTTGATTTCCTTTCTGAAATCTAAAAAAAAAATGTAATCTTTCATGTTTATAACATTATTATTCTTATTATTATCTCTACGTATTCTATAGATGAATGGGCTTTACAATAATTTCATTTTGGGCTGCGGTGATTGAGTTTGAATGTCAACTTTTCTCTCTAGACCTGTTGGTTCATACAACTCGGGTTTTATGTTGGAATAGAGGTTCCTTGATACTTAAATTAATAATAAACATAGACAGAAAAATAATATATGAGAAGAGAATAATACGATGAGTAGGAGAAGAGTGCATATAGACGAGCATGAACAATGGCTTAACTTGAATGTTTTACATGATACCTTTTGATTATGTCACCTTACTTTCTAGCATAGTTTTAAAATCCGGCCCAGCAGGTCGATCCGGGACCCGGCCGACCCGAGGCTGGAACCGGGGCCGAGTTGAAGAAAAAACAGGGGAAGGAAAAACCCGGTGTGACCTTACTACCTGACGGGTTGACCCTGCTACCTGGCAAAACCCAGTAAAAAACCTGATTTTTTTTTACTAAAACAACGTTGTTTTGATTTTAAAAAAAAAATTGACCCAGACGACCCGATGACCCGGTCAAAACCCAAAACCCATAACCAGTCTCTCCTTTTTACTGTCTCTCTCCTAAAGTTAATTTGTTTTAAAATTAATTTTAGTATTTTTTATAAAATATCTATTTATACACATGCAACGCACGTGACAAGAATACTGGTAAATATATAAAATAAATTAGGCTTAATTTTATAAGATACATGTTTAAAACATAAAGGTCTAAGTTATATACAAATTCAAAATAAAGGGACTGGAAATAATTTCTCAAAGTAGATCGTCAAAATAAAGCTAATAGACCACAATAAACAAGGAAATTACAGATACACCACTGCCTCCAACCAAACAAAGACCCGAGCTAGGGTTTTGGATTTTCACTCTCTCCTTCTCTCTCAGCAACCAAACAAAGGCGTTGCAGAAGAAGAGAAGATAGCTCAGCCAACAAGAATGACGACTGTAGTCCCCACCTCGGAAGAGGATCCAGCCCTCTCCGTCGTCCGTTTTACCTCCGAACTCTCCTGGTCCGACGCCGGCCCCGAGGTATCAGTTTTTTTAAGAAAATCCTTAAACGTCTCCTAAATTTATAAATCTCACTTTTTAATATTATTTTTATTGAAATATTCTCACTTTATAATCCTTCTTGAATTTGCTTTTATTATTATTATTATTATTGATTGGAGAAATTATTAATTTATTTTGCTTAATTTTTTATGTGCGGTGGAATTTGGATATTGATGTTATAAACAAAGTAATTGTGGAAAATGTTAATTGAGAATTGCGTGTTATGATCGGATTGGTTGGTATGGTAGGTAGCGGAACAACAAGTGAGTAGGCTATGTGTGGAAGCGCAAGAATGTATGGTGATGAATAGGTGGTTGGATTTGACTTCTTTAATGTTAACTTCCGCTGATATTGTTTTTTCCAACTCCAAGGTTTCCGAGAAAGGTACTTCTCTTTTCGCACATTTCTTGCCAAGAAACTAAAATCTAGCTCTGAATTGTTAAGTGGTTATGTACAATATATGAATTAGATGCAATGAGATTGCAATTTTTCTTGATATCAGCTTCTAATAATCTTAGGGAGCGGAGGGCGGTTTTTGTTAGTTTGTGATTTTGGTTGTATTTTGAAAGTGATTGCTTGTTATGCTTGTGATTCATGATATAGATTTGAAGTGTTAACTGCAATTGTACTGATAAATATCAAAAATAAATTTTATTTTTAATCATATAGCTCTCTTTGCTGCGATAATTCATATGGTTATGTAATTGCAAGTTGCTGTTCTCGGTTGATATTTACTGCTATTTTTGGCAATTCATCGATTTCTTGGCTATCCAGAGTAGTCTTCTATGCAATAGCCATAATCTGTTGTCCTTCTCTTTCTGTCCTTCGATTTTCTTCCAATAAGAGTTGTGATTAAGAATCAGGTCAACAAGTTGAGTTTTTTATTGACAAGTAAATAGGTATCTTCTTGAACCATATTTTTCCTTTTCTTTTGACCTTGTTGTGATACATGGTTATTTACTCCTGGATTTTTGTACTTAGTGGACTGTGTTTTTTTTTTTTTTTTGGCATTAGAGAAACATTTTTCTTGAGTGAAGAAACGAGAACATTAACAAAATGGGAACTGAATGTCTAATTCAGACAGCTTGAACCTTGTCAAGCAATAATGACATAGATAGAGATATTATAACTTGCATTTTTATTCTTACAGATACACATCATAATTCTTACATAAGCATAATACGTCATTTCTTTTCTTCTGCCTTAGATCTTGAATGTATCTTCACTGTCATTTGCAATCTTGTCACAAAGTCTAAAAGTCCAGATGAAGAACTTGAGATGGCAAAACTTATATGCGCAAAAATTATTCAACAACCAAGTGACAAGCCTGTGCTGCGCCTAAAGATGTAATATATCATGTTGAGTTTGATTACAAGTTATAATTTTTTTGAAGTCACTATCTTACACTTGACTTCTTTGCCAGCTTGTTCAATCTGTACAACCTACTGGATAATGTGTACTGCCGGTTCTATGTTTACATGAAGGCCTTAAATTTGGCCATGAGTGGAAAAGTCACTGAACACATCATTCCTTCTTGCAAAAAGATTGATAGCTTCTTGAAAGAGTGGAATCTTGAAGTCCGGGATCAGAGAGAGCTTATTCTCTGTGTTGCCAATGCACTAAAAGATAGTAAGAGGTGTGATAGGAAGATATTTAACAAATGAAAATGAACTTTCCTTTTTATCTATTTAAGTTTCATTGTGCATTTATGTTGTTTAATTAATTTCGCAACTGTGCGCTACCCTTATTTTATTGTTGCAGCTCTGCAAAGGATTCTTTCAAATTCTTGACTAGGTATTTAGCCACTTTCTCTGGCGAGGATGCTTATATAATGGGCGAAGCCAAGGATGAAGCTGCACGTACAATTATTGAATTTGTCAAGGCACCTGACATGTTTCAGGTATTGCTTAATCTTGGAGATCCTTTACATCGCAATCTTCCTGCATGCTTACATGAGAAACCATTTTGTAGGCTGTCATGATGTGTCCAATGTGAAGGAAAAATACATTAACCACCGCCATAAAAGCCAAATTATCTTAATTTTCTGTGAACACTCGCTTTTTAGAGAGCTTCCATAACAGTTTATTTCTTTTTGAACTGTGTCTGGTGAATTTTGTTTATACAGTGCTGTAATTTCTGCTGTGATGTTCAAATGGTTAAAACTTGTTTGGTCAGAAATGATAGGACATATCCCTGAATATGGTAATGAAGTTCTAATATAAGGGGACTTTGAAGTTCTTGAATTAGAGTTTTAATTAGAATGAAAATGCTGGTTGTACTTCAGATTTCCATATCTTGGCTTTTTTTTCCTTTTTAACCCTGGTGGTTAGCTTACTTTTTGAATGAATTTATGGCTTCTACACTGTGTATACTTTTAGTGTATTATGTTATGAGCATTAATTTTCTTTTTTCTTTTTTCCCTAGTAATGACTCGTTGCTTTTGTATCGATTTATTTTTTGAGTTTGTTTAAGATTCTTTTTTTGCCTGTCTTGGCCTAGCTTATGTATGTCTAAATTTGGGATTCCAGATACTGATTTGCTTAGTTATATTGCAGTGTGATCTACTAGATATGCCTGCTGTTGCACAATTGGAAAAGGATGCTAAATATGCGTTGGTATATCAGCTCCTAAAGATTTTCCTGACTCAGAGGCTGGATGCTTATCTGGAGTTTCAAGCTGTGAATTCTGCTCTTCTGAAAAGCTATGGTATTACTTTTGGACTTGTGCACTCCAGTCATGGCTGTTAGATGAACTGATATTTCTTCAAAGCTTTTTCTGACAAACATGATCTTCAAAAGTAAATTTATTTTCATTCATACTTCTTTGTTTTATAGGTCTTGTTCATGAAGATTGTATAGCGAAGATGCGGATGATATCACTGGTGGATCTTGCCTCACATGAATCTGGTCGGATTCCATATACCCTCATCAAAGATACTCTTAGGGTAAAACTGGCTCACCATTCTGCTTTTACTAAATTCACCATTGTCTTATTTACTCATTTTGTTTAGGCGTCCTTGCAGATCGATGATGATGAGGTGGAATTATGGGTAGTGAAGGCATTAACTTCCAAGTTAATTGCCTGTAAAATGGACCAGATGAATCAAGTTGTGCTTTTGAGGTAGTCTCTCTCTCTCTCATGATTATAGCAGGAATACAGTGCTTATAATTTATTGTGATTTGTAAAAGTGAGTTTCCTTTGAATATAACGTTGATGTGATGTGCAGTTCTTGTACTGAGCGTGTATTTGGGCGACAACAGTGGCAGGTGCTTAGGACAAAGCTTGGTACATGGAGGGTAAGAATTCTCATAATCAATCTTGTTCTTGCATTTACCATCTGGAATATGCCTTCTGCATTGTGTCTCAGGATCAACATTTTCTATCATAGTGTTTCAAAGGAAGAGTGTTTTACTATTCCCCAGCAAAAAATTAAAAAAAAAGTCAATGGTGAAAAACATTTACCATCTGGAATATGCCTTCTGCATTGTGTCATCTTTATTGGACTCTGACACTGAAGCTCCATGTTTTCCAGGATAATATTGCAAATGTCATAAACACCATCCAAGCTAACAAGATCACCGAAGACAGCTCACAGGCAGTGCAGGGATTGATGATTCGTTAGGGGTCTTTTTCTCTGGCTATTTATTTATAAGGTCAGTCCATAGCTGGAGATGGAGCTGAGTCCGTTGGAATACATCAGTACTTTTGGTTGTCATTTACTTTAGTTTGAAATTGATAGCGTATTTGGGAAAATTTTGAGAGAGGAGGTCTAGGCGTTTGAACATTTACCATGCGAAGTGATTTTATGTAACAAATTCAATGTCTACTCTCTTTATGTGGCAACTTTGGTTTCACTGTCACGAATATGCCTTTTGAGTCATGGCCTGCGTTTCGTTTATTTCCCTAACCATTGACTTCTCTGGACTTTTGGTTCCAATCAATTAGCAGCTTAATGGATGTGATGCATGGCTGGTGCGCACCTGCATTTGAAAAGCAAATCACATGATTGGGGGAAATCTTTTTGTATGTTTTGATTAATGGCTCTGTTTGGCTCCATGCGAAACAGCCGGCAGGGCTAAGCAGGCCCTGAGACTGGTTTCTAGAGCTCAAAACCCCAGCATTGATTCAGAACTATTGGTGTCTTGAAACTTAACACTGCTTTTTCACATCTTGGCAAGCTGCTTGTTTGAGTTATATTGATAAAAGTTGATATCCTTTTTTTATAAACACTGCACAAAAGAAGTGGCAAGGAATTAACAAGGTTTCATGAAAACTGCAGAGATAGAAAAATAAAAGTAGAAAAAGAAAAAGGGCAATCTTCCAGATATTCTCCATTACTTTGAAAGATTGTGTTGCCTATCAAAAACTAGAGTTCAGTTCTGGGTTATTGTAGCTGTCTTTTGACTTGTGCAGTGTTGATAGTATCCTTGCCGCTCTTAGTGTAGTGTATAGTCATCAATGAAGTTAATGAAAAATTAACCTCGGCGAGATGTATCTCAACTGGTCAAGTTTTAAATTTACTTTTTAGAGGTTAGCAGTTCGAGTCTCACAAACCTCAGGGTTACTAGAGGCTTATATGGTCATTAACTTCAAGGTTCATAAGATTAGTTAAGGTGCGTGCAAGCTGATCCTGATATCTACGTTAATAAAAAAAATATATTTGTGTATAATCTCTAAAACACTAGAAGTCCTTCTAACACCTTTATTGGGCTTATTATTTTTTTTTGTTTTAATGCAATCTACACAACAATTAAAATCAATGAATAAATGGAGATATGATCTAATCTTCTATGCTATAACATAGAGGGTCTTTCATTTATAACACTAGATTTAATGCCAACAATATTACCATGCACAGTTGCAAGGGATATTGTCTTTATATAAATAAAGAAAGTACCAACATAAAAGTTTTAAAACTGAAATAAGATTTTTTGAAAATAATGGAACATAAAAGGTTCTTTCAAAGTCTAAAACAAAGCCAGAACTAAGAAACCTCCATACGTGAAAGCTTCTTATTTCATAAATAGATGGCACTTTTATTTTCCATTGGTTTCTTTTTGTTTAAGAAGCTGATATTAACAATTTAGATTATAGAACTATAATCAATTCACCAGTGTCATGAGAAACATGAACCATATTAGAATCAAAATACAGTAAAAAAATGAAATTATCTTTTTTTTCAAGCCAATTCTTGAATTTAAGTAATAATGATAGTGATGGTGGTGATGATGATTAATAATAATAGTGGACAGCAATTATCATGATTGTGGTGGTGCCAACCAACAATAAATATACTAGTTTTACAATAAAACTTAGCACTCAATTGATGTCTTTAACTTTTTGTTGTTGCTTAATAGTTACTTTTATAATTAAAAATATTGTGTGTATTACTTAATTATATTTAATTGTAGACTTAAATATGATATACAAATTATTAACTAAACTTTATGTTAATTATCAATTATTTATGTTTAGAAAAATCAAAACCATGTATATAAACATTATGGATAAAAATCTTTTGTTTTGTGTAACAGAACAATAACAATAGCCCAGTGCTGAGGGTGCTGGTTTTACAATAGAACTTTGTTGCCAGGTGTCAACTCCAGCCTCCACATAATTAATTTTTCAATGAAAGTAAGACTTCCTTTTTTTAGCTTTCTTGATTATTCAATTAGTTTTTTTAAAAAAAACAAAATTCAACAGGTTGCGACCGAGTCATACCGGGTTTTTCTTTTCATGTTTTTTTTCAACCTGACCTGGTTCCAACTCTGGACCGGCCAGGTCCCAGGTTGACCCGCCAGACCGGACCGGATTTCAAAACTATAGTTTCAACATATAAAGCAACTTCAAGATTTAAAACTTTGTCTATCATGATCATGGATAATGCAATCAAAAGATCTTAAACAAAGATTTTAATGGAATCGAAAGCTAGACTAAAGATATTGCTCTAATACCAAAAAGATTTGTAATATCATGATGAAGTTTCAACGAATTAAAAAGCTAAAGCCCAATAACACACAACTCCAACTATAGCCATCATAATTCCAATAAAGCACAAATACCAAACTATAGAAAAGATAATGATAAATCTAAATCACCCTTTTATGGAAAAATTTCACGAATTCTATTTTCTAAATATTTTTTTCCCATCACTACTTAACCTTTCAAAAAAAATAGTTGATGCGGGGGGTTTATTATTTGAATATATTAAATGAATAATGGGCCAAAGAATAATATTTCAATTTTAAAGTAAAACAACTCTTTGTTGGATTTGGGAATCTGAATAGTTAACATTTCTCTCAGAACTAAACCCACAAGTTTTCCCTTGAAGTTTGGCACATCAAGGACTTGAATCTTTACCAAAGCAGAAACTTGTAGGCTAACATCAGAGTTGCCTAATGCCTAAAACCTTACAACTAATAATATACCTCCTAGCTATGGGAGGAAACTGCAAGTCAATCAATGACCTATTGGTTCTACACTTTTCACTATGGATTTGTCCTAAATGCATCTCTGAGGAATAACTTGCTGCATGTCAAGAAATTTGGATAATACTAATTTACTTGATAATACACAATGATGATTGACGGGGCGGGATGAAACAGGCCTTACCTGTCAGAAGTTGGGCCAATGGCCCAATTAGAGAAGAAAGAAAGAAGGAAGAAGAAAAGAAAAGGAAGCCCTACTGGCCAGCAATGGCCCAATTAGAGGGGGGAAGAAAAAAAAAGGGATGGCGTGGAAACCAAAGGAGAGAGAGAGAAATAGGTCATTAGAGTACCACCAATGACTTTCTATCAATGTGCGCCTTTAAAAAAGATCCCCTCACCGAGATGAAGCTAGTGCCATAAAAAGAGATTGATCGGACGATGGAGGGCTCACATGCCAACTAAAGATAGTGAAGCTTAGCGCACAATGGCGCATGTCTTACACTCGCCACGCGTATTTTTTGTTTTCTTCTAATTTAGTCTCTAATTTCTACACCGCTCCAATTTAGTCCTTAAAGATAGCCCGATGAAGGCCTTAATCAGGTAGAGAAGAATAAAAGAGAAAAGAAGAAGAAAAGGTAGTCCAATGAGGGCCCTACCAGGGAGAAAAGAAGGAGAATGAAAAAAAAAAGGTTGGAACTCCAAACAATGTTTAAGCACATTCATGTCCCTTTGAACATCTACTTGGATTCTCATTTTACAAGTTATCACTACGACATCCACTTGAATTTTTCAAGTCGTTAGTACGACACCCACTTGAAAGCCTTGTTTCACAAGTTAACAGGATGAATGCTAACATGAGCAACCGCTCCTAACAAGCTAATTGTGCAATGATTCATGAAGAATCAAATATTCTTCATGATTAATCTTACGAGTAGGTCGCAAACCTATGCCCTACAACACAAATAAATATATTATGAGGTATATAAATATCCAAGGATCACCAGTATAGAGATCATAACATAACAAATTCACACACATAGACTACAACAAACATTCACCTACATTTCCACTCTCTTTCTATACATTATTTTTCTTCAATGCTTTATTAACTTAGACATCAAAGGACACAATATCCTACGTGTAGGATTTGTTTTGTAGAAAAACATGGATTATCATCTCAAGTCCAAAAATAAAAAACTTTCAAGCCTATTAAACAAGCATGAAAAGACCCAGATTGATATTTATTTGAAGTTTTTTCGACCCTATCAATGTTATTCCACAATAAGATTACCAAAACTCTAAAAGGCGTGAGGAAATCATTGTACACACAAACACAAAACTATTCATTACTTTAAAAAAAAAACTATGATTTTGCCACTAGAAAAAGAGTTGGGGTGCCTTGATGTTGGGGGTAATAAGGTCATTTTTAATGGCTCATTGGTCATTAAAGGATTGTTGTGGGGGTACATGTATCTTTTCCACCTTTTAGAATAGTAAAATGAGTAATTTATCCCTATGTAAAAAAAAAATAGAATTGTTGACTAAAGGTATTTATGTATTTTTATTTTTTAGAAGACAATAAAAAAACATCTTTCCCCTTTGAATCAGAAACAAAATAAGACATGCGTGCAAAGGTAATTTCATATTTTCACGAAGGTTTTTTTGTTATTTCCATATTAATGAAGGGTATTTTGGTCTTTTAACGTTGAATAATTGAGTTTTTTAATTAAAAAACATCAATGCTCTTTGGGCGACGCGTGCATCACCTTCTAATTGCCAAACCCACCCTTCCACTGTGTTGTTAGAAGTGTTGTTGTGTCCTCTTCTTCCTGGAGCGTGACATTAGATGATGCATAATTTGTCATTGTGGTCAAGGTTGTCAAAATCGCGATTCAACTCGTAAAATCGTATGTTTTTACGAGTTGATATAGGCTTTACGTGCTAAATCGCTTGTAAAACTCGAAAATGGGTAAAATCGGGTAAAATCATTAAAATCGGGTGAAATCGCGATTTCACCACCGATTTAACGATTTTACTCGCAGGAAAAAAAAGGCCATGTATTTGCCAGGTGTCGACCGCCTATTGGCTTTAACAAAGCAAATGCAATGTTTCTCTTCAGTCTTCTTCGCATTTCAGTTCATCATTCACGTTCAGAACCAAAAAAATCCCAAAATTGAAATCCCAAAATTCTAGCATTCCCTAAACTGAGGATTCCTCAGTGACTCAGTCTCTATCTCTTTCTCTCAGCTGTCCACGATTCCAGTATTCCACGATCACCATCCACTGGTACTCCATAACAACCCTCGCCCCTTATCGACAACGTCCTTTTCACCAGCCACCGTGAGAACCAGAGTCCACCCAACAACAACGGCGTCTCTCCAGTCTCCACCAGGTAAGTTACTCTATTTATCTTGTTTCTCTGGTTCTCTCTTCTCTGTTGGTAACTACCAGCGGTTGGGGGTGCTTTTTTCCCTTGTTCGTTTCTTACTCTAATGTAGTAATGCTAATATTTGTTTGATTGGATTCGCAGGCTCCAAGTTTGACTGCAATATTGATCTCCTCGATGCTTACTACTCAGAACAGAGGTAAGAGTTTCTTACCATGTCCATTTCTTACCTTGTTTGTAATCTGTCGTGACTGTTGTTTAGGACTATTAGGTGCTTTAATCTTTACAGTTTAATGATGTTAAAGATTGAGATTTTGATTCAAAGTTTCTGTGACTGTCTATTATTGAGATATTGCCTGTGAATTTTAGATTCAATTTTAACCGTGCGGTGTGTGTGTGTGAGTCTGTGACTCTGTTTTTTCACATAAATCAATTGTCTCTGTTTCTTGATCTGAACAAGTTGGAGTCAGGTTAGTTATCCATGTGCAATTTCGTTAGTCCTTGTTAGTTGGGTGTAATTCATGTGCTGATTTCGTTAGAAACCTTAGTTTAGTAGTTTTGGTTCAGTTACCAAGCAATCTGTTTAGTCCTTGTTAATTGTTACCTCATCTGCAATGCTACAATGCCTATGATTGGCTAGTGAATTGGGTTGTGAAGCCTGTGATTATGTTGAAAATGCATGTTTCTTCTGTGTGCCTATGCACCGGCACCCAGCATGCATTTGTTATCATGTATTGGGTGTTTGATGTTTTTGTTTCTTGCCCTTTCCTTCTGGCTTTTATTTATGTATTTTTTTAAGTTATAATGGTTACCTTATATGCATAAAACGTTTGGATTGATTACAGGGTTGATTTGAATTGATTCTTGAATTGTTGAACTTATGGCATCTAGGAAAAATTCTTCTGGTAATAGGCTTGATGTGGGATGGCAGCATGGTATAGATATTGATAAGAATTCTAGAAAATTTCAGTGCAAGTATTGTCAAAAAATTATCACTGGAGGTATTTTTCGTTTTAAATAGCATTTGGCTTGCACTCGTAAGGATGTTGAACCATGTCAACAAGTACCAGAAAATGTTAAGTAGATGATTTTAAGTGTTTTGGTGAAAAATCTAGAAGCAACTGAAAAGAAAAGAAAGGCTCATCAATATAGTGTAAATGATAATGATGATGATGATGAAATAAAAGAAATTAGCTCCAATAACAAAGGAAAGAGAGTAGCTAGTGGGAGTGGAAGTACACAAACAACTCTAAATCAATTGCTAAAAAAAGATATTAGAGAAGAAGCATGTCGACAAATTGCAAGGTTTTTTTACACTAGTGCAATTCCATTTAATTGTGTAAAAAACCCTGAGTTTCTTAAGACACTTGAATTGGTTGCAAAGCATGGGCCATGTTTCAAGCCTCCATCCTACTATGATATTAGAAAGAAGTATTTGAAGCAAAAAGTGGACCAAACAATGAATTTGCTTGAGGATTACAAGCTAGAATAGAAAAAAACTGGTTGTTCAATAATGTCTGATGGATGGACAGATAAAAAAAACGTTGTATTTGTAATCTTTTGGTTAATAGTCCTAAAAGGACAGTTTTTTGTCATCGGTGGATACTTCTAATATATCCAAAACTGCTGATAAGGTATTTGAGATGTTAGATGCCATTGTGGAGAGGATTGAGGAGGAAAATATTGTCTAAGTAGTCACCGATAATGCTGCAAATTATAAAGCAGCGGGACAATTATTGATGGAAAAAAGAAAGAGTTTGTTTTGGACACCATGTGCTGCCCATTGTATTGACTTGATATTAGAGGATTTTAAGAAGAAGTTAGAGATTCATCAAGTAACTATTGCTAAGGGGAGGATAATCACCTTATATATTTATTCAAGAACTATTCTAATTTCCATGCTAAGACACTTTACGAAAGGAAGGGATTTGATTAGGCTTGCTGCCACACAGTTTGCTACTACATATTTGACTTTGGGATGTTTGAATGATCATAAAATGCAGTTGATGACTATGTTTACTTCCAATCAGTGGAGTTCATATAGGTTTGTAAGAATAGAAGAAGGGAAACGAATTCAAAATTGTGTTTTGGACAACAGGTTTTGGCATGATGTTACTATATGTATTAAGGAAGCGTATCCTTTAATTAAAGTTCTTCGATTAGTTGATTCTGATGAGAAACCAGCTATGGGTTTTATATATAAAGCAATGGATGAAGCAAAGGAGAAGATACAAGTGAATTTTGGTTCTGTGAAAAAAAGGTATATATCTTGCTAATTTCTATTTTAAATATTGTCATTTATTAATATGAATGTTTTTAGAGATACTTTCAATTGAGATATTCCTTGAGTGTAATGATATTTTTATTGTTTTTTTATATAGTTATATACCTATATGAAATATTGTTGATGCAAGATGGGAACTTCAACTCCATTGACCCTTATATGCAGCAGCTTATTATTTGAATTCTCATTATCATTATAACCCCAATTTTAAGGTTAATGCCAACATTAAAATTGAATTATATCAATGCTTAGAAAGGATAGTGCCTAATGCAAGTGAAAGGTGTAAAATTGACTTGCAACTTGAATCATTCAAGGATGCAAAAGGGTTGTTTGGCATTGAGGCTTCCAAGACAACAAGAGATAAAAAAAAAAAAATCCAGCTCAATGGTGGGATTCTTATGGAGATGAATGTCCAGAATTACAAAGGTTTGCAATCCGAGTTCTAAGCTTGACTTCTACTTCATCTGGATGTGAGCGTAATTGGAGTGCATTTGAAATGTTGAGTTTTTTTTTTATTTTTTTATTTTAAATGTTGAAATATTTGATAAAAATCTTATAAATTTGAATTGAATTATTTATTTAGGTTCATACAAAACGAAGAAATCGTTTGCACTATAGAAAAATGAAGGACTTGATATTTGTAATGTACAATCTGAAATTGAATAATAATCGAGTCAAAAGGCAAGCAGATGATTTTGATGTAGAAGATGATCTTTCATCTGATGATGATTGGATAACTGAGGGAGAAAAAATTCAAACATTGATTTGCATGGTGCTATTGACAATGCAACACGAAGAAAAAATGATAATGAAGATGAAAGTGATGAAGAAGAAATTCCTAATGATGCTGAAATAGAGAGTCATGGTACTGAAGATGATTTGGAGATTCAAAATGATGATATTGGTGTTGGTACTAGTAGTGACACTAATAATCCTCTTGATGCTAATGATATTGATGAATGTCTGAGGAATAATGAGGAAGATGAAGGCAATGAAGCTGGTTTTAGTTTACATGACACACCAGCAGATTATTTGTTTTATGTTTGTTAATTATTAGCTAATGAATAGTTATTTAAATTATGTATGGATTTTTATTTGAACCATGTATTTTAAGGTGCTTGAATTATGTATGAATTTTTATTTGAAGCATATATTTTAAGGTGCTATGAATTTTTATTTGAAATATAAATTTTTTTTAATGTATTTTAAAATTCCTTACGATTTTACGATTCGTTTTTACGAACCGAGTTTGGTTTGCATGTTCTGTGCCGTGTCAAAATCACGATTTTGACAACCTTGATTGTGGTCGTTTATTTTTTTCTTTTCTCTCTCCTCCCCTAAAAAGTACACATTGATTCTCTTTATTTTTGTAATTTCACTTTTAATCCTTATTCTTTTGATTTTTATTTTTTGTTCTTGAATTTTTTATAAAAGTTTTGTTTATTTTCAATTTAGTCCTTCAATTACAATTTGTCATATATTATTGTTTCAAATTTGGTATTTAATCTTTTGATTTCGAGTTTTTTTTTTTTAGCTCTTTAGTTAAAGTTTTATTAGTTTTTAATTTTATCATTGAATCAAATTTATGATATATTATTTTTTTCAATTTGATCTCCATTCTTTTGATTTTTTTCATTTTGTTAAAGTTATATTTCTTTTCAATTTAACCCTCCAATAAAAAAAATTGGTTACCCTTTGATTTATTGTTTTTATTTTGATTTTCATCTTCATTTTTTTTAATTACAATTCTTTGTTTTAGATCCTTTTATGTAATTATATTTTTTTTCTCAATTTCATTCTTTCGCATTTGATATACTAGGGATTGAGCTTCACAATTTTTTTATTTATGGTGTTTCTGTTCTAATGATCAGGGTCACAACTTGAAAAGTTAACACGGGTCAACATCCTTTTTTTTTTTTTGCTAATTTTAGTTTTTGATTTCATTATTTTTTTTCAAAAAAGATTGTCTTTGTGGTTTACTTTAATTTCTTTTCTATCATTTTATCCTAATCTTATGACCTGAACAATGAATTTTGTAAGTTAACCTGAGTTGGGTTGCCTTCTTATTACCCAAGTTATATGTCTATCATGTTAACTCAGGTTTCCTCGGGCTATTTATTCAATTTTGTACTTCAAAGGTTTCTTCTTAAGTTACCGTGATCTTATATATATATATATATATATATATATATATATATATATATATATATATATATATATAAAATTATTGTATATTTTTTATTGTATAATTAAAATAGAATTAATTTATTATACCAGGTCAGCCCTATAATCCAAGTCATTGATTCTCTTCTTTTTTTAAATGTGCTTGCAACACCTAAAGTATCACCGCTTTTTTAATTTTTTTACTATAATTTTGATTTTTATTCTAATTGATACATTTTTCATGTCTTTTTTTAAATTAATTTTTAATTTATGTTTCAATTAATATCTCTCATCTATTATTTTTTTTATTTTGCTTATTTAGTGTTTTTTTAATAGAGGTTTTTTTTTAAAAAAATTATTTTGTATGTTTAAATTTTTGAAGATATTATTTTGATTCATTTTTATATATATATTTTTATGTTTTAATACAAATGAATTTTATTTTTAAAAATAAAATATATTTATTTTTTAAAAATATTTTAAATATATGCAACATTGCATAATATTGTTTTTTTCTTTTATTTTATTCAATTAGTTTTATATTTTGGTTCATTTTTATTATCGTTTAATTGAATAAAAAACTGATTTTAATAGACAAATTTAATAAACACAACCATGTAAATATTCTATATTGCATAATCAAATAACTTGATCTACATTGATATTTTGTTTCTTCTAGTTTTGCTTCCGGTTAATGATTTTTCTCATTTATTTATAAAGATAAGTATCAATTTATTTAATTTAAAATATTTTCATATTTATTTATTTTTCTTCTAAAAATACACTAGCCAAGACATAGATGAATCAAATACTAGTTCACTAACTAACTTATGTGCATGTGTGGTCTTGTGATAATTTAGTCGGTGTATGTTTGATGGAAAGTTGATTTTTAAAAATTATTTTATAAACTTTCCTGTATTTGTTTGTTATTAAAAAAATTGATCAATGAAAAATACTTTCCATTAAAAAAAAAATTTGGCTTGGTTTACAGGAAAATGTTTTTCATTTATTTTGGGCGGAAAACATTTTCTGGAAATTGTGAAAAATTTAAAAATATTATATTATTTGCTGATTATTTCAAATTTGTCCTCAAATTTTTGATTGGTGTGTGTGTATATATATATATATTATGTTTTGAATATTGTTTTTTCAATTTCATCTCTTAGAATTTAATTTTTATATTAACTTTGGTTCTCATTTTTATAATTGTTATTTGCTTTTCCCTTATCATTTTTTAATTGAATTTTTTCATCAGTCATCATTCTTTTGATTGTTACTTATTTTATTTGAAATAATTTATGAAATGGTAATTATTATTATTTTAATTTCTTCATCTTTCAATTTTTTTATTTGTTAGATTTAATATCTATTATTTTGATTATTATTTATGTTATTTGAGATAATCTATGAAATTATATTTTTTTTCAATTTCATTCTCATTCAACTTTTTAATTTGTTAGATTTGTTTCTTATTATTTTAATAAACTTGAAAAAAAATAAAACATTAATAAGTTATTTTCCAGTTTATTTTCCATGATATAACCAAACACTGAAAATGTTTTCCAACTTATTTTTCATTACACTACCAAACATTAAAAAAATAATTTATTTTTTAAAATTTATTTTTCAAAAATAACTTCTTTCCAACAAAAACATTAGTCATACTTTGTTTATTTTTCAAGGGGTGCAGTCTTTGGGACAAGCATTTTCAGCTGTGATGTCCAAACAAAACAACTCGCATTACGGGTAATAAAAGCAAATTTAATTTACCTGAATACTTAATTGAAAGAGTCTTTCTCTCTTTGAGGACTTAAATAAGAATTTCCAAAATGTTTAGGTACCACTTTTGTGGTTACCAAATAGAAGAGGCACAGAATAGTAAATATCCGAATCAAAACTAAAAACCTAGAAGTATATTATTTTTAGGGTTTTCTGAAACTAAAAACCTCAGACATCAGGAGAGCTGCTGTAATCAGCGGTTGTGCAGAGAAAGAAGGAAGATGAGCAACAGACAGGGACCCCCAAAGCACCAAAACAACTATGCTTGGAAACCCAACGCCGGCCGCAAAATCAATGAAACGGTAACCACTCAATCACGGCAGCTCATCCCATTCAAAGGCATTTAAGGCTTTTATTTTCCTTGTCTATAAATTATTAATTCTAACTAAACTAACCCACAAATCATTTCAAAGTAGGAAGTTGGAGGCAGGCTAAAACCCTTGTCAGAGATTACTGGGGTTTGCCAAAGATGTAAAGAACAGATTGATTGGAAACGTCGGTATGGAAAATACAAGCCTCTTACTGAGCCTGCTAAATGGTAAAGCTTTTTTTCCCCTTGAGAAGTCCTTTTTTCTGTTGTTATTGGAAGTGAACAAGAAAGTGTCCTTTTTCACATTGAAAACTAAAGTGGGTAACTTGAATAATATGAGTATGTTGTGATTTGAATCGAATGTTTTATTGCATCGCAGTCAAAAGTGCTCAAAACGTACAGTGCGTCAAGCTTATCATAATTTATGCACTGGTTAGTTATCTTCTTTCTTTCTTTTCGTTTCAGTTATTGAAATTTTCCTTTGTTTGGAAGGAAGAATGTTGGTGTTAATTTAGTTATGGATTTTTTATTTATATATATTTAGCTTGTGCAAAGGAGCAAAATGTGTGTGCCAAGTGTCGATGCCATGTGGACCGCATAATTGGAAGGTAAGTGTTTTTTTTTTATTTTTTTTTTATGGTTCTCGGTGTGTGTGTTCTCATATTTGATTTTGAAAGTTGGGTGGGTGTGTTCATTTGATCTGTAGAGACCTTGCCGATGTAGAGGCAGAGCAAAAGACACTTGAGGAGGTAGGATTATTTGGTTCTGTTGTGCAATTTTTGTGTGTGTGTTTGAAAGTTAAGGTTGTTTTTGAAATGTCGGGTAATGGATTTTTTTTGTGGTTTTTATTTATTGCAGGCAATTAAGAATGCTCGAGAGAGGGATCGGAGGGCTCTCATACGTGCTGTAAGCTCTTTAGAATAATTCTCTTCAGCTACTAAATCTACCTATAAGTTTTCTTATGTGTCCTTAGAAGTCACGTTGTTTTTCTTCATTTTGGTTTTCACATTAGCAATTTAAACAAGAATAGAGAACTTCTGAAAGGGTAATATAATCATTGAAAAGCAGCATGCTAGTTGCTCTTTTGTAGGGGTACTAATTTGTAGGTGGTTTTAAAGAATTCTACTAACAATGTCACAACTCTTTTTTATCTTTTTTGATTGGAACCGTGTCGCAACTTTAAACTTGGATCAAGTGCTGACCTTTTCTAGGAGATATTTTATACAGTGAGAACTTGCTAAGATTTCTGGCTCTTTTTTGAATTTTTGCAATGATGATGTAATACTAGAATAGAATTATTTGTCTTCCTATAGTCCTATTAGCCCATTCCTCAAAATTACTGTGGGGTCTTGATGAATGCAGGATAATGAACATGCAGACTTTGATGTTTTTGTTTTGTTTACTGATTGTGGGTTTAGTGTACTTCCTAAGATTTTTCAAGTCGAATGTCAGCTTGGTGATGAAGATCCAGAGTCTGACAGTCATATAAAATTTTCATACAATTGCTTGTTTCATGGGTTGGCTTTTATCAACCTGTATTTTGTAAATGTTTTGTTCTAGGTGGATTTGTAGTCTTTACAAGCAATAGGATTTCCCCCTCAGTCCAAATTGACTTAGAAGCAGTGGGTCCTAGTTGATCTACCTTCTTGCTGTCCTCATGCCTTGCTAGAAACATTTACCTTCAAAGATGGCATCATTGTTTGATGCAAATAAATATTACACTGAGAATTCACTCAAGATGCTAAGTTGACATGCAATTTCAAATTACTAAGTGAGTAGCAAATGAAATTGAAAGGAAATTATAAATTTATTGGAGTTGACATGTAAATCTAGCTAGAATGCATGTTGAAGTCTGTTTTGGAAAATAAGGTGTTATTGGCAGTCACCATTGTTATCATCTTGAAGTCATATTAAAGTGAATACGTTTGTGTAAAGAATAACTGGCCACAATTTTAGAATCCCTCTCTATTATAAGATCTAGGCTTTGTCATATTAAGAGCTCTTATAAGCTTCACCTTCTCCATCAGCAATGTTGGGCAAAAAGCGATGATCTGACTGCATAATTCAGCTTGCTGGGAGTTTGTCACTGTATGATGTGGTCTTTTTATTAACATTTTCTTAGGAATCCCGGGTTATTTATTGTCTAACTAAGATACCTTTTCATCCAAGTGCCTTAAATGAGCCTGTCTGCGTGTATTTCATGATTGAAATATTCTGTCTCGACTGTCTGATCCATCATCTAAATTTCATTCCTATATGAATTATGTCTTCAATTTAACAAACTGAAACTACTTTTGTAGTAGCTGCAGTTTCTCCTCTTGATAGTCTGTTTGGGCCTTTTACACTTGCATTGCATTTTATGAATGGTATCTGTTTTGTCAGATGAACAATGGTATCTGACCTTTTTCCACTGTCAAAATGTGTTGTGTTGATCCTATTTATTGCATCAGATGAACAAAGGTAAACCTATGGGTTTGACAAAAAACCCAACCACTGAAGGAAGTAGGGTTGGAGATTTGTTCCCTTCCTCGTCACTCGAGGAATATGCTGCAAAAGGTAGGGATCGCAATCGCAGTGTTAATGGTAACATCAATCTTGGCGATGGAGAAGATGTGCATGATGATGTCAACAATGACGATGATGTCGATGATGATGAGGAGGAGGAGGACAATGAATCCGAAAATGGAGAAAACAATGAAGATCTGGATGGAGAAGATAACCCTGAACATCAAGATGAAAATGGGGACAAAGTTTGTAATTAAGAGAGTACAATGATTTTTCAAGAGCTGTATTGGATTTCCAACCAACAAGATCAATAGCGAAATAGAGATGTCTTGCCGCCTTCCAGTTTTGCTGATGTGGTGAGGTATCATGTATGCAATGCTACAGCTTCCAATTTTTGTTCTCCTTTCTTTTAAAACTCAATGTGGAAGTAATTCTGTCCATTTTTATCAGTGATTTCATTGATCTTGTTAAAGTATTAACTATGTCAAGGAATGAGGAATAGTCACCCTAGCACCAAATTTGTTGAAATCTAAAATTATTAAATGACCAAGAGCTTCTATTTCTTGTGGTACTAGTTCAATTATTGTGATTCAAGTTCTTCAACCATTGCTTCCCAGTGATGCTCGTACATCCTGTAAATTCTGTCGTGATTGGTTCAAAACTTCAAAGGAGCTGGAGCAAAAGTATTTCTTCGGTGTTGCATGAAAATGTGCCATTGCAAGACGTAAAATACAAATGTGGTGCTGTTTTTGAATGTTTTCTCATGCCCATTTCCAAATGGTTGCTTGATGCAAGATGTACTTGTTGGGTTGAGGGATGTTTCAAATTATGCAATGACTTTTAACCGAGCCTCATCTGATTCCATCCATGAAGGAAACCGTAGTCCAGGGTAATTGGTAGAACAAGCAGCAATTATATTAAAAATTTGAAGTGTATTTTGTTTATAAATATATTAAAATAATATATATTTTTTTAAAATTATTTTTGACATTAATATATTAAAATGATTTGTAAACATCAAAAAATATTAATTAAAAATAAAAAATAAAATAAAATAAATTCAAATTTTTTGAAAGTATTTTTGAAACGTAAAAACACTCTATTTGATGGATCAAAACTGTGTTTGGAGTTGTTTTGATGCAAAATGGGGTCATTTACCAATAAAAAAAATGTGTTCTTTGAAAATATGAGTTTACATGGTAGTTGTTGTTTTTTTAAATGTTTTTCGCTCAGAAATATATTAAAATAATATTTTATTATTATTTTTTTAAAAAATTATTTTTAATATAAACACATCAAAATCATCCAAAATATTAATTTGAAGTAAAAAAAAAATAAAAAAATAAATTTTTTCAAAAATATTTTTACAACGCAAAATTAAACAGGCTCTATGTGATGGATGAAAATTGTATTTTTAGCTGTTTTGACACAGGGTCATCTACCAAAAAAACAAAAATGATTTCTTTGAAAATATGAGTTTATTCTGTTCGGTTGTTAACAAATATGTATTCATTTTGTCCCTTGATTTATTTGAAATGGTCCCTAAACTTTACTATGTTAAAAATGGTCCTTGAAAGTAGATTGAAGAGAGGAGATCGAGGAGGGAGGAGAGATACTAATTTTTCTTGAGTTTCTAGAGTTGATTAAAATATGTTTTGAGGTTCAAAAATGGTTTTCAAATGTTCTTGTGGTAATTGTAAGGTGTTTGAGAGTAAAACTAGTGTGAGAACTAGCTTTTTGGTCTGTTTTATGTTATTGATTGATTTTTTTTGTATAAAAAAAATCAAGAAGTAAAAAATTTAATGTTTAATAGTCGAAATATTTTTAAAATATTTAAATAATGACATATTAAAAAAAAACTAAAATGACAACATATTGGATCGATTTTGGTTAACATTGGTTAGCTTGTGAAATCCATGATATGGGGTGTGAAATTGTGATAAAACTATGAAACCCACGTTGAAACAAATTAAAAAGTATAATTATAATGAATTAAATATCAAAGTTAAAAAAAAAATAAATTTAAAAATAAAATAAAATAAAAAAATAACCTGAGTAAATTTATATCAGTGGTTAGTACAACGCTGCGGGCCAGGCCAAAGAATTTTGAATGTAAAGAAAAAAGTTAAGGCAACATAAGATTTCTAAAGAAGTAAAAGATATTCGATACTCGATTCATTAAGTTGATAAAGTTTAATAAATTTAGTTAATTTAAAAACATAAAAAGGTAACCCTAATTTAATCTTTTAAAATCATAACTCGTGAAATACTAGAACTGAACTCAATCAGGAAGCTCAATTCTCAATAAAAATAATAAACCTAAAAAAACAATGTCAACTCATGTTAATTTATTAAGCCTGTGACCGAAGTTATTTGACCATAAATACAAAATTTGAAAAATCTCAAAACTCAATTTTTAACTAATCAAATGTTGAAGAATAAAATTAAAAAAAAATCAGTCATATAAAAGGATTAAAAAATAGCAATTATAAGTTAAAAAAATTCGAGCCCACCCGAGTCAACTCGCCAAACTCAAAAGTCAAGTTATGAGATTGAGTAGCCCAATAAAAAGGAAAATGAAGAAAATAACCAAACCTTTTTTTTTAAAAAAAAGCATCATTAACTTATAAAACCTGTGACATGATCCATTTGATCAGAAGCACCAAATATATGTAAAAAAAAATCATGAAACTTAATTTTCAACAAATCAAATATTGAATGATAAAATTAAGAAAAAAAATCAACCACACAAAAGGATTTAAAAAAAAAAAAAGAGTAATAAAAAGCAAAGAAGAAGAAGAAGAAGAAGAAGATGCTAGCCCACTTGGGTTAATTTGCCCAACTCATTGGTTAGGTCATGAGATTGAGATAATTTAATAGAAAGAAAAACGAAGAAATTCATAATGGCTATTTTGTAAATAAAATAAAATAAGTAAAAAAAATTGTCACCCATATAACTTATGAAGAACAAAACTATCATTTCACTGTTAGAATCCATATTAAATCAACACATATCTACATCAAGTTTTGTTTTTCTTAAGTGGCTAGGACACGTGCATCCAACCCAAACACGTGCAACTGGTCCCGTCCAAGCGAGGCGCGGCCCGCATCCCATCCCAATTTCCTTTCTTCTTCTTGTTTTTTTTTTTTTTAAATTCTTTTCCATTATTTATTATTTGCTCAAAATAATATTTCTCTCAATAATTAATAGTTATTTTATGATTTTTATATAAACTCATTAACTACCCTTCCAATGTACGTTGATTGTTATTGACTCTTCTAATTTATTTATTTTTAATAAATAATATTTGTATGCCTTTTTTATTGATCAAAACTAAACACATACATACATACATACATAAGATATACATAAAATCAGACATAAATACATACATGGTGTTAAATATTTAAAAATAATATTTAAATTAAAAAAAACAGCAATTAATTTTGATTTCATTCTGATACAAGCGAATGAATAGTAAATACGAAGGGCTTGCAACACTGGGACAGGGCGTTGCTCTGTGCTCAGGGTTCTTAAGCCATGAAATCAGCTACTTGTATTAGTTTAACACTATCCAAGATCAAGAGACTTGCCTCTCACGTAGTTTAGTGATAGTAATGTGTGAAATGAAGAACCTAGGGAAGATAAAAACATTAAAATAAGATTAACATCAGGATCTGAGCCCGTAATTTGTCAAAGAGGAGAAGAGATTGAATTCAAAATGCAATCTTCTCAAGGCAATTCTAGGAAGAAAGAGACTCGTCTTAGAAGATGCTGAAGAAAAGCAGTTCAAGGTCTCTACAATGTCGTCCTGGAGGCCTTCTTACAATGCTATGTCCTCTCTTGCTCATCAGCCTCCTCACAGTTGTCATCTTGAGTTCCGATGTCTCTTATCTTCACTTCTTCGACACCAAAACTTTACCTCACTTGTTCTTCGACACCAGCGCGAACGATATCTCCCACAGCCCTATCGTTTTGCCCTATTCACTTCATAGCCAAATCTCCAATTTGCAGACCCAACTAGGAGCCTTGCTTGGGCAGCTTCACAATGAAAGCTCGGAATCAAAAGTAGCAAAATTCTCTGATCAAGTTCTGCGCGTAGCCGTATCAGTGGACAAGCTTGTTAACAGCCTCTCCAGCATATCAGGCAATGCTCCTACTAGTGGCGATGGAGTGAGCAGGGTGGAAGAAGATTTAAGTGAAGCTGGGGAAGGTGAAGATCAAGAACCACCTGGTGTAAAGGTATTCAACACAGGTGAGCTTCATGAATATACCTCTCCAAAACTCAACAGGCCAAGCGGCAAGAAGAATTTTCTTGGGGTGGAGGCAATTAGTCCTTCCATTGGCTTAACATGTGCCCATATGGCCACAACTATAAAGCGTTTCATGAGTTACAAGATGTATGGTATGTGCCCAGATGATTGGGACTTGGCTCAAAAGCTTATTACCAGTGGATGTGATCCCTTGCCCAGAAGGAGATGCCTGTCAAGAGCATCTCCAAACTACAACAAGCCATTTCCTGTGAACTCCTCTCTTTGGACCCAACCTAGTGATGCTAACATCTTGTGGAGTCATTATAAATGCAAAGGCTACTCGTGTCTTGTTTCCAACAAAACAAGAGGCAGAAGAGGCTTCTTCAAATGTGCAGACTGTTTCGATCTTTCGAAACGGAGATGGGAGATCCCAACTAATGAGTCTGTTTCGGCTGAGTTTACCATTGATCAAGTTCTAGCATTGAAGCCAAGAGAGATTCGTATTGGACTTGATTTTAGCCCCACAACTGGCACATTTGCAGCACTTATGAAGGAAAGAAATGTTACTATTGCATCAGCAACCTTAAATTTAGGGGCCCCTTTTAACGAGGTGATTGCACTAAGAGGCCTCTTGCCTCTGTATCTATCGATTGGATCAAGATTGCCATTCTTTGACAACACACTCGATATCATTCATTCTACTCTCTTCTTGGATGGCTGGATTGGGAAGGAACTTCTCCAATTTGTGTTGTTTGATTGGGACCGTGCTCTTCGACCAAAGGGGCTCCTCTGGGTGGATCGTTTCTTCTGTTCGAAAGAGGTCATGAAGCTGTATTTGGATGAGTTTGAAAGCCTGAGCTACAAGAAACTACTATGGAGAGTGGTGCCAAAGACAGATAAGGATGGAGATGAGCTTTTCTTTTCTGCTGTTCTGGAGAAGCCTATTAGGCGATGAGATTGCCAAGATACATATTGGCCTAAGAGTGTAAGTAAATGATAATAACCCTGTTGGTTAAGGCATGATGAGTTCATTAAATCTCAATTCTTATTATCCATTTATCTTCATTGCTCTCTAGAAATAAGATGATTAAATCAATATGGATGTTAAGCATTTCCTTCTAACATTAAAGTGCAAAAATTACACCTTCATTCATCAGAAATTGAGCACTATGTTGCAACACAATCCAACATTGCCTCCTAATTCTCCAAGGTGGAAGCTGACAACAATTGATTTCTGCAAGCAGATGCACGGCATGTTAACTGCTGTAAACAATACCTGCAGTGAACTGCAGCATCTTTGGCAAGCTTTCGCACTAAGCAAGTCTGAGGCAACTGCTGTAAACAATACCTTCAGTGAACTCCAGCATCTTTGGCAAGCTTTCGCACTAAGCAAGTCTGAGGCCTAACGTGCATACGGATGATATTGAGCACAATTTTCCCTTGCTGGTTTCTCTCACTGATGATATTGCAGTAGCGAGCGCTTAAATCACCCGAACCCAAATAACTACCATTTTGAACAACCTGCAACTCTTGCATGAAACCAGAGGACCAAATATTGGCATTGAATTCAATGAGTAATCAAACTTTATTATGGAAGAGATTTTGTTCAGACAAACAACTGTTTCAGCTAAAACACTTATATCTGTGGTCTTCCAGATAATGCAAAAATAATTCTGTGAGTTCAAAATGGAAAAATCACATTATAATTGCATCTAGCAAATATAATATTTTGCTACAAGGATACACCTGCAGAGCATCTGATTGACTCATTTATCCTAACCTTGCATTCCTGGGGGGAGTCAAAACATCTGTGCCTGGAATCTCAGATGGATTAAAAAGTCTTCAAAATATCGTAACTAATCCAGATTCAATACCCATGAGGTTGGCTCCTCAATAATATGATAATGCTAAAGACCAACAATGCTGTATCAGGGTTATGAATACAAGAAAAACTCTTCTGCATGTGTAAAACAACCAGTTCCAAAGATAACTTGATGGAGCCAGCTTCAGACCCAAATCTCTACATTGAGCAATAGCAGGTTCACATCTATTCATCCTTTACACACAGCCGCTCTGAATGGAGAAAAGCAAGGTATCCTCAAACTTAGCATATTGGAGACATACAATTATATAGCAATTAAAACATACATGCATCGAAAAACAAATGTAAACTACAAGCAAACTACTAACAAGATCGCGAACAAAAATAGTCAAGCAGACATGCAGTCTGATATAGCAGGTCCTAAATTAAACCACCTGAACAAATTTATCAGATCAAAGCCCTCTAAAAGTGAACTGTGGTCATCATCATTGAAATTGCAAAAACAGGAGAGGCCTGGGTCACATACCAGGGAATTGTTAACAGACCATTCAAGTACCTTGTAGGTAGCTCTCAGCCAAGAAAAATCTCAAACTCTCGAGATGTATCTAAAAATTATGCTAGAAGAATAGGTAAATAGTTAAATTTTGGCAACTTCTCCAATAATCATGTTAATATGCACGCATTCTTCGCGTCCACTCAGATATTTCCCTTACTTTAAGCTATAAAATGGTCACCATAAATGAACTAAGAGTTTTGACTTCAATAAATAGGCAAAAAGAAAAAATGGGGCAGGTCAAAGGTTAACTATATAAATCACTACTCCCTCAAGCCTATAATAAGGTAGCGTTTGGGAATGTGGCCCAATCGCTGTTTAGCAAAACTTTGAAATTTTTATTTTTGCTTAAAATTATATATATATTTTTAATGTTTTTGGATAGTTTTGATGTGCTGATGTTAAAAATAAATTTTTAAAATGAAAGAATATTATTTTGATGAATTTCCGAACAAAAAACACTTTAAAAAAGCAACCACTACTACAATATCAAATGCTACCTCAGTGCACATCATAGAAAATAATTTTAATTTATTTTTTAAATAAAAAAATCAATTCACACCATATATATTTTTTTATATTTTATAAGTTGAGGTTTAAATGTTTTCTCAAATTTAAAGTATGGGACTGATTTTTTTCACAACATTCTAAGCCACCGCTCATCTTCTAGGCTTGAATTTCTCATAGAAAAAGAACTAATCAAATGAACTTCAACTTGTAAATAATGTTTAGAAAAAGAAAGGGATGAAGAAAAGGTAAACATCATTTCATGAAGCACCAACACCATGTCTTAATTGATAATCTTAGCTACCGACTTCCAAGAAGCATCTTTTGACCATATCTGAGGTACTACAATAGAGCCCCAAATCAGCTTTCAAGCATATCAAATACTGATAGCACCAACTTTTTACTTGAATAATTTCAATTATAATATTTCCATACAACTTATAGACACCCAGTGACCAGCTTCTGGTTTCAGAGTTCTCAAATGTACCAGTTCTTGAGGAATGCGGGCCTCTCCAACACTCAAGTTCAGCATCCAGGCCGTAGAGGCCCACAGGTACATAACAGATATAGAAGCCATTTGATTCATCCAGTCCATTAAGCTTCCCCCATGCACAAGTTACAAGTTATACTTTGATGATGGTATGAATGGATATTGTATGTTAAGCTAACTGTAAACCCTATGTAGTCAGTATTCAAATGAGTGACAATACATTCCAAAGAATAAGTGCTCAATCAAGTAAGAACACAATATATGAAGATAAAACTTAATTCGTTCTGCTCAAAATATGCCAAATCAAACAGATTCCAAAATAGAATTCACATGACCGAAAAAAAAAGACCCCCCAGAATGCAGATACAAGGTCTAGGCCATTCCAATAGGAGCTAATGGGACAAGGAGGGAATTTAGAGGGTAGATTATGAAATGCAGCCAACTACTTGCAAACCATATTGTTGTTTGAAGCCCCAAAATCAGAAATTAACAATGTTAAAATTCTCACATAATAATCTCATTGTATGAAAAAAGATATACACATAGCACCAAAGGTGAAAGAGAAGAAGGAATGCATACTCAAATATTCATAGGCCAATATCATTGTGGTTCCCCATGCTGACATGCTGAAAAATCTGGGACCCAACCCTCTGTAGAAGCCTGTCCAACCATCATCCTTAATCAAGTTTGTAACAACTTGTCTTGCAGAGCTTCTTCTTTCATGTCCCATCACCTAACAATAAAAACAACAAAGTTATCAGAAATGTGTGAACAGAGAGACTAAAACCAAATAAGATAGAAGCTCCTTTTAAGCTTGGTTTACAAGAAAATCCCTATTAAATTCAGAATGCAGGATGAAGAATTTAGAGAAAATCTTGTGGTTGTAGGCCTAAGCCCAAAAACTTTATCATTGCGCCAAGCAATGGCCTCTGATTTACTCTTTTCAAAATACTTTTTTCAGAAAAGACTTCAGCATTTATTTCAAGAGTATTTTATGAGCTATATTTTCCTTTTCAATGATGTTTTTCCATCAAGTTATAGAAAAACAAGGATGTGAGCTCCCAAAAATAGGCAAGGGTTATGAATAAGTGCAAACCCGATAGTACGAGCAGAATTGATAAAAAAAAAAATCAACAAAGTAAGCAGAAATGAAATATATATTAAAGAAAACAAGGAACTACAACCATACAAGATAGAAGCTTCCTTTAAAGTTGAATTACAACAAAATCCCAATTAAATTCAGATTGCAGGATGGAGAATTTAGGAAAACCTTATGATTGCAAGTCCAAGCCCAAAACTTTAATAATGCATCAAGAAATGGCCTCCAAATTTTCTTTTTTCCACAATACATTATCAGAAATGACTTCAGCATTTATATGAGCTATATTTTCTTTTTTCAATTATGTTTTTTGCACCAAGTTAAAATTCAAGCAAGGTTGTAAATTACCCAAAATTAGGCATGGGTTATGAAGAAGCATAAATCCAACAGCAAAAGGAGAAATGTTAACAAAATAAAAGTTCTCATCTAGTCCAGAAAAAAGATTTATTTGCAAGTAGTGGCATCAAAAGTACTAGGAAATTTGAAAAAGAAAAAATGAGGGCCAGGGAGGTGAGAAAACACTGCAGATAATTATTCAATTGAGTGAGCCATAGAGAAAATGGTAAACATTAAGTCACAGCCAACTGCCAAAAAGTCTAGCTGGAAACTTAAGCTTCATGTCTTTTTATTTGACAAGAGTACTTGAAGCTAAAAATCACTGTAAAGCTTATGATTTCTCTTCCAAGGTTACATAGGTACTGGTTTACAGGTTGTCTGTGCACTTAAAACATGATGCAAAAGGAGAAGAAAGAAAATAATGAAACAAGGCAGTGGTTAAACCTTAAGCAGGTTCAAGGATACCTGCAAACGAGTCTTAATTGTATCTAATGGGGTTGTGATGCAGGAAGCTGTAGCTCCCGCAATAATTCCTCCAGTAGCCTGAACTAGCATTATAGTTGACTTGCTAGGAGCAGCTTCCTCACGATCAGTACCCTGGCCTAAAAGCCTGCCCAAAACAATCAGCAACTTTATCAGAAAGGGTTGAGAATGCACAAGTTCACAAACAAGATTTTGATTACAGCTGCTAGTACTTGTATACTTGTGTGCATGCAGCATAGCCACCTGGTGCGCTCCAAACCCAATAATGAGTAGCCATAATAGCCAACTCTTCATAACCTCACAGTGCTTCTGTCTGTCTATAACAACTATCAGTATTCCTATGTGTCATTTGACGTCAGATAACAATACATTCCAGAAACTTTTCACTGGAGTTAGGATGCCCTCCTCAGGGTAGAGGAAATTGAGGATTGAGGAAACTCAAATATATTATTAAGAAATTCCTTCAGTTCAATCTAGATCCTAAGTCCCAAAACTAAAATCTAAAGGCAAATCAATGCCTCTCCAATGAGAAGACAGAAAAATAAGCAAAGCCATCTCATGTCTCACCTCCAGATGATGCGTTGGCTTGAGCCATAACTCGCCCACCATACAGCACTAGATGGTGAATAAGTCATGACTGACAGACCAAACCCCCTGTAAAATCCTCTGATGCCATCAGTCCTTATAATCTTGCGTGCAACATCCAGACCCCCATTATACTTCTCATGGCCAGAATATCCTTGTACCATCAACCTTTGGCTAATCTGAACAGAATCACTACAAAGAAATTCAGCATTTTTATTACCTTTTTTCTCTCTGGGGAAAAAGAAAAAAAAGGGGATGATGGGTTTGTAAGACTTCGCTAAGTATAGTGCAGAGGTTAGATGCAAATCCTTATGAAGTAAATGATCGTAAATGTTGTGCACCAGAGGTCCTATGATAATGCACCGACATTTTGCTTCATGGTTTTTATTAAAGACATAAAATTATGAATTGCTAGTTAAAAATTAAGGTTGCTCCTACATAACGTGAAATTCAAACCACAGCGTATAGATAAATAAACATCCCTGGGAAGCTCCTTTTATTTTCCTCATTTTTACAATGGGATGAATGCTGAAAAGAACAAGAATCACATACCAAATCAATGGGAACAAAGACAGCTTGAGAACAAATAGAAGCTGCCATGCCAGCAATACCATTTGCTAAGGCTGCTTGTGTTGGTTCAGAGAAATTAAATGGCTCAACCATCTTGAAAGCAGTCACTTTCGTGGTCTCTAATGCAGTAAGAAAGATAATCCTAGCAGGAACTGCACCAGTGATGACAGTACCAAACCCTCTGTAGAGACCAGGAACCCCATCTGTTTTCAGTATGCCTCTAATAACAGAAGATGCACTTTTCTCAACAGTATCCCCCGTAGCAACCTGAAGTCTAGTTTTTATAACAGACACTGGGTATAAACCAACTGTAAGCCCAGTAAATATTCCCGCTCCCACAACATAAAACTTAGACTTATCGAGCCTGCAAAATAACAGGTAGTGGAAATAAGCCAACTAGAGATGAATGAGCTATACTGTTTAATTATTTAAAAAAAAAAACTTTTCAAATCTGATATTTCCCATCATGAAAATCTTCATTATAATACAAATACTCCCTAAACCCACTTAAAAAGAAAAAAAAAATCAAGTCACCTTACAATTCGTTTCAGGAAAAAAAACCGAAACCTAGCTCATCAAGCTGGTTTCTCGGTTCCTCAAATCATCCATAATAAATGCACAACGATTCAAAAACATCTCATATTAGTGCCATAAGGGAATGAAGCAAAAACCTCATGTGGGACTATTACAAGGTTCATTTTCCCGGTAACAAAACAAAAAAGAAGAGCAATAATCAATCCATGATAAAAGACGAAGTGAAAAGGTAGTTTACTTGTCCCAGTTGATCTCGGTCTGGCCAAGTGATGATGCTGCCATTTGATTTGATGCTATACTCTCTCTCTCTCAAAAGAAAAGGAAACGCTTGGGAAATGAAATCAAGAACGTATTTTTTTGTTTAGCTTTTCAAGTTTAGCGAAAAGATATTCAGTTTTGAAGGGGTCTTTGAATTGATTTGGTGAAACAGCTATTCAAAAAACTTGAAACCCAAGAATTGGGGACTTTTCTTTTCTTTATATATTTGTTTGTTTGATTTCTTTTCGCGAAGCTAATAAAAACTTGGAGATCAAACAAAACAATTCTATTGTTTTATTGACTTGAGATAAAAAAAAAAAAGTCCTTTTCTCTTTGAAATTTTCAGTTGAGCCCGACGCGGCTTCATGTTAGACGACAGGACATAAATTAGGTTTGTTTTCGACGGTGACTCCTCGAGTTTTTTCGAACCGCCAATCTTATTTCATAATTGAAAGTATTCTTATTAAACTTGGGGAGTCGGCTTCTAGATTTTATGGGTAAATTTAAAAAAATTAAAAAAATTAAAATTTTAATATTTTATATGAAAAAATTAAAAAAAATTTATATAAATATAAGCTATACATATTATAAAAAATAAACTTTAAAAGAATATTTTTAAAAAAAATTTATTTCACATTAAAAAGATATTATGTTAAACTTTTAAATTAAAGTATTTAAACCAAAAAAGTTTTTTTATCCCACATTAAAAAAACATAACTTTTTTCTTGGAAACATAAAGTATATATACTAATGGGTTTTAAATTTCACATTGAAAAAAGATAGTTTTTTTTCTTGGGAAGATAGAGTGTATATATACTATGAGTTTCAAATCTTACATTAAAAAGATACTATGTTATCCTTTTAAGTTGAAATATTTAAACCAAAATATTTTTTTTATCTCACATTGAAAAAATATAATTTTTTTCTTGGGAACATAGAGTGTATATACTAATGGGTTTCAAATCTCACATTAAAAAGATATTATATTATCCTTTTAAATTGAAGTATTTAAACCAAAAGATTTTTTTATCTTACATTGAAAAAACATAATTTTTTTTCTTGGGATTATAGAGTATATATACTAATGGGTTTCAAATCCCACATTTGAAAAAAAAAACATCGGGTCTCGCCCAAGTCACGGATTGACCCGCCAGGTCAACCGGGTTTGGCCGGGTCGTTGCACCTGCCAGTCTTTTAACAAACCCCGACCGGTCCAGCTCCCGGGTCAACCGGATCCCATATCGACTTACCGGGTCAGTCCAAGTTTAATAACTATAATTGGAAGCTCTAATTATCAACTATATAGTTTAGGTTCTCCTACGTGGGTCACCCCTGGTGAGGCTGACTTTTTAATAACATAAAAAAATATATAATGTTGAGACATTGGTAATATGATTTCGTTCACTTATGTTTAAATATGTTTTGAAAGTGTGTTTATTTAAGAAGAAATATTAAATTAGTATTTTTTATATATGTTTTTATAATTTCACTTTGTTAATGTTAAAAATAAAAAAAAATCTGAAAAAAATTATTTTAATGTAATTAAAAATAAAAAATATTTAAAAAGCACATTGTACTATAATATCAAATTCGCAATTAAAAAAAAATTTATGACTCAAGTCATAGATAGTATTAGATCCAATAAGATGATTTCATTTAATTATATAACAAAAAAAACCAACGACAATAAATGGACTGATTTTTTTCTAAAAAAGTGACACGATGTCCAAAAGAAAAAGAATGCTTGTAAAAATTAAAAAGTTAAATTCCAAGATGTAACAACCCGACTTTTCAAGCCCAAAACAACATAATTTTTTTTTTGTACTTGACACACATCGTGTCGATAAATGACGAACATGTTTCCTCACATCATTAATATACAATCCATACATCAACAACAATCAACATTTCATTTAAAAGTGAATCTTACATAAGCTCATAATATTATGTTTGCTTGATTAGAAATTCGCATTTAAAATATACATGCATGGACATGAGTTTGTATTCTATCCTATAAAGAGTTATCATGAATTTAAGCTAAAAAGATCTAATAATAGTTATACATTCAGTACATTGATTCATACAAAGTACATTATGATTAAGAATGCAACTACATGATTCCTTGCAAAAGTAGGTTCCCATGTATTGGGTTTCCTAGGCACCTTGTTGGCGTGACGTCACTACTGCTGTACAAAACATTTACAAGAATGCAATTACTTAATAATAATAATAATAAGAAAACGGTCTGGCAATTTAATGAAGTATTAACATTATCTCATGTTTGAAGCGTGACATTTGTAATTCCTTCATGTTCTTGGTATACACAACTTGCAGTACATATAGATACACCAATTCTTACAATTAGCCATAATCTTAAATTCGGCCATCCTCTTAAGGCATCATTTGTCGAGGTTAATCAATCGTTTGTCTTGGTCATCCCTTCGGATGCCATTAGCCGAAGCTAATCATTTGTTTGTCCCGGCCATCCCTTCGGATGCCATTAGCCGAAGCTAATCAACTGTTAACATTTAAGCATTTGACGATCTGATATCTGAATTAACACAATACAGTAACATTCATGATAAAGTATTTTTCATTATTCAACATTATTAAAAAGGAAGGTGAAGTCACTGACACGACTAAAAGATTGATGTCTTTTCCAAGTGTAGGAGTGTCGAAGTAATAAATAACCCAGCAAGACCGAGGTCGAACCACAGGGAGGTTAATTGTATAAATTATAAACAACAACAACAACAACAACAACAACAATAATAATAATACTAGTAGTAGTAATAATAATAATAGTAATAGTAATAGAAGTAATAATAATAATAATACCAATAATACTATTAATACTGATAATAATAAAGATGATGATGAAGAAGAAGTTGATGAGAACTTTGAGATGAAAGATTAACGTAAGGATTAAACAATGATAACAACAAATGTCAAGGTTAGAGGATCCACTAATGGTATTTCAAACAAATATAGTATAAACTCTTTTTATTCAATTGGAAACCACACACAAATGAGGTTCCAATCAGATTATAAATTGTTAATATGATTACATTAGTTATCTTATTCGAACAATGCTAATACTTGTAAATGTTGTCAGCCATTCATGATAATAACTTATGTTAACAACAAATCAAGTTCCTTTCATAGCTCAAGTGTCAGTTATACCATACAATATGGGCTATGAAAGTGCCGAGTATTTGTTGTACCAATTGTTATACAACATAAATCTAGATTAACCATTTAACAAGCAAAGTATTAAAAGTAAACAAGATAACAAATATAAAGCATGTTAGTATCAAACATTAAAGTCCATGTTGAGTTTATATTATACTTATTTTTATACCAGTAGTGTACCCTTTTCACCTTAACATAATTAACTTAGCTAAACATAATGAAAGAAAGAAACATAAATAAACAAGATAAGAACATAAATGAGAAAGAAGTTAACTAAGTAAAGAAAATGAAATGAAAGGCATAAACAAGAGATTAATATATACAAAACTTAAGTATTACAAAAGAGAGAGAGCAAGAGCATGATCTTGATCTAAACACCAATATGCCTAAATACATGGCAAATGCCTCCTTTTATAGGCCAAAATTTGGAACTATTAATTTGTTGACTAATTGATGAATGGGTGGCCACATCTTGACTTGGTGACAATTCTTATCTTCTTGTCTGCCAAAAACATCATTGATAACGTTATAATTTGAACATACTTAAATCATGAAAGTTCTAGGAAATTGTCTCATATTTCCAGGGTAAAAATTTGAGATCATTTGGACTTCTAGAACTTGAGATATGGGCTGAACATTGAACAGTGTCTGGGCTGCAGGACAGATTCAGACTTCTTCGTTGTTGCTACAATTTGGACTTAAAAACGGCCTTGTTAAATCTTGGATTCCCATGAAAGTTGTAGGCCTATGTCTTACTTTTCCATCCATATAAAGTAGACCTAAATCTGATATCTACAGCTCCAGATATAACCTGATTACCGAACAATGTTCCAGTTTGGACTGCACCAACATCTCTTTTCTAAGTTTGGCCATCTCTTTGTCCTTACAATTTCAGTACTTCAACTCATCAATCAATTCTTTCATTTATGTGATAGGCCTACATTTAAGATGAACATTTACCATAAATTAAAGGTATCTTATATTATTAGATATGTTATTATAAAACATGCTTT
>Ga0325405_1000012_pt1 | contig 155911 bp, 98 predicted proteins | sample PopdelMetagenome_21_FD_205663 | JGI IMG/M metagenome (GOLD analysis project Ga0325405, IMG submission 205663) | Populus deltoides microbial communities from Bellville, Georgia, United States - Xylem-Control-R2 | ecosystem: Host-associated > Plants > Phyllosphere > Stem > Wood/Secondary xylem...
AAACCCTAGACTTCCCTGTGTCATAACACTATGTTAAAAGCAAATTAAATGGGTCTGAAGAGCATATAAATTAATGAGATCATAATTTCCCATCATGCATCTATGTTCTTCGCCACTTTATATTGTCATCAGCTGATAGAGACATACCAGCCAGCCATGATTCCAAGTTCATGAACCTCTCTCCTTCGCCTGACTACTTATACAAATAACTAACCCATCTACACGCTTAGAGCGCATATATATATATATATATATATATATATATATATATATATTTCGCATTGCACAGTACACCGCCCAGCCACCTATATATCCATTCCAATACCTCCACCCTGTCAAGAGCAAATCCTGGCACCATTCATTCATTCATTCATTGCGTGCCCAGACCAAGAATCACAGCTAAACTCACTTCCATCCCAAATCCTGGCACGATTTTCTTTTAAGATAATAAGGTGCAACCTTGGTGAAAAGCATCAAAACAATTATTTTCAGTGTACAATCTCCTTTTCAAATGGACCGTAAGAAATGATCAGAAATCATACGTTGTTCATCGCTTTACAGGTTGAACTGAAATCCAAGATTGGAACCAGATTAAATTTATGAAAAACAAAAGTAGTTAAAAACCCGACTGATGAGGTGAGTTAACCCAGTGACTCGGTAAGACCCGATTATAACTTGTTGATTATTTTTTTTTTATCAAAACAACATCATTTTAATTTATAAAAAAATAACTCGAATAACCTGTTCAAAACTCGTGATTCAAGTCTTGGACCGGATTAACCATCAAGCCGGGTTTAAAAACAATCACGTAAAGAATTTCACACAGAAATAAAAATCATCGACAACCATGAACAATAATGCATTGACAATAATTGTTTTCTCCACCACTACTATACATGCTCCTGCAATGCAAGAAGACGGGACAGTTCTTGGATTTAAGTCATGTCTTCTTCTTCTTCTTCTTCTTCTTCTTGAGCAGCACAAGAATTCACGTAATTAAAGAAAAAAATAATAATTAATTCATTTCATGTTCTCATGTATTCATTCCTGTATGTATAATAAAATTTCACCTAAAATGACAGGACAGCCCAAACCAACTTACATACATACATCCTCGCCAAATATTAAACAAAATTATATAAAAAAATCAATCAAATCTCCAAAAATAAAAAGAAAAACAAATCAGAAGCCTTCTTCTAGCTTGTGCTGGCTTCTGGACCAAGATTTGACCTTCTGTTGGCAGAATTCACCTTCTCTAACGTCAAACCAGCTCTAAACCTCGCTATGAAATTATCAGCCTTGGTGTTCACGTCAGGACTTGGACAAAACAATGCCGTTGCTGCTGAATCTGGTCCACCTGCTGCTGCCACTGGACTTGACTGATCCTTCTCTGATGATGCATCCTCAATGCTATCCAAATCCGGTGATCCACTCCTCGAACTGTTGAAACTCCCTACTCTAACATAGTCACCATCATGAACAAATTTCCATGCTGGCATTTTGAATGGCGGCGGCGGCGGCGGCGGCGGTAGTGGAATCAAACGTGAAGCATTCCCTCTCTCCACATTCTCTTCCACGCTATGGAAACGACTTGTCTTGGCTGGTTCTGGAGGTTTATCAGATGTCACTGGTGCTACTTGGACCTTGGTTCTTGACGTAACCTTTTGGGAGACCACCTTTGATACACGTGTGACTGGTGGTGGAGGTGGCGGCGGGGGAACTGGATGGAGTTTTTTGGTTTTGCCTTTCTTTGAGAACAAATTTTGAAGAAAATGAGGTGGCGGGGGTGGAGGCGGGGGTGGCGGGGGTGGTGGTATCAAAGGTAGAGTACTAGTTGGGGTAGGTTGAGGATTGAAGAAGCTATCAAGATTTTCAACGCTCTTTTGTCTCTGCTTCTTTTTCTTTCTTCTTAGTGAAATCAAGAAATCTTTGCCTCTCCTTTTCTCGTTCTTGCTGAATATAGGTGGTGGTGGTGGTGGTGGTGGTGGAGGAGGAGGAGGAGGCGGCGGTGGAGATGGTGGCGGGATGTTGTAGAAGTTTTCAAGGACTTTCTCCTCATGATCGGTTCTTTTTTCATATCCAAGATCTTGATATGTTCTCTTCACCTTTCTCCTCACAAGCTTAGGAGGCGGAGATGGTGGCAGAGGAGGTGATGGTGATGGATGTGGTGGAGGAAACGGAGGTGGCGATGATGGATATGAAACTTCCTTTTGATTTATCACAAAGGTATCAACGTCTATATCTTTAACACCAACACCCTCTTCTTGTTTTTTAGTTTCCTCGACTTGCTGCGGATAATGATGATGAATCTGATCACTTGAGGTTGAAAACCTGTAGTTATTCAGGTGGGTATCATCATAAAATCTCCACCGTTCCAAAGATTCTTGACGAAGATCTGGATACGATCTGAAACTCCTCAATCTGTTCAGTGTGTTATAGCTCACAGTTCGATCTTGGTGCTCAAACCATCTATGTGAAGGAGTTGACGGATGTGATGGTTTTTGTACATTTGATAGGCTTTGATCTTCGTAATAAGTTGTGCTTTCATTATCGCCGCCGCTGCCGCTGCCGCTGCTGTTGTTGCTGCTAAGAAATCCACAGACAATAGCAAAGAGGACCAGAACCAAGTTGAGTGAGTCCCAACTTTTCTTGATCGACTGTGGTCTCAAAATTTGAGATGTCAAAGAGCCAATTGAAGAAACAACAACAAGGACAAAAGCGAGAGCTACAACTAGTAATATTACGAGAAATACACCAGAATTTAGGAAGATAGAGGAGGCTTGACGGCGGAGGCCGCGGGGACGGTGGCGAGTGTTGGGGGCTTGAAGCCAGAATAGCGGCATGTCTTCCTCTTCGTCCATTATTTGAGGATTGGTTTGGTGTTTTGGTTCTCCTTTTGAGAGTTTGTAGAAAGAGAGAGGGGAAGAACTTTTCTTGGACAGCTTTTAGCTTTGCTTTTGGGAATGCGATAGCTTTTATGTTGTTTGCTTGATCGGAGTTTTTCCTGATATTATAAGCTTTGCTCGCTTCAGAGAAAAAGAAAAGAAAAGAGAGAGGTAGTTGAGTATAGTCTTAAAAACAAGGAGTGATCATGGCATTTATAAATAAAAAAAAACAGGGAATCACACCCTCCATAGGCTATAAGCAATTTTGACCCGACAGAAATTAGGTTAGCACGACTAAATATTAAATATTTAGGGAATTGATTAAATTAAGTTTAAACCTAGTTAGATCAACATTAAAAAAAATAAACTAATAAAAATATAATTCCATGTAAGAAGCGAAAGTAAAAATAGTGGCATGTAAATACCCACACCACATGCTTGCTTCAATGGCATTTAAATATACAGTAGCATACACATGGTGTTAGGGGTTGTTTTTTGAACACCGCACGAAGTCCTCTAACGTAGTAATCCCAATAGCAAAACACTTCAATATATAAAGATTATATTAAGAAATACATGATAAAAAAAAAAAAGAAATCCATATTTGTACCCTCAGTATCATTCTAACTTTTTTAAATTTTAATTTCTTGCAAATAATAAAATGAGTTTATACAGATTTTATTTAAGAAAATGTATTAGAAAATAATATAAATTTTTAGGTTGAATTGGTTTTGTGATAATAAGGGGCACGTTTTAATTAATTAATTAATTAATTTGAAAAATGAATTACCACCGAAGTAGTAATATGGGCGAAGGTCACACGCGTCAAGTCTAGGCCGGTAATGAGAATAGCTTCGAATGACTTTATTATTATTATTATTATAATATAATTAGAATCATCACAAGGCGTGAAAACCGCGCTTTGATTTCTGTCTCAATCAAACTTTCTGTTCCTTTCTTTCGCTGCAAGCATTCCAGCTCATGTAAACCGCGTGTCCTGGCATTTGGGTTGGGGTGAAGATTTGACACAGCTAATTTCAGAGTGTATTTTTATAAATTGCTTGGATCAAGAATTTCTACCTCCGTTTGAATGAAAATTGTAGTTGCAAAAAAAAGAGAAATTAAGAATAGCTTATAATTGTGTATTTTGCATAGAGAAAAATAGATTTTTTATGTTTTTGAAACGCAGATTAAATTTTTATGAATTTTATAAATTAGCTATTAAATCTAAAAATATCAACAAAACTGATTTTCTTGAATTTTTATATTTAAAATAAAATTGTATATATTTTTAAAAAATTAAAGATTTTTTTTGTTTTTTTGAGTGAAACTGGTTTTATTTAATGCTAAAAAACACTTCATGTGTATATTATAATTTCAAATATTAAATATGCGGGAATAAAAAAAAATATAAAAAAATCAAAACTAATTGCAAGACAATCTTTTAAAAATTTATTAAAATAAGACTAAGGTTATATTTGATAAATTATAAAAATAAATTTTTATTAAATTTATTTTTAACTATGTTATAAATTCAAGATGAATTACCAACTCATAACAATCACAACTTAAAAAAAACAAAAAAAAACTTGTAATTTAATATAAATAATCAAATATTCCTCATGATTGAGTGTTCTTGATTGATTTTTTTTTTTTGGGAGGTTAGTAAGGAGTGGAGGTTTAACCAAATAAGTTGAAAATGGATGTCGTAGCCGCATTAAATCCAAACATAATCCATTAACCAATTAAGTTGAAAATGGATGTCGTAGCCGCATTCCTTAATTAGCCGTCGCTTTGAACGTGTCTAAGGTCGTTAGTTCAAGTTAAAGGTCGTGATTGGTATTCTCTTTTAAACGTTTTTCTAAAAAAACAATTATTTTTCTTTTTATTTTAAATTAATATATTTTTAATATTTTCATATTATTTTAATATATTTTAAAATAAAAAATACTTTAAAAAGTAACCGATACTTTTCAATATAATTTTAGCATTTCAAGTTTTTTTTTTGTTGGATAAAATATAATCATCGAAACTAATATATATATGACCTTTCCAGATCGATCCCAGCTTTATTATCTACACGCGCGCACGCGCACGCACTCTTTTTCTTTGTCTACAAGGAATTAAAGTTAATCAATGCAAGTAAGTAGTAAGTTTCTTCCCCTTCTCTACAAAAACAAGAAAAAACGTGGCCTGCCCCTTGTTTTCCAAGACAAACAAGAAGCCTTCTCTCCCTCACAGCTGCCACTCTTCCATACCCGTACGTGAGCAACAGCGGTAGCGGTAGTTTACTCTTGAGCAGCAGGAGCCTACTTCTCCTTCAGCACCATGAGTCAGCAGTACTAATTACCTCTCTGCTAGCAACGGCCAGTCCCTCCATAGCAGTAGTACCACTACTGTAGCCATAAATTCCTACCTACATCAGCATCAACTACTTCTCTACAACCTCGATAGCACCGTGATCTCAGTTCAGTTTCAAGCTCTGCACCAGCTACATCTCCACGCTGCAGCTCATCAACACATCCCCTTAGCAATTGGAAGAAGCACCAGCAGCAGAGAACCTCTCTGCACCAGCAACGTGAGCAGCTCCGGATGAAAGACATTCTTCATCAGCAACCACTGGTTCCACCGTGGCTTGTTGTAGTCCAGCAGCTCCCTTCAAGTTACAGTATAAGCAGATCGTGCAACAGCAGCAGCGTCACTCAACTTCTCCTGACACCAGTGGTGGAAGCTCCTCCTTCCAGCAGCGTCATCTTCTCTGTACCGTGAGCAAGCAGCAGCAGGAGGAGGTTTGCCTTGTCAGCCTTCAGCGCCTTTCATCCCCTCTGCACCGGGAGCAGCAATGGAGAATCTTTTTCATCAGCAGCAACTCTTTCCTCAGCTTTGCAAGAGCAGCATTGTGAACAGCTAGCAACAGAAGATTTAATAAAATAAAAACAGCAGAGGCTTCTCTTCTCAATCACAGCAGCTGAAGTTAAGGAAACACAGGAGAAACAGAAAGAGAAGAAAATTAAGGAAAAGGAGACTGGTTAAGTGTTTGTTCAGAGCAAGACACACCGTCCCTACTAATATTGGTATAACTCTCATATGTTCCTTAAAAATTCTAAATTTGCTGTGATTTGTTTGCTACGTGTTCATGGTTTCTGGGCACGAGCTATGCATGGATTCATTAATTCAGCTGTTTTGATCTTTCAAGAGCAAAAAGAGAGCATTTGTTTTTGTTAGGGGTCAGGCTTTGTTTCAAAATTTTGGGTTATTTTTCTTTTCCATGGATAAGGCTTTTGTTTATTTTAGGAGAGACAACCCATATTTTCTTTCTTCGGAGGAGGCCGGCAATGGTTTTATGAAGCCCGACTTCATGTTATTGGGCTGAGCCTTTCCAAGGCTCAAGGCTGTGTTTGTTTGAACTAAACTTTTACAAAGGAAAAAATGTATTTTTTAGTTCCTAGGGCTTATTTGACAAATACATTCTAACCAACTTTTAACAGTTTTCCTTGCTAGATTTTTCTTGTTTTTTCAAATAAACCTCCAATAATTTTTAAAAATTTTAAAAAAATTCAAGCATCATTTTAAAATTATTTGTTAGTCTTTCATATTTTTTTTGCAATATTTTTACTTAATATGGAGGCTATAGGCTTCTACTATAAGATACAAATCTGATATTAAACGCATCTTCTTCTCTTCAAAATTTCAGAAAAAATAAAAAATAAAATAAAAAATTCCCTATTTGAAATATGACCAAGTTTCTAAATAATAAATCATATTTGCATAATTTACCATGCATAGGAAAATAGGACACTACGAGTTATTTAAATCTAAATCACAAACATATATTAGATCAAAAGGCTACATATTTCTGGATTAGATATTAAGTTTATTGAATTGTTTTAATTGTATAGCGGTCTTGAATATATTATTAATATTATTATTATTAGGGTACTTATTTAGTTTTATGAATTAATTAAAAAGGTATGAAGAAGTCATACAGAATCTAACCGATAAAATAACTCACTTGCAGAAAACAGTTTCTTATTTTAGATATTTTCTGACGGAAAATTTGATCAAATCATCAAATATGCAAAAGGTAGAAGGACGGGGCCAAGAGTCTTGTTGTAAGCGCCCAGAAGCAGATGTTCTACGTCGACATTTAACCAAATCATGGACAAGAACTGCAGTTCTGGCTGAATGATGCATCAGCTTGGACCCCATTCATGCACTGCAGAGTTTAGGGCTTCGAACCACATCGAGGAGACAGATGAACTTGACATGAACAACAAGAAACGTGCATTTTTTTAAGATCCGGAGTTGCATTACGAGCAGCTTTCTACGAAATGCATGAAATAAACATGGGGAGTTTTCATATTTCAAGTCATTTTGCTTAAATTGAATGACCAAGCATGTGGTTCTGCGCTCGTCATGCTTCAGGCTTCCAGCAAAATCTAAGGAACACATCGAGGAAATGTCACCTTTTCTAAAACCTACAAGGTAGAATACATAGACAGATTTGCACTAAAGGGGGATCTAACAGTTGAGCTGGGTTCCCCCCCATCATTGTACAGCATTTTCGTATTATGTACAAGAGTGCAGAGATTTCAGATAGCTTGGTCCTGGGCCCATTACAACTTGAGCACTTGGAATCAGGTTCATCTTATCTTTTCGAAACATACACTGCAGCTGCAAAGATGAATCTGTCGAGGCGAGAATCACAACAAATAAACAAGTAAAACGATCACCGCAGCTATTGTGAACACTACAGCCTGCAGATAAGTGCATGCATGTTACTTGCTGAAAAAAATAGACAAACACACCAATTCATCACAAACATGTGCAATAGATAACCCTACATAATTCTGGTGGCACCAATTAGCACAAGGATTGGCAAAAGTACATTGAAACTTCTGGTCTCTCCCAAGATAAAGTACTCTCCAGTCTCCAGACACAGCTATATTGATACCTATCATGAAATGTTTTGCAGTAACAGTCTAGTTCAGTGGTGAGAGGACAGTATACACGTGATTGAAAAATATGTGCTCGGCAAAAGGGATTTGAACTGTCACCCATCAAAAACACTGCTCTTGCAAATGATAGGAAATTACAATGAGACTACCCAGTTGCTTTTCATTGTGCTGTATATAACTATTTCATTCCTTGAAAGCTCAGTTTTGTACCTCTTTTAGGAGAAATTATTAGATAGACTAAATCTATCACATCACCCAAGACTAAATCAATAAACACAAGACACATAAACAAAAATCATATGGAATACACGCATCATTAAGCGGACACCACTGCATTTAGTCTACATGCCATTTTGTGATGCAAATAGCACCTAACGTGTATAGAAGGGGAAAATCTATCGCTACAAGCTTGTGGATTTGGATCGAACCTAATTAGAGATCACCTAGACTCTTTTACTAGTTAACAGGGCATATTTTTGGGGTCTAACTGTCAGGGCCAGTTCTGTGATTTTTGTTTTAGTTAGGGGTAATTTTGTATTTTGCAATTTCAGGAAAGTTGACCACTGAACTTCTTCAGCATTAAGGAAGTGACCTGCCACTAGCACCAGCTATGGTGCGCCTCCATAGGCACCTCCTTAGTGGCACCAGGATGCTCTGTCAAAACTTTATGCCAATGCTAGAAGGCTGGATTTCAGAATTTTTCCAAGCTATGCATTTTTAAATAATAGCAAGTATTATATTTGATGTTCAATCAGCAGACATGACAAAGAAGAGGGCGGTAAACCATGCTAACAAAAGATTAATAATTAAGTTCATCACTCACGGCAATTGCACAGGCAGCAAGGCCAGATCGCTCCCTTGGATCCTTGTTATAGTACTTCCCAAAGTAGAGAATTGCTGAGAAGTACCATATCAGTGGGAACACAAATCCAAGCAAAAGGCTGTAGAGTAAAGGCGCATCCATGAGAGAAGAGTGAGAACACAAATCCAAGTAAGAGGCAGCAGTAAAAAGGTGTGTCTATGTGTGAGAGCACTAAAGAGAGAGGAAGGTAAGCAATACTCACGAAAACCATCCAATTCCACAGCCAAAGCAAGGAAGGGGTTTGTCAAACATTCCCAGTTGGACGTTCTCTGCATCTCTAATTGGAACATAATCACCTTCTCTCTGGTTCATGGCATCAGTTGAATACCCTGTGTTCAACTAAACACCTCAAGCAACTTGCCTAGATAAATTTGCTACAGGAGATAATTTTTTCAAAGGCTTTAAGAATAATAACAAGCATTAAGCATCTCTCATTCACTGATTCAAAAAGTTAACTGCAAAAACCAAACTCATTCACCAAGCTAAAGAATTATTGGTTCCAAGCCATCCAAAAGAGCTATTTTGCAAGACAATATGAGCCTAAATGGTCTAAAAAGGAAGCTGAAATTTAGCAGTTCACAATGCATTCAGATGTGGTTCAGAACATATAATTTTGTGACAAGCATGATAGATGATTATATATATAAAAATAAATAATGGTTTCTAATTATTTTTTCCAGCTCAACTTAATGGCCTGCAACATGATATGGAAAATGAAGACTCCCATGTCCAGGATCCCCCTTAGCAAAGAAAAACTAGTTGCCTGATAATATAGAGAAGCAGCAAACTCCTGTTATGGCCACAGATTTGCACCTCTCAAATACCAACAACTTTTAACTAACACTTACTACAACTAAGAACAGGCATATTGACCAAAAAATGTAGATTAAAAAACTATCTCATACAGCATCAGGCCATCACCAAACAAAACAGGCTAGCTATATTACTCGCTGTAAGCCTAACAGAAGGGCTACTTTTTTTCTCAAAAGGAGAAATTGCGTTATGCCCCAAAAGAGTATATGGTGTTTTAGAGCAGATTATCTATGCAGAGCTATAGAGTACCCTCATTCATTTATCCCAGAAATAAAATATAAAACTGGTGTTTCAGCTCCCGTCTACGCGTCCTCTGATGGACCTACATAACAAAATGAAATATGCTGGATGTTAAAAACAATGTAACATGCTGGATATTGAGTATTAGCAAAGAATCTCATGCATTTAATACAAAAAATCTCTAACATGAAAATTAGGGAGGGTAATTAAATCAACCAGGTAATCTTGCACCTATATTTATTTCAATGTAAGCATTCTAAAAGAATTGTAACATATGAAGACAAAAGCAGATCCCACCTCCAATGAAAGCGAGTTACATCCTAACACAAAAGTCATCACTTAGAGGAAAACAAATAGCATTTTTCAGGTAAAAAAGATTCAGCAACTAGGAATTAAGAAGCCACCAACATCCATGAAAGAGACACAAATAATTGTAAAAAATGAACATAATTTTCCAAGTAACAAAAACCTTGTACATTAACTGACATTGACATCGATTTGCACAAAGCGTTACAAAAATCCCTCCTTAATTGGGCTCCCATCAAACTAGATAATCATTGGACACATATAAGGCCGCATAATGGTTTGCATGAAAAGTGCACTCCCTTATGACAATGAATAGATAGAACTACCAAAGCTATCTCTGGAAAGAAAGATGAAAGAAAGGATTATTTGAAATTCTAGAATCCATGCAATGGTGATAAATTTGCAAATCTCATGAATACAACTAGATCCATCACGTAGCCATAAAACATAAAAAGTTTCATGCAATCATGGATTCTGTGAATGAGTAAGAGACAAAGGCAATTTGGCAGGAATGACAAATACCAGGTCCCATCAAGAAACTACCGCATGGGAGAGTGCCGTCCATGAAAATTTAAGAGAATAGAAGCACCTGATTTCTTAAACTAGAATATAAACAAGTTTAATAACAAGTTCAATCTAAGAACCGATCCAAGTATTCAAAATAATATCCAATCAAAATCCAACATCAAGTAGTAATTTTTATGAACTCCGATTGTGTCCCATCACAAAAGAATTTCACTAAATCCCAGCAAATTAATCGTTTACAAAACGAATTGAAGATACAAACTGTTTTTGAAGATTATAGCATAAACTACAGAGGCAACGCAAATAAACCCCTTTCTGTATACACTGTAAATCATCCAACAAAGTAAATATCTACGAAAATAATCCCAAACCCTCCAAACATATAACGAAAAGCATTAATTACTCCCAAAAAATTGCGTTCAAGCAATCATGCAGTGACCCCCAAAACCAGCAAGAACTTGAAAATTATGGGGGGAAAACCCATTTTTCAGCGAAGAAAGTGTCGAGAAGCTGCTAGCATCAAGAAATGTAAGTTGGAAAAAGTCTACTTTAGCATCAAGACATGCAAGCAAACAAACAAGATAACAAAATGGGCAAGAAAAAAAAACTTTTCCTTTTTCTTAGACTTGAAAATATTAATATCGACAAACAATGAAAACCCATCCATCGAGAAACATATGTTAAAGAAGATTACTTTATCATCAATTTCAAATACAAATGCTCCAACATGCAAGATTTTTTCCTTTTCTTTTTCAAAGAAGAAAAAAACAGAGATCGACAGAGAGAAATCTTACTACAAAGAAGTGAACTTTGCAGAGGAGATACAAGAGAAGGGTGCTTTAATTTGTTAGCAATTCCTCCATTTTAATGAAGGTAAAGAGAATATGGTGCTGCTGCGATTCTCTGTGGGTGATTAGTGAGCGAGTGCTGAGCCTAAAAGACTCGGTTTAGGGCGTCTCCAATAATGGGAGAGCTAAGATAAAAAAACTAATATATATATTTTTTAATTTTTAATTTTGCAGCTCCAATAGAGAGAGAGAGAGAGAGAGAGAGAGAGAGACAACATAATGACTTTTTTATTAATGAAAAACTAAAAAAATCAAAATAATAAAATAAATTCAATAAAGGGCAATCTAGATTATATCCCTGATCTATTCTTTTTCTCGATTAAGCTCATAATGTATAAATAAATTCTCAATTAAACCCTCACGTGGATTGAAATTAATAAAACTATTGAGTGAAACTCATGTGATTTTCCTTTTATCATAATAAAAAAAAACCCATCAAATTCCTTAAGTTCCCCCTCTCTTTGCGTCATGTTTATATACCCTGTTTAAAAATGTACTTACACTTATTTTTTATTTAGAATACATTAAAATAATATTTTTTTATTTTTTAAAAATTATTTTTAATATCAACATATTAAAATAATCTAAAAATATAAAAAAATATTAATTTAAAGTAAAAAAAAATATTTAATTTTTTTTAATAATACTTTTTAAAACAAAAAAAAAACAGTATTTTATATTCATTTATAAAGATTTTTTTTATGTAAGAAGAAATCGAATGAGTTTCACACTACACTTAATGTTTCTTAAACTTAAATTATTGAAAGGATCAATAAATTGAAAATCTACTGATACTTAGAGGATCAAATCATGATGAAGATTAGAATGGGGACCTAATCGAGATTGTTTCTATAGGTTGGGGACAGATTTGACAAAAAAGAAAGAACTTAATTTAATCTACAAAGCATCATCACCTTCAAATTTTTAGGGTTTATGCATTCCACCGCAAACTATATCTCTGTCTCTACAGTGTTCTTGTTCCAGTGAAGGAAGACAAACAAGAGGCCAAGAGAGCTAGAAGACGAGTGAAGCTATAGCTCCTTTTATTACTTGAGAAAACAAAAAAAAATCAGGTAAAGAAAATGCTTAGGACCTAGGGTTTTTATTAGTTCTATTGTTTTGAATGCAGAAACAGTGAAAATCTTTTTCTTGTTTTGTTAGTTGGGGTTTCTCATGGGGTTGGAGTTGGATTCATCGCATTTACTAGTCTCGGAGTCACCACAAACAGCTACCAAGAAATCAAAAAAGAAGAGGAAGAGAGAGAAGGAAAGGGATGACGGTGCCGCCGCAGCCCAACTCCAAAATGAACCAACCATCAATGAGCAGCCTCGTCTTGATGTCACACTCGAACTTGTCAACAACCAGGTTGACAAAACCCCACCTGTAGTGGGCTATTTCCCGTCTGGATATAACCCCCACAAAACAAATGACATCAACGATGCACAAGAACCAATCCTCCCACTAGCTGCACCACCAAGTGTCAAGCTTTATCGGAATGCGCAGAGGGCCAAGGTTGATAAAAGCTCCGGTGAAAAGAATGAGAAAGGGAGAACTTCTGAGAGGCTAGAGCTGGTAGTGAGCCCGAATGGATCGAGTGTTGAGTTCGTGGGCAATAGCTATAAAGGTGAGGCTATGGCAGCCCAGTTGTGCACTTATGCGCTCGGGGTTCTTGATAAGGCGACTCAGACTTTGAAGATTATGCCTATTGCTGGAAATAAGGTATTATTTCAGATAATAATTTGATTGTTTTGTTGTCTGTATGGTTGTTTACAGAATCAGGAGATAAAGAGAGGAAAGTAATGGATATTTAAGAACATTGTTTCCAAGTTTTTACTTGACTGTGTATAACAACTACACTCTTCAAACTTGTAGTTCAGGAACTGCGAAGTTCAGCTTGTTAAATTTAAGAAAATGAAGCATGTAAAATTGTGAAGCCTATTGTAAAATTCAAGCCACTGGTATATATTTTTTGTAAAATGTGAATTATTGAGAAATCAAGTTCATTTTCAGATTAGATATGTACCTTCCTGTAGCAGTCAACAACCTCTAATATTTTTTCTTGCTCACCTATAATTTTCCATCATAGTAAACTCCTAACATGTCTTTAAAAATGATGGTAGATACTTAGATTGGAACCAAAACTTCGAGGGTTGCTTGCTGCTGATAAGGAACATGCAAATTTTGAAAATGGTGAGATTACTGCAGAACAGAGAGCGGCCAGGATAAGGCAGCTTAATGTTCAATATGGACCAAAGAAATCTATAATCCAGGTATACTCTTTTTCTAAGTTGTTGAAGAATGCCTCTTATTTCTATTCAATTGGAGGTTCCCTTGGGTATCTCAAAGGTCTTCGCAGTTGTTTTATCAATTTGTGAGTGATGAATGTGTTTAGTTCTTCATTGTTATTATAATGCATGTATTATTGATCATGATTGTGTAACAAAATAGAATTTGTCTTGGACCATCTGTAACTAAGGAGACAATAAATCTTGCTTTTTTTGCTATTTGACTGGCAAGGTGGGAGTCTTGCATCTCATGCTGTATCGGTAATTTTTTTGCTCTAGCAAAGAAACGGTGGTTGTGAAAAAAAATCCTTGAACAAATTGCTCATTTAGATTTTTCCTAAAAGGGCTTAAAAGATTTACAACTTCTGCACATTTAAGTTACATATCGGCATAAAACAATTGATTATAATATGTATATAACTTGTACATCTGGAATATTTGAATCATTTTCTTTCTTTTGAAAAAGATAGGTGGGATTTGTGATTATTTATCTAAATGCATGCTAAATGTTTGTCATCTTTTAGCAATTTGAGTGTTATGTTATCCTGAAAAGGTTCATGTTAGATCCTTAGTTTTCTTGGATTCAATTCTTTTCATGAGAAGGAATAGTTGGAGCTACAACATCCAAATTAGATCCTTAAATTCATTTCTTGAGTGTTTCTGCAAAATGAGATTCCTTGGTAGAACAAATGATTTTCTTCACCCATGCTTTGGTTCAAATTGAATGAACATCTTGTTAGTTGGAAAGTGTGTGGTTCTGTTGGAAGCATTTGCGGACAGCACTGAATTATTTGTTGCCCTGCAGGATAAAAAAATGCAGGCTCTGAGGAAGGGAGATGATCCTCTTTCTCAGAAGGATCTGGGCAGGAAAATTGAAAATGCCCCAATAAACAAGGATGCTCTTGAAAGTACCAGTGGCCACAGTGCTCGAAATATTCCACCTTATAATTCTTCTGCCATTACCCCCCAGGAGGCTTATCCTTTGGACGGGATTATTCTCACTGGAGAGTGGGATTTCCTTGAAGATATTTATAAGATTTTGCAAGTAGGAGGAGAAGTAGCAAGCAATGCTTACCCAACTTTTGTTTGCAACAGGGTCCAGAAATTGCGGGAGATTCAGGTAAAGTAATTGAAGGGTGCATGGAATGTTTTTGCTAACATGTTAATGGGAATTCACTTTTGACTAATTTATTGTAACTTTTGGTTTTTGAAATTTCCCTGTAATGAAATTGTGTATGAGGCAATCATAATTTCACTAAGAACAAATTGTGGGGGTTACATTCTTCGTGATGCATTTTAAACATACCATTTCCTAGATGTATGTTAAACAAGAAAAGATGAAATTTTAGCAAATTTCACAAATTTTATTTTGTATGTGTTTAGGGTTGTAGTGGAATATTCCTTTTGGGAGAAGCTTGGTAGATAGCTGATGATTTGTCATTGTAGTTAAATAGCTGGATAATTTCACATTCTTGATTTTACATCCTCAATTGGCTTTGGTCTTAAGAACCATACCTTTCCAGCATTTTATTGTTCAAGATGTCTTGCTTACACACAAGGTTGGTGAAATGTAGTTGAAAATTTCTAAATTTTCATAGATAAATAGTATTCATGTTATCAGTCATGAGGTGTTCTTTTGTGTTCATATTTCTTGGCTGGGAACAGCAATGGCACTGATACTTATATTGTGCCTGTTCTAGGATGAGGTGGAGAAGAAGAGACTTTCATGTATTTTCTCATACATCACTCATCTTATAAAGTTTAAAGATCAGCATTCTATGGATGGTGCAGCCTCTGCTAGGAACCATCAATTTCCGAGCATCATACGGCAGAAATTTTTTGAGATGTTTAATCCTGAAACAAGAAGGCTGTCAGTTGACAAGATTGATCTTCTCATTAGTTATGTTTTGGTTCTCACTTTATATGCTGATGATTTCCGGACTTTTCCGGCAGATGTAAGCAATGATCTAAGAATGAATCCTGCTACTGTGAAATCTCATTATCGCAATCTGGGTTGCAAGATGGAACGTGAGAAGAACAAGTATTTGGTAACGCTTTCTGTCCCTCTCGAGTTTCCGCAACCAAAGAGGAAGTTTCGGAATCGATAAATTACTGTCATTTTCTATCATGGGAATTGTTTTAGTTTTGGGGTTCTAAGCTGGCAGGAAGTGCCATGGTTTTAGGATCCTGGCATCTGGGTTGAGTGTGGTTTCTTTAGTTCTAGGAACAGTTTCAGATTATAGCCATTCAATTCTAGTTATGGTTGAGATGAAGACAACAGAATACAGTTTTACCAGTTGTTTTTCTGAACTAATCTTGTATGAATTCCCTATTGACTTGTGTGATGAAACTCTAAAGACTCACTTGTTCTAAAACCTCTGATAATTTGAGAGTTGTGTAGTTAGTTACTGTAATTTCATTAAAATTGCCGAAGCCATTTTGGGAGTGTTTCAAGATCTATAAATTTACAGAACATGGGACCGAGCAAAGAGCAGGCAAGTGTACAGTACTATAGTTTTTTTGATTGTTCTATTAGTCTTTGAAATTTTTAATTCACCCAGCATGTCGGGTCGGGTGGGTAAGTTTGATGACCATAATAAATCATATAGTCGGGTGGGTGCCTGTTACAATTCCGTCATCTTAGATTGCAGCTCTTACGTTTAAATGTCGTCATCTTCATCTAGCGTATTGGTTTTTGCATAATTATTAAATTTAATAACTAAATAGTTATGTGATATCATAAGTTTAATAACTACATAATTATGTTTATTTTCTAAAATTAATTACCAATACTAAAGTGTAATATGATTTTGTACAAGTTTTATACATAAATAATTTTTATTTAAGAGTGTGTATTAGAGAATAATATAAATTATAATTTAAAATTTTAATTTTAATTACAAAATTCACACCACTATGTATTTCTTTGATGTTTTATTTTCTGTTTTGATTTTTTCTTTTTTTGTAAGGAAATTCATAACTTCTACCAATATGCCATGACATCCTAGCCCTAGCTTTGCTTTTGATCAAATGCTTAATTTGGATATATTTTTTCTTTTATATGAAAAAGTTAGTCAATCAATCTATCTCAAAAATTTGAGAATTAGATCCACCATATGAGAGGATAAATGGAATAGCTTAGAACCTGCCAGGGACATTAAAATTAAGTATCGTAAAATCGCATCTACCATGAATTGAGTGAAATCTTGCAATTATCCAAGAAACTTCATATTACTATTATATTTATCATACTCTTTTTAGATGCGGTTTAACCATTAGTAGAGTCAAATTATCAAATATTATCTCAGATATTTTGGTAAGATTTAAAGAGTTGTTGAGTTTTTCCTAGATTGCATAGAATATATATACGAAAGGGTTTCAAATTTCATATTGAAAAAACATAATTTTTTTCATGGAAACATAGAATATATATACGAAAAGGTTTCAAATTTCACATTGAAAAGATACTATGTTATCCATTTAGGTTAAAATATTTAAACCAAAAGGTTTTTTTATCCCACGTTGAAAAATCATAACTTTTTTCTTAGAAACATAGATTATATATACTAATGGATTTCAAATCTCTCATTAAAAAAAAAACACTGGGTTTTGCAGGGCTGTTGCCCCGGCCTGTCTTTTATTAAACCCGGATCAGTCCAGCCATCAGGTCGACCTACCGGGCGGGCAGGGTTTTATAACTAGGGGTTTTGGATCTATTTGAGTTTTCTTTAGTTTTTTTTTTCTCATGTTTTCTTAGGTAAGCTAGATCTAGATAACAAAACAATGTACTTCTTCAAATATACCCGTGTTTTTTTTTAATACAATTACACTTAAAACAAAAAAAAAAGAAGAAGTTACATCGAACCCGTCCAGCAAAGAAAAAGTGAAATGAAAAAAATGCTATTTGGAAGCTAAATTGAGAGTTTAAATTGTCAACTTTATATCTAGGCAATGATTTTTATTACAGAAAAATAAAAGAAAGAAATATTACATACCGATTCTATAAAACCAATGGAGTAAGAAGAGAAAATCTCTTCCAACGAACAACTACACGACGAGAATGGACCGTAAAAAAATTCAGTACACATAGGTTATCCATATCTCAAGCTTTTAAACTGACAAAGCATTATATACAAAGCATCTGAAAAACAACATAAAAGAGACATTCAACCAACACACATGTTTAAAGGGCAAAAAAAAAAAAAAAAAAGAGGACCAAAGCATTGTCTGATCAAGGCCTTACTCAAAAAAACAAATGAGGTAACATTCGCCAACCTGCCCCATTTTATTTCATTACCTTATCTCATTGCACACATCATGATATACCCAACACACAACTTAGCTAAATAAAAACATAAAATCTTAGCATCAAACTTGCTTTAGATGTGCATATAATGCATAAAAAGCATGGGGCATTGTTATGTTGACAAAACAATGCATCCACAATCTAAGTTATTATGTTCCAAAAATCTATCGCGGAAAGTGGATGAGTAGGTGTATTCGTGTATCCTTTAAAACAACATTCAATGATAAAATCTATCAAGGCCTGACCTTTTATAATTTACAAGGTTTGTATTGAAGGTTAAATTCTCCTAACTCTATAGCTCATTTGACTAGGTGTCCAGATAATTCTAGCTTGTGTAGAACTTATCTCAACGATTGATCTATTAGTACTAAAAAAACCGATTAAACCGATTAAAATTTTTTTAAAAAATTTCGGTTCAGTTTGGTTTCGGTTTTAAAAACCTGAAACCGGCAAAACCCAAACAGAATCGAACCGGTTCAGTTGGGGGTACTATAAATAAAAAAAAACATGTGCTTATTCTTAACCCTAGCATCCACTGGACTCCAGCCGTCTTTCTCCTTACTCCTAAGCCACTCCCTCACAATTCATATTTCACACTTTCACCTTCACGCACAGATCTGTAATTGTAACTAAAGGTATGGCCAGTGGGAGGTTCTCTGCTGCTTATAAGAAGGACAATGATAAGAAGGAGATAAGATCAGAGTCCTACCTGTAGGATTTCTTCGACTCCATAGGCTTTTTCGCTTCCCAATTCAGGCATTTTCTTTAGGCACTTGATACTTATTATAAAGAGATGGAGATGAGTGCCCATGGCTCGAGCAAATGCAAGTTTCTGCATATTAATGTGTTTTGCTAGATCTAACTGTAGCCTGAAATTCCCCTGCTTTTGGTTGTGATTGTAACTTTTTTGATTGTTGATTTGTTTTTTAAGTACTTTATGTTCATAATTCGATTATGTTGAAAATTAATATAGTGTTTTGAGATGTTTCTGTTTATTTTCGTTGATAAACTCTTGCTTGAATGATAGCTTACATTGAAGCTTGAAGGAAAAAATAGGTTTTCTGATTTTTATGTAAAAAACCGAATCGAAACCAGTCAGTTTGAACCGGTTCCAGTTTGAATTTTTCACTTTTTCAAAATTTTATTTTGGTTAGTTTTTTAGATAAAAACCAAACCGAACCGAAAATGCTCACCTCTATGCCAAACCCACGTTATCTTGAAGTTGACTGACTGCCAAGTCCAACTGTCTTGGGTCTAATATGTTTGCACGACCCATGTGACCGTGGACTTGACACATTGTCAAGTCTAAGCACCTTGGGTCTGCCATGTTTGTCAGATCTACGTTAACTTAGACTCATAGTTATTAGACTCGACCCGGGAGTTGATTTGGCCAAGGAGCTGGGTTATATGGGTTGACCCGGGTCAACCTGAATCAACCCATTTTTTATTAAATTGAAGTTTTAATAATTCATATGAAAAAATTTAAGAAACAATCCATATGAATATAGACTATACATGTTATAAATTATTAATTTTTATTACATGCACCCATTTTTTTTTAAATGAAGGGCATTGTGAAAATACAACTGAATACAAGTTATTTTTTGCATAGTTATCAGACCCGACCCGGGGTTGACCTGGCTAAGAAACCGGGTCCTAGATTACACGGGTCAACCCTGATCAACTTGAATTATCCTGAATCAACCCGGAATTTTTTTTAATAGAAGTTTTAATATTTCATATTAAAAAATAATTCATGTGAATATAAATTATACATGTTATAAATTATTAATTTTTATTACATGTATACCACTCATTTTTTTTTAAATGAAGGGCATTGTGGAAATACAACTGAATACAAGTTAATTTTTGTTTTCACAAAAATTTTAATTTATTCTGCTATATACGGAGACACACACACACAATATATATATATATATATATATATATATATATATATATATATATATAATTGATAATTTACAAGTACTTGTCAATAAGAGTTTCCTATAACAATGCTTTTGTGCCTTTCGTCATATTACTCTTATTTTTGGCCAAAGGGAAGGAATATTTGCGTGTATTATTGCTCCAAACAGAGGTCTAGATAGCAGTTCATGAGGATAATGAGTTATAATTAAATTTATACATCAATCTTGCACGTTACTCTATTGAAAATAATGCTTGTTGACTCCCAAAAATTATGTCCACAAAACTAAGAGATTTCAAGAACAAATTAATGCCAATTATGGAAAAAAAACATATGAAAAAAAAAATATCTTAATTAGATTTTGTCGGGTTGCCCGGATCACAGGTCAACTAGGTTTTGCCTGGTTTTTACTCATTCTAATTTTTTACCTTACCCATACTAGTCCAACTATTAAATCAATTGAATCCTGAGTCGACCCATTAAGCGGCTAGATTTAATAACCATGCTAAGTACTCTTATGGTTCCTCTCTAGAAGGGCTAAATTTGGGATTTTTAGAAAAGAACCAACATCGATGATTTAAGAAGATAGCGGTCAATATCACTGAGGCTTGTGGCCCAACGATCTTGACAAGGTTTCCTTGTCTATGCCTTCTGGATTCGAGCCTCAGCGTGCACGCTTATCATCCCCGCGGTGTCTTACCTGCTTACTGGGCTTGCAGGGTGTTCAGTAGGTCCGGAGATTAATTGTGGTGCGCGTAAGTTGGCCCGGCCATCCTGGATTAAAAAAAAAGAAGAAGAAGAAGATACTGGTAAATAATAGTTAAAAAATCAATTAAATAAAAGGTTTTCAAAAATAAAGAACTAAGATGTTATCAAATTGAAAATGTAGAGACTAAAGAATGATTTACTTAAGCAAAAAAAGAAAAAGAGGCAAATAATATGGCACAACTTTTCTCTCAAGTTGTTTTAGGCTTCTCCTAGGCTCCTCATCAGTTTCAACTGGTAAGTGCAACACCCCTTCAATTCTTTCTTTGACAACATGTGATTTTGTGTTTTCACTGTTTAGAGAGAGGGGCTGAATATCATACGTGTTTTCTGTTGTTGTGTTTAAAGGAGATCGATTGTTTTTGCTTATTTTAGTTGAAAAAAAGAGCTAAGAAATACAAAAACAAACTATATATACTACATAAAAATACTAAAAAAAATAACATAAAAAATAGGTTAAAAAAAATAAACAAGCTGAGGTGGGTTTACCTTGGATCCAGGAAAACCCAAGTTTTATGTGGAAAAGGTCTCACCTTTTTTTAGTTTTTTCTTGTGATTATTAGCAAGGCTGGTTTTACTCCTTTCCTGGCTGTTTAATTTCCATCACCAATATTATTGCTTTTTATTTCTTGGGTTTTTTTTTTTCTTTTTCTTTTTCTGTAGCATTGATTTTGATGTTAAGGGTTGTTGGTGGAGATAGGATTTTGTTATCTTGGTAAAAAGGTGAAGAATTTGATAATATGCTTTGGAGTTCTAAGATGACTAACAATTACAAAGTTAGATCCATTATTTCTCACCTGATCTGGTTGAACCAATTTCATTCTGCTTGATTTGATTTCTGAATATCATTTTTATGAGAAAAAAAAGATTGATGGGTCATTGAGACTTCATTGGATGGAAGAAGTGTTGTTAGAAGTTCCAAGCTTTATCGCATGTTCAAATGTGGAAGGAGATGAAGAGGATGAAAACCAATAGATTTTGTGAGAGTGACTTAGAATTGGAGTTGTAACTTTTGATTGAACATATAGACAGGGGAATTGATGGAAGAGATGTCCCCAGCACTTGCAATGACACTTAGTTTAGGCAATTTGATGTGTGATAACTCAGGGATTGCATCCCATGTAGAAATTACACGGCTAAAGATTGTAATAGAGACTGCAAGTATGCTGTCTGATCCTGTAAAGGTAGTGTCTGAGGATTCTCTTTCTGGGGGTGGTGGAAGCTGCAGTCATGCTATGAATGAGCTGAACTTGACCACCTTGTCAACAATGGATGATGGTGGCATTGGAAAAACATTTGTGTTGAATATGCATGTTTGAGAAAGGAAATGGTTCCATAGCTAGTGATGCTGTGATCTAGGAAAGTTAGGAAGATGAAGTGTTCTCAGATGTGGAGGACCGTAATGGAATTATCACTAAGGAGTTATTGGTATTGGATGCAGGATCTGAAATAAGCTTACCAAAGTATGTTGAAATGGAAAATACCAAAAGTATTGCTAAGACTATTATTGTGGAGTCAACAAATGAGGAGCAGGTGCCTTCAGCTAAACTGCTTCTTGCGGCAGTAAGCCCAAATGCAGAAATCTATGATGGATCTGACATTAAGGCATCGGCTGTGTTTCTTAAATTTCCTAGTAAGAAGAATCTCGTTGGAGGACCTACACGGAGTGTTTTTGAGCTTGATCGTGTTCCTCTATGGGGTTCTGTATCTATATGTGGAAGAAGATTGGAAATGGAAGATGCTGTTGCAGCTTTTCCTCGATTTGCAAAAGTTCCTATCAAGATGCTTATTGGTGATCGTGTTGTTGATGGCATCAGTGAGAGTTTGACCCACCTGACCAGTCATTTTTTTGGTGTTTACGATGGCCATGAGGGTGCACAGGTACATCTATAAAGCTAGATGTTTATTTGACTACCCTCATATAGGATATACTGCAATTCCATATCTATGTGGAATTTATTGAGGCATACGACTCGACTGCATAATTTTGGAGGATTTTGAAAGAATTACTAGTTGTGCATGTAAAATCAGATTGATGTATATTGCTTGGTGATGCATCATGCATATATAGAATCCTAGCATTTCATTGTTATTACCACCTGTTCCTACATGATCTTTTCATTTCTTTATCTATTCAAAATGACTTCTTACAGGAAACATTGTTTTACTTCAGTCTGCAACATGGATTTGTGTTGTGAATAATTGGAGAACCCATGACTTTAACTTGTGCATGTTTAAACTCATCCCCGTTGGTTTAATTTCTGTAAGATGAATAATTGCTTGCTTTTGGATTTGTGAGCATGATTTGTAGGCATCTCATGCAAGTTGCTAATTATTGTCGTGATCAAATCAATTTGGCCTTGGCTGAAGAGGTTGAAAACATTAAAAACAATTTGAATGTTGGGATTATTTGGGGAAATCAGCAGGTGCAATGTTTAGACAGAGACCTTTAGCTAGTGGCTTATAGCTCATATGTTTCATCTGTGATAGTTCTTTATGTCTGCATTGCGGATGATGTCATATTAGTGCAGAGTGCTACGAAAGGATTGGGGCTTGTTTTTGTTGTGGCTAGATAGGTCATAAGATCAGAGAGTGCCCTAGAAGATAGTCATTAACTTTGGGGTATCTGCTTCAGTCCAGCCTTCTATTCAGGCACCATCGATGAGCCAGTCTGTGGCTGATGATGGTAGAGGTTTTAATGGCTGTGGTTAGAGAGGTCGGGGTGCAAGTGACAGAGGCCAAATATAACAGGGTCAGGGGCATGCTAAAGTCTTTGGCTTGACTCAGTAGGATGCCCAGACATCCAACACAGTTGTTTCAAGTATTCTTTCTATTTGCTCTTTTGAAGCAAAAGTTTTGTTTGATATGGGTACAACCCATTCATTTATGTCCTCATATTTCCTCATGAGTTTAGATATGCAACCAACTTTGTTAAGATCCTTCATTTCAGTTTTTACTCCCTTAGATGAATTAATATTAGTGAAGTATGTATTCAGATAGTGAAATAAAGATTGAAGATATGATCTTTATTAGAGACTTAAATGTCTTAGATATCATTGGTTTTGATGTGATTTTGAGAATTGATTGGTTGATAAAGCATAGGGCTTCGGTAAATTGTTGGGGTAAGAAAGTAGTGTTTGATCTAGATGAAGAAGTTGGGTCGGTATTTTAGGGAGATAAAATTGTGTCTTCATCAATTATGTTGTCGGTTATCTCGATGCAAATGGTGCAAAAAGGGTACAATGCTACCTAACATATATAATGAATGTAGAGAAGGATGTTCCTTAGACCAAGTCTCTATATTCAGGGAGTTTATCAATGTTTTTCCCGACGACTTACCTGGATTGTCTCCGTATAGGAAGATTGAGTTTTGTATTGATTTGGTTCCGGGTACCGAACCAATATTAATGGCACTATATAGAATGACGCTTGTAGAATTGAGGGAGCTAAATAAACAATTGCAGGATTTGTTGGATAAGAAGTTCATCTGGTCGAGTGTGTCCCCTTGGGGAGCCCTAATGTTGTTTGTAAAAAAGAAAAATGGGTCAATGATTGCTCACTTTCAGGTTAAGCTAGATTTGTTTGACAAGATAAAAATAACTCAGAAGAAATATGATTCCCTACTCAGGATCAGAAATGAGGTTGAGTAGGGTAAGGCTGCAGGTTTTGTAATTGGTGATGATGATGTGTTGAGTTATGAGAATAGATTTTGTGTACTGATATAGATGATTGAGAAGAAAATTAATAGCAGAGACACAGACAGTTTACACAGTGAATCCGGGTTCCACCAAGGTGTATAAAGTTTTTAAGTTGTGTTATTGGTGGAATAGGATGAAGGCTGATGTACCAGACTTTGTTTTTAGGTGTTTGACCTGTCAGAGGGTAAAGGGTGAACACTAGAAACCTCCTGAATTGTTGCAACCATTGTTTATTCCAAAATAGAAGCGGTAAAGGATCACAATGGCCTTTGTGACATGATTGCGTAGGAGTCAAGAGGGTTATGATTCAATATGGGTGATTGTCGAGAGGTTGACAAAATCAACCCATTTTCTGCCAGTTAAGATTACTTATGGATATGCGAAGTTGACGAAATTATTTATTAGCGAGATTATGCAATTGTATGAAGTGTCAATTTTGATAGTTTCAGATAGAGGTTCGCATTTTACATCGTGGTGTTGGGTGAAGTTCCTTGAAGCTATGAGTACTAAAGTGCAGTTGAGTACAACTTTTCACCCTCAGACAGATGGTCAGATCTTAGAGGATGTGTTAAGGGCTTGTGTTATGGATTTTGGAGTTGGTTGATGTAAGTTCCTACCATTAATAGAATTTGCTTACAACAACAGTTACGAGGCTAGTATAGAGATGATGCCTTATGAGGCTTTGTATGGTCACAAGTGTAGATCACTGGTTTATTGGTTTGAGGTTAGTGAGAAAAGGCTAATAAGACTACAATTGATTTGGATTACCTAAGAGAAGATAGAGGTTATTAGAAAGAAGTTTCAAACAATTCAAAGTAGACAGAAGAGTTACGCAGATAGAAGAAGGCGTGACTTATAGTTTTTAATGGGTGATTGTGTGTTCTTAAAGGTATCATCGACCAAAGAAGTATTCAGGTTTGGGAAGAAAGACAAGTTAAGTCATCGATTTATTAGACCGTATGAGATTCTATAGAGAATTTGAGCATTTGCTTATAACGCATTACCACCGAACTTGTCTGCTATACATCCAATATTCCATGTTTCTATGCTACGGAAGTACATGTCAGATTCATCTCTTGTGTTAGAAATTCATTCAGTTGAATTGAGAGATGATATGAATTATGAGGTGCAACCGGAATCTATAGTGGACCGACAAGTGAGGAAGCTTAGGTAGAAAGACATAACTTCAGTGAAGGTGATGTGGAAATGTCATTTGTGTGAGGAAGCGACATGGGAGCTTGAGGATAAGATGCGTGAGTATCCTCATCTTTGTGATAATCTCGGTAAGTATTCAATTGTTTCTATTAAGTTTCAAGGATGCAACTTTTATAAGGTGGAGAGATTGTAATGTTTTGAAAATAAAAGAGAATAGGAAAAGGCAACAAAGCTCTTGAAGGCTTAGAAGTAGGTATAAATGAATAAGGGGTATTGTGGTAATTGAATAAAACTTTGATAAGTATAAATAAAAAAAAAGATAGGGATATGAAATTTGAAAGTGAGAACTAGCGGAGAGAAGAAAAAGGAAATAAGAAGAAGAGAAAAGAGGTAAAGATAAGGAAGGAAAAAAGGGTTAGAGAAAATAAGTTTAAAAGGTAAGATTTATGTTTCGATGTGTATAATTGTGTTATTTAGATTTGATTTTCTGTTTTGTTAAAGATTAGAGATTTGAAGATTTTGTTTTGAGTTTGATTGATGCATTGATTTGAATATTATGAATTAATTGTTATGGATAATGAGTTATTTAATTAATTTTGGAAGATTTTAGGTAAATATTTATGTTGTTTAAATGATGAATTTGAGTTATAGATTTTGGTAAATCAGTAGGTGATAAGTGGAAAGATCTGGATTTGAGGTTGAAGATGATAAAATTTTAGTTTGGTACCTCAATTTGTGAAAATTACATTTAGTCCTAAAGCTTTGAAAAAATTACAGATTGGTCCCTGTAGCATAATTCGAGATTCTGGGCAGAATTGAGGATGAATTATGAGCAAAATTATAGTATGGTTATGAATTTATGATATTTTCAGTTTGGTCCTTCAATTTGACCCTAAAGAAATTTGATAAAATTCTAGAATGGTCCCTGGAGCATAATTTGCCCATAATTCAACCTCAGTTCTGTTCAGAATCTCAAATTATGCTTCGGAGACCTTTCTGCAATTTTATTAAAATTTTAGGTGGTCAGATTGTAATTTTGTCAAATTTGATGACCAAACTGAAAATGTCATAAATTCATAATTATTCTGAAATTTTATCCATAATTCATTTTCAGTTCTGTCCAGAATCTCAAATTATGCTCCAAGGACCATTCTGAAATTTTATCAAATTATTTGGGTCAAATTGTAATTTTATCAAATTGAAGGACTAAAATGAAAAAAAGTCATAAATTCATAACTATACTGAAATTTTACCCATAATTCATCCTCGTCCAGAATCTCCAATTATGCTCCAGGGGCCAATATGTATTTTTTCAAAGTTCAGTTACTAGACTGTAAGTTTCACAAATTGATGAACCAAACTGAAATTTTTTCATCTGCAACTGCAAACCTATATTTTTTCATAGATCGCTTAATGATATATTAAAATTTCTAACTCAAATCCATCATTTAAACAAAACATAACTCAAAATCATTATCTTTACCTAAAATCTTCGAAAATCAACTGAATAATTCATTACCCATAATATTCAAATCAATTCATCAATCAAACCCAAAACCCTTATATTTAACAAAACAGAAAATTAAAGCTAAATAAAACATTTATACACATCAAAGCATCAATCTTTTTAAATTTATTTTCTCTAACTTTTTTTTCCTTCCTTTGTCTTTCTGTATTTTCTCTTCTTCCTTTTTCTTCTCTCTTGCTAGCTCTCACTCTCAAATTTCCGATCCCTCTTTCTTTTTTTTTTCCTTTTTTTTTTCTATTTATACTTATCAAGTTTTATTCAATTACCACAATACCTCTTATTCATTTATACTTACTTCTAAGCCTTTAAGGGCTTTGTTGTCTTTTTCTATTTTTTTTTTATTTTCAAAACATCACAATCTCCCCATTTTATAAAAGTTTCATCCTCAAAACTTAATAGAAATGATTGAATACTTACCGAGATTATAAAAAAGATGAGGGTACTCCTCGAGCATCTTGTTCTCGAGCTCCCATAGCGCTTCCTCGCATGAATGATTGTTCCACATCACCTTCACTGAAGCTATATCCTTCGACCTAAGCTTTCGCACTTGTCGTTCCATTATAGCTTCCGGTTGCACCTTATAAGTCATATTATCTCTCAATTCAACTGGATGAATTTCTAACACATGAGATGGATCCGACATGTACTTCCGTAGCATAGAAACATGTAATATTGGATGTATAACAGATAAGTTCGGTGATAGTGCTAACCTATAAGCAACTACTCCAACACTTTTTAGAATCTCATAAGATCCAATGAATTGAGGACTTAACTTGTCTTTCTTCTAAAACTTGAATACTTTTTTGGTTGGTGATACCTTTAAGAGCACAGAATCACCCACTGAAAACTCTAGGTCACGCTTTCTTCTATCCGCGCAACTCTTCTATGTACTTTGAACTGTTTGAAACTTCTTTCTAATCACCTCTATCTTCTCTAAGGTAATTCAAATCAACTGTAGTCTCATTAGCCTTTTCTCATTAACCTCAAATCAATAGACTAGTGATCTACACTTGTGACCATACAAAGACTCATAAGGCACCATCTCTATACTAGCTTTATAACTATTGTTGTAAGCAAATTCTATTAATGGTAGGAACTTATTACAACCAACTCCAAAATCCATAACATAAGCCCTTAACATATCCTCTAAGATCTGAAAAGTCATGTTAGACTGACCATCTGTCTGAGGGTGAAAAGTTGTACTCAACTGTACTTTAGTACCCATAGCTTCATGGAACTTCACCCAAAACCATGATGTAAACTACATACCTCCATACAATCGCACAATCTTGCTAATAAACAATTCCGTCAATTTCGGATATCCATAAGTAATCTTAATTGGCATAAAATAGGTTGATTTTGTCATCCTTTCGACAATCACCCATATCGAATCATAACCCTCTTGACTCCTAGGCAATCATGTCACGATGTCCATTGTGTTCCTTTCCCGCTTCTATTTTGGAATCAACAATGGTTGCAACAATCCAGGAGGTTTCTAGTGCTCACCCTTAACCTTCTGACCTAGAAACAAAGTCTGGTACATTAGCCTTCATCCTATTTCACCAATAACACAACTTAAGAACTTTATACACCTTGGTGGAACCTGCATGCACTGTGTAAACTGTCTGATATGCCTCTACCATCAATTTTCTCATTGGATCATCTATATTAGGTACACAAAGCCTATTCCCATATCTCAGCAAATCATCATCACCAATCACAAAACCTGCATCCTTACCCTACTCAACCTCATTTCTGATCCTGAGTAGGGAATCATCTTTCTTCCAAGCTACTTTTATCTTGTCAAACAAATCTGGCTTAACCTGATAGTGAGTAATCATTGCTCCAGCTTCACTAAGGTCAAATCTGACTCCTTCGTCCACTAACCCATGCAGCTCCCTAATTAGAGGTCTTTGTAACTCTTGAATAAGAGCTAAGCTCCCTGATGATTTTCTACTCAGAGCATTAGCAACTATATTTGCCTTATCTAGGTGGTATTATATGGTACAATGATAATCCTTTAGCGGTTCCATCCATCTCCTCAGCCTCAGCCTTAGATTTAGATCCCTCTGTTGAAAGATGTACTTCAAACTCTTGTGATATGTGAAGATCTCATAAGTTTCGCCATATAAATAATGCCTCCAAATCTTCAAATAAAAAATTATAGCCGCCATTTCTAAATTATGCGTAGGATAGTTCTATTCATACTTCTTCAGTTATCGTGAAGTATAGGCAATAACCTTGCCATTATAACAATATCTAACTTGCCATTATAACAATATCTAACTGGTGTGGGGGAATCACTGTTCCCCCGCACCTAAATCATTGTGGATTACAACAGTAATTCACAGTGATTCTTCCCTTTTTTTTGCTAACTTTTCTCTTTTTTTCATTTTTTTTCAAAATTATTTTTTTTTTCAACTTTCCTATTTTTTTTTTCATTTATTTTTTATCCAAAATTATTTTTGTTGATTTTATTTTTCAAATATTGACATGGTTAAAATTTGTACTTTATAATTTTTTTCTTTAAAATACTGTGGATTGCTGCGATATTTTTCCACATAATTTTTCTATTTTATTTCTTTATTTTTCAAAACTATATTTGTCGATTTATTTTTAATATTGAGCTGATTGAGAATATTTTTTTGTAATTTTTTTCTTTAAAAAATTGTTGATTGCTACGGTGTTTCTCCGCATGGTTTTTTTATGATTTCTCTGAAATTATATTTTTTTATTTTATTTTTTAATATTGAGCTGGTTAAAAATTACAGTTACAATATGTGAGGAAATCACCGTAACTTTCCTTGAAAATTACTGTTGATTGCTACAGTGTTTTTTTCCACATGGTTTTTTTCTGTTTTTTTTTAATGTTTTTCCCTAAAATTATCTTTGTTAATTTTATTTTTTAAATATTAAGCTGATTAATAATTGCAATTACAAGTTTTTCCTCACAAAACACTATGGATTGATACAGTTTTTCCTCACATGGTTTTTTTCCAGTTTTTTTTTGTGTTTTCTTTTTTTTGTAATATTTTTTTCCAAAATTATCTTCGTTGATTTTTTTTTAATATTGAGTTGGTTAGAATTTAATTTTGTAATAAAACTTAATCATGTGGGGAAAGCATTATAACTTTGCTCATAAAACATTGTGGATTGCTACAGTGTTTCTCCCGCATGGTTTTTTTTGTTATAATTTTTTTCAAATTATCTTTTTCAATTTTAATTTTTTAATATTGAGTTGTTTGTAAATTACAATTACAAGTCATTACAAATAAGGCTAAATCATGTGGGGAAGCACTGTAGCTTTCATCACAAAACACTGTGAATTGCTACAGTGTTTCCAGCATGATTTTTTTTTCTTTTTTTGGTGTTTGTTTTGTTTTTTTTCTAAAATTTTCTCTGTCGATTTTTTTTTAATATTGAGCTGATTAATAATTTAACTTTGTAATTTTTTCTTTAAAACACAGTGAATTGTTGCAGTGTTTTCCTATGTGATTTTTTTATGATTTTTTTCCAAAATTATCTTTGTTGATTTTTTTTTGAATAATGAGTTGGTTAAGAATTATAATTACAATAAAGCTAAATCATATGGGGAAAGCGTTGTAGATTTTCTCACAAAACACTGTGGATTGCTACAATATTTCTCTAAATAGTTTTTTATTTTATTTTATTGGGAAAAGCGCAATAGTTTTCTCACAAAACATTATCAATTGCTACAACGTTTTTCCTCATGGGTTTTTTTTCTTTCAAAATTATCTTTGTTGGTTTTTTTTAATATTAAGTTGGTAGAGAATTTAGCTTTGTAATTTTTTTTTCTTTTTATTAACTGAAAAGTTAAATCATGTGGCGAAAGTACTGTATCTTTCCTCATAAAACACTGTAGATTACTACAAATCATTTTGTTCAGTCTCTAAGCTTTTGATCACTAACACAACTTTTTTTTTCGCCATGAAATATTTACTCCATCATACCTTTAATTTCTATTACTTATCTAGCGTTGATTCACAATTATAACACTATCAAGTGCATTTGTTTTATAAGCCCGCGGCAGCGCGCGGGCATGTCATCTCGTACTGCATTAGAACACATCCTAACCCCACTCTTGAAGTATCACAATACACTATATAACCACCCGAACCTGATGCTACTGCTAGAATAGGCGTTGTAGTTAATCTCTGCTTCAACTTTAAATTTTTTTTCTTACAAGCTTCAAACTATTGAAACTTAACATTCTTATGAGTTAACTTAGTCAATGGAGCAGAAATTGAAGAAAAGTTCTCCATAAACCTTCGATAGTAGGTGACCAAACCTAAGAAACTTCTAATCTCTGTTGCTGAAATAGGCTTAAGCCACTGCTTAATTGCTCAATCTTTTAAGGATCAACCTCAATCCTATTCTCTTATGTGCCCAAGAAATGCTACACTCTCCAACCAAAACTCGCTCTTTGAGAATTTGTCATAGAACTAATGCTCTTGCAGAGTTTGAAGCATCATCCTTAAGTGCTGCTCATGCTCCTCTCTAAACCTCAAATACACCAAAATATCATCAATAAAAACTATCACAAATTGATCTATAAATTGTCTGAGCACCCTATTTGTCAAGTTCATAAAAGCTGTTGACGCATTCGTCAATCCAAAAGACATCACTAAGAACTCATAATAACCACACTAAGTTCTAAAGGCTATCTTTGAAATGTCCTTCTCTCTTATTCTCAACTGATGATACCCAAATCAAAGATTGATCTTAGAAAAGAATTGAGCTCCTTGCAACTGGTCAAACAAATCATCTATGCGATGAAGTGAGTATCTATTTTGAACTGTCACCCAATTCAATTGCTTATAATCTATACACAATCTCAATGACCCATCTTTCTTCTTTACAAATTAAACAGGGGGTCCTCAAGAGGACACACTCGGTCGGATGAACGTTTTGTCTAACAAATCCTGTAGTTGCTCCTTTAGCTCCTTCAATTCTGGAAACACCATTCTATATGGTGCCATTGATATTGCCTCGGTACTCGAAACTAAATCAATACAACACTCAATCTCTCTCTATATGGAGACAATCTAGGTAAGTGGTCGGGAAAGATATCAATAAACTTCCTAATTATAGAGATTTGGTCTAACTGGGAAACTTCTTTCTCTATATCCACTATATGTGCTAGGTAGCACTATACTCCTTTTCATGCCATTTACCTCGAGATAGCCGACAACATAATTGATGGAGACATAATCTTATCTCCCTGAAATACCAACCTAATTTCTTCATCTAAATTAAACATTATTTTCTTAACCCAACAATTTACTGAAGCCCTATGCTTTGCTAACCAATCCATTCCAAAAATCACTTTAAAATCAACCATATCTAGAACATTTAAGTCAGGATAAAGATCTTATCTCCAATCTTTATTCCACAATCTGGATACACATACTTCACAAATATTAATTCATCTATGGGAGTAGAGGCTAAAATAGGGGATCTTAACAAAGTTGGTTGCTTATCTAACCTTATGGCAATAGGGACACAATCAAATGAGTTGTACTTGTATCAAACAAAACTTTTACTTTAAAAGAGCAAACATGAAGAATACCTGAAACAACGTGTTGGATGCCTATGCATCCTACTGAGTCAAGGTAAAGGCTCTGGCATGTCACTGACCCTGCTGTATCTAGCATATGTCACCCGCACCTCGACCTCTCTAACCACGACCACCGAAACCTCTACCACTATAAGCTACAGACTAACAAGCCCCAATCCTTTTGTAGCACTCTGTATAAGTATGACATCCTTTACAATGCTGACCTGAAGAACTATCCCCAGATGAAATAAATGAGCTATGAGGTGCAAATTGAACTAAACTCTGAGCACCACTACTGCCACTCTAACCGTTTGAGCCACTAGTTGAAGGTCTCTATCTAAACCTCCTCTAAACCCATTAGCACTAACAACCACTTTGTCCCCTAAACGGACTTGCACTTGATCCCTGTTGTCTAAAAAACTGACCCTCTTCTCCAGGCCTCTTAGACTGGCTGCAACCATGTCCTCTAATTCCCGCACCTCTATTAACCTGGCGCTATCAACAGCTAAGGAGTAGGATGGAACACCTGTGATACTATCATAATATACATCTAGGATTTGAGTCCTCTAATGAACCTTTTCACTTTCCACTCCTTAGTGGGTAGAAGATGTTCCGCATACCTGGACAACTGAGTGAACTTCAAATCATACTCATCCACTGTTATTCACCCTTGAGATAACCTCTCAAACTCATAAAGTTGAGTATCCCTAACACTCTGAGGGAGAAATCTGTCTAAGAACATGATGCTAAACTCCTTCCATGTCCATTGAGCCTTTACTAGCCTTACTCTTTTTCTATACTTAAACCAAGAGATTGCTATATCTCCCTCGAACTTGAACAATGCCAAACTTACAGTCCGGTGGTCTGTACATCCCTAAGCTTCGCAGCATTGCTAAATATCATCTAAGAACCTTTAAGGATCCTCTAAACTGTCCATCATAGTAAAGGTAGGAGGTGCCAACTTCACGAAGTCATTCAACGGTATATGTCACTCCTTGAATAGTGTGGGATGATGATGTTACATCTCTATCCCTTCTCCTATCTCTCTTCATAGTAAACTCTATCTAGGTCCGCATAACCTGGCTAAATTGCTGAAACTTTGTAATAGGCTGAGGATTAGTTACCCCTATATCTGTTTCATCAACCACATTTTCCTTTTCTAACTCCTAAGGCTCCTCCTCAACATGTTGAGGTACGGGTGCACCACGCCTCCTTCTCTGCCTTGCAGTCCTCAACTACACAATAAGAATGTCATCTTGATCATCATCTACTCTAATAGTACCAACTATTTATCTATTCCTCGGTATTTTCTATAAAAAGTGAAAACACTCAAGTCATGCTAGAACAATAACATGATAATTATCACAAAATTATAGGAAAACATATCTATTATAAAATATAAAGATTCGAAGAAGACATGCTCGATGAGAATTTAGAATTTCAAAGAAAAGAAACAAGATAATACGAATCCTAATGCTCCACTTACTACGAAATTAATTATACTACTAATTTTTTAACCTAAAGCTCTAATACCAAGTTTGTGAAGACCCAATTTCCAGATCCATGACCGGCACATAGACAAGGTCCCACTTCAGGGTTCCATACCTATGCGGACCCAAACTCACATACACACTTATCCTTTAAATAACTCAATCAGAGTTCAACACAACAATAATAACAAAACTAACTTCATAATATAATTTGATTATCTTAATACAAGAGTTAATATAAATTCGTAGTTGTAGAGCACTAAATAGACATAAAGAAAAATTACAAATTACAACAAAAAAAGCACGTTCTGAAGGTCCAACAAAAATAACCTACTAACAAGCTATAAGTTTGAAAATGATAAATAATAAGAGGGTGAGTTCAACAATTCAGCGAGTAGATAACGTTCAATATACATACACGAGGTAATACAACAATGAAGAATATATATACACAATTATAGCTCTAGGTTCTTATAAGAAGGTTTCTCAAATAGACTATAACAAGAATATTATAAGGTAAAACTTGTTAAAAAATAAAAATACAATGAGCATGAGATTCCGTATTCTGGGATGATCAGTCCACACAGGTTGGTGACTCCCCCGACCAACAAGGGCTAAGATACGATGTGCACAAAGACTAACACTACCTTGTTAACATGGGTATTTTGACTAACATATCATAGGTTTATATCATAATCAAACAGACATGTTCATATCCCAAGGCTTAACTCATGACATCAATCAAATGAGAAGCTATCAATTCAGAAGTCAATTCAAAAGTATATATTGGCTCATATTAAGAATTTAGTTTCAACAATTGATCATGTTTTATCGTAACAAGAAAAATATTTAGCATATATATTATCAAGAAGCATGATCCAATTCGTATTAAAAACTCAAATATTTATACTATTTCTCATGTATATGGAAAATTATCTACTCACTTGACTCAAAAGCGAACAGAACTCAAAAGCAGATATCAAAGAAAATCCTATTAATGTCCCGTAGGTAAAATATCAGGATTATCTGAATATCAAGAAAACATATTAAAAAACAACTTGAAAAGAACAGAAAACTAATTTAATACACTTAACTAAGGGTCTATTCCATAGCCCTATATGTTTTGAACTAAGCTACTCATTTTTTCCAAAAACCAAAAAATTAAACGGTTTTTCCGAAATCTAATTTAAAAAAAAACAAATAATAAGACTTGATAATAATTCACTAAATAACCTTCAATTATTCATCAAACCAATCTGAAAAAGCTAAACTTACAACTAGGGACCAATCTAGAATTTTATCATATTTTTACGGGTCAAATTGTCAAATTAGAGGACCAAACTAAAAATGTCATAAATTCAACACTATACTGGAATTTTGCTCATAATTCATCATCAATTCTATCCAGGATCTCTAATTATGCTCTAGGGACCATTCTTGAATTTTATCAAAAATTGTAGGGGTCAAATTGTAATTTTTTCAAATTGGAGGACCAAATTGAAAATGTCATAAATTCATTACTATACTAGAATTTTCCCCATAATTCATCCTCAATTCTGTCCATAATCTTCAATTATGCTCCAGGGACCATTTGGAATTTTTTCAAAGTTCGAGGACTAAACTGTGATTTTCACAAATTGAGGGACCAAATTGAAATTTTATCATTTTCAACCTCATACCTAGATTTTTCCACAAATCATCTACTGATATATCAAGATTTTTAAATCAAATTCATCATTTAAACAAACTATAACTCAAAATCATCATTTTTAACTAAAATCTTTCAATATCAACTAAATAACTCATTACCCATAACAATTAACCCATAATATTTAAATCAATTCATCAATTAAATCCAAAATAAAATCTTCAAAACCGTAATGTTTAACAAAACATAAAATTAAAGCTAAAGAAAATACATTTATTTACATCAAAGTATAAATCTTACGTTTTAAACTTATTTTCTCTAACTCTCTTCTCCTTCCTTCATATCTCTTCTTCTTCTTTCCATTTTCTTCTCTCGTGCTGACTCTCACTCTCAAATTTTAGATCTTTTTTTTTTCCTTCTATTTATACTTCTCAAGTTTTATTTAATTACCACAATACCCCTTATTTATTTATATTAACTTCTAAGTCTCTAAGGGCTTTGTTGTTTTTTTTTTATTCTCATTTATTTTCAAAACATCACAATTCCAGATCCAGAAGTCATATTTATTCCTCGTGCTAGAGATGATGAATGCCTTATTTTAGCTAGTGATGGATTATGGGATGTTATTACAAATGAGGAAGCCTGTGAAGTGGCTCGACCGCGGATTCTGTTATGGCACAAAAAGAATGGGGTTGCATCTCTTCTTGAAAGGGGAAAAGGTACAGATCCTGCAGCTCAAGCAGCGGCTGATTACCTTTCAATGCTTGCGCTCCAGAAGGGAAGCAAGGATAATATGTCTGTGATTGTGGTGGACTCGAAAGCTCAAAGGAAGTTCAAGAGCAAATCTTAATCAAGGTTCATCCTTCATCCATCATCTAATTCAAGTCCATATACGTACATATATTAGAACGTATATTTTTTTATTAATACATAGCTTGGTCCATCCCTTCTTTCTTGTGGGCTTAATGTGTGTACAAGAATAGAAACTAGTGTGTGCCGTATAGCTAGTGTATCTGGATTCCGTATTGACTGTGTTTTTGACAAGCACTGTGCCATAATTTTATGGTTATGTAAATTTTATCTGTTGTGGTAAGGTGATTACAGAGTTCAGTTTTAGATTTATTCTGTTGTGCTCTCAGGTTTCAGTCAAGTCAGTCTGAGTTTTTTTCCTCGTTAGACTGTCTGGTACAAGGTCATAGAATCTCAGCATATGGCCAAAGAAGAAGATTTCAACTGGAAGTAGCTCCATTTTGTGGCAGTGGTTATGTGTGGGTAGAGGTTGAATTAATGGTCTAGCATGGCACCTCGTTAGTAGATGGCGTTTGGTTAGATGTTTGAGGTTGCTTGAAGCCTTCTAGGGTTCTGATATTTCTTCATTTTAATGTTTTCTTTTCCTTAAGGTTGGTATGCGCAGCACAGGTGTCCTCTTTCTCTATGCAAATGCCATCAGAAGTGAACGGCACTCATGATTTAAAGAACTCTCAATATTCAACGCTTGGTGCCAATTGTCAAGATCCAAAAGTTTGTTGTTAAAACGTGGCCTCATTTCAAGCCATGTGTTTTTTGAACTTACCCCATCTGTTCCTTTTTTGGAAGCGTTTCTGCTTGATATGATTGCACCATGCGAGCAAGTAAGAAACTACACCATAAAGAAAGGATCTTCATACCCAAGTCCTCCCAAGTGGTAGTGGTAGGTCATGCTAAACCCTCTGTGAAGCTTGTTTTTGTCATGTAAAGTTCATTTCCATCTTGGATCGTGTTTGTTAAAATAAAACAAACACTATTAAAAAATATAGTAATTAATAACGAACTACTCCGTTGCAAATAATACTAAAATCCGTTGTTAACATAATTTAGCAACGGAATCAGCAATGGTAAATATTACTGATTTTTTAGCAATAGAAATTCCATTGCTTACAATTAGCAACAGATTTCTCGTAATGATCTTTGAGAAGATCAAAAGGTGCTAAAGTGGCAGGATAAGGATGGATCTTTAGGTTTTTGTGAAAGGGATGCTGTTATCGTGTTATTGCTGAAAAGAAAGACCGAATTCCTCTATTTGATGTCGATTCATCCACACTTCCATTCCTTGTAGAGGAAGGCTAACTGCTTGCTGGCTGGGAGCTGTATGAGCTGTAGGATTTTCCGTTGCTAATTTTGGGAATTAGCAACTGATAATCCGTTGCTGAGTATATTATTTTTATTAAATTAATTTTTATTTATTTATTAAAATAACTTTTAATTTGTTTAATTAATTATTTATGGATATTTTAAAAGTTGTAGAACATATATAACCAACATAAATTAATATTAAAAATAATTGTATAACTAATAAAAAAAATAAAATAAAAATAATATTCATATTATAAAAATTTAGTCAAACTTGCATTAATACAATTAAGTCGAAATACAATTAAAAAAAAACAACAAAAGATACAATCATGATGCTGGCTGCGAAGACGAACCATGATATTGTGGATCGACACAAGATTGATCAGGATATAGTGATCGAGGTGTAGGTCGATAAAGTGGTTGAGATGTGGGACCCATAGGGATATAGTGATCGAGGTGTAGGTCGATAAAGTGGTTGAGATGTGGGACCCATAGGTGTCATTATCTGGGGAGCCATAGGTGAAGGCATACCTTGGCCAATATTTGATGTCCCACCATGGTATCTAAGATTGTTCACAAGATATTCTTGCATGAAATCCATCTGCCGTTTCATTTCAAGAATAAAATCATCTTTTTTCTTCATCTCCTCTTCTTTATCCTTTATCTCCTGTTGCAATGCTCGATACGATGAACTGGGATATGATGACTCCACCGAGTAGGAATGTGATGAAGAACTTGTACTAACTATAGATTTTGGCATACGAGGTGCACCATATACCCTACCCTTTGTAACTCCTCCTAAAGCCACACACCAAGCTGCTCCATCAAATGAAGGATGATTTTTCCGATTAGTTCCATACTTTGAAATCATCTCCATTTTATAATTTTCCTACAAATAAAATACATGCAACAATAAATTCATTTGAATGTTAAATAATACTTAAGTTATATTAAGAAATAATCAAATAAAAATACATATAACCACTTTTTTAGACTTGTTGTCGACGAAGCTACCAGACTGCTTAGTACTCTGATGCAAAGCTGAAAAGACATCATCCCATGGAGGTTCTTTTCCACCAGCTTCCTCTTGCTTTCAAGATTAATACATATTATAAAAGATAAATATATAAAATTTAATTCATTATCTTAAGCATAATAAAAAAAAATCCTTACCATGTTAGCTCGATATGATGAAAATATATAATAACAAACTTATAGTAAACAAATAATTACACAATAATAAGTAATTTTTTTCATACCTGAAAATATAACTTTAATAAGTTAGTTTTTAAAAGTTTAAACTTACTCTGTTGTTCCATACAAACAAAACTCTTTTTTTCTTGTAATTGGATTTATTGGTGTGTCAAAACCCTTCCTTTCAACATTTTGATCATAATTGTATGGAGAAGATGTTGAACCGTGGTTTGATGGCACACCATCTGGATCCTCATCACATACACCTCTCTCATTACTACTGTCTCCCCCATCTTCATCTCTAATGTTCACATCATCATCATCACCATCAACTCTCCCATAACTCCTATATGAATTATGTCCTCCATAAACAAGTTGGTTATCTCGAGGGAAACCTCCTTGAGTTTGAAGCAAATCTTGGAAGCGAAAGCCTTCACAATATTGATATGCTTCAACCCTCCCATAATCATGTTGAGGAGGATGTGTACTCCCCAAAGTAGGTATATAATACTCATTTGTGTTTTGATACACAGGTTGATAAAATGTGGATCCTTTGTTATTATGCCTTGAGGTAGTTTGAAATGATTTGAATGAAGTGAACTTGTCACTCCTTAAAGCGGACTTATCACTCCTAGAATCTAATATGGATCCTCGTCGAGGTATGCTAAAAACCAGAAAAAACATATACATTATCATATGAATATATACAACATAACAATAAATTAGCTCATAGTTAAACTATCAGGAACAAAAAATTCATAGATATTTTCCCAATACTGCCATAACTAGAATGAAAACAAACTGTTAAATCTCATTTATTTTCCAATTCATTACAAACAATATCCAATTTATAATGTTCAAAATCAGTATGGATTGTCCACTTAATAGCCATAACTTTAAAAAATATTATACTTCAAATAAAATAATTACTGTAACAACAACAAATATATAAATAACATCAAGACCATTTCATTAAGCAATCCTTGCAATAATAAAAATTAGCCATGAAGTTTATATTGTCAAAAGCCAATTAACACAAACAATAATAAAAATTAAAATCTAAATAATTAATTATGCAAAAATCAAAATTATGAGTATGCTTACCTTAATGTTTGTTCCTATAAATCAAAACATTGAGTAGGAAGAACCCTTTCATTCATGCTCCAACATCTATCAGCAAGAAGACAAATCACAAAATAAACTATAACATCAGAATCACAATTTAAAGATTGATACTTGAAAGGTTAGAAATGGTTTCAAAGGTCAATGAAAATGATATATGTAATGTCATCCATAACACACACTTCAATAAAATAATAAAGAAAAAACATTAAAAGCCTAAAAATTGTCAAATAATATGAAATCATCCATACATGTAAAAAAAAATAATTCATTACATATACTACGAAATATAATTAACCTGTGCTACTCATTATTATCATCACTCCTAACCATGTCATCATCATCACACAAAACCATGTTTTCGTTGTCGTCACCACCACCACCATAAGAATCATCATCATCACCATCACCATCACCACCACCACCACCATCACCATCACTATCTTCTTGCTCTTCTTCTTCTTCATTATTTCCCCAATTTATGTCAAGTTGAAGTAATTCATGTTGACTGATTTCTTCATAATAAGATGATTCAACAAGTATATTTTGATCATCAAGTGTTTGGGTAGGAAGGACACGACATGGTTGATAAATCTCATCTGATTGATCAACATCAAATGATCTCACATTGTTGGCATCTTCAATAAATTCACCCATGTCAACATTATAACGACTTCTAGCAGTTGTCTTAATAACCGTCCACCATTCAGATGATTTATTACCAGGTACATATGTATAGTAGACTTGTTGACATTGTTGTGCTAACACAAAATCTTCATTTCCGTGTAGTCGAGATGTATGCTTGATTTCAACCAAACCATTCGAACGATGCACTCTAATCCCTCGTTTTGTATCATACCAATTACATTTAAACATAAATAACTTGCACTTACTCCCCAAGTATTTGAGCCGAATAACTTCTTTAAGCATTCCATAATAATCACGTTCATTATCATCATACCAACTTCCCTTCACACAAACTCCACTATTCATTGTCTTTTTAAAACGCCCATAACTTTGAGTATGAAATTTAAAATCATTCACTAATACCCATTATAACATTTCACTAAAGCTGAAGGCCCCATAGCAAGTCCAAAGACTTGATTTCCAATTCCGTTACATTGGTATTCCACCTAGCATAATAGTTAACTTTATAAGAAATAGTGATTTAAAAGAGATTAGTAATATTTTTAAAGTAACTAATTGACATAAAATATAAATACTTATGAATACTTACATTATTTTTTAACCAATTTGGAAAGATCTCTTCGCATAATTTTTCAATTTCAACATCACTCGCATGTGGTTGTTGTGACTTTAGCTCTTGACGACATTGCTTAAAATTTTTAAATGTTAAAGTTAATAATAAATTATTATAAATTAAGTACAAAATAATATTTCATACTTACTCTAAATAAGGCTTAAGTTCTTGACAATTGAATATCACATAGTTAGGTGTAATTTGCATTTCAGCATGTGACAACTGTCTTCTATAAAATCTTTTGGATAATTTTTTCCATGGATAGGAAAAAATAGAGAGACATCCATCTACAATGTTAAGGCCACCATAATCATTCCGTGGAACTCGATTTCAAATTGTTTGCATGTCATCACCAAAATAATGAGATTCAAAACTGGTGATTTCATCAATCAAGTATGCTTCACATATGAAACCCTCAACTTTAGCTTTATTGGTCACTTTCTTCTTCAAATAAAACATATACCTATATCATTTCTTAATATTAGTTTATTTTTTAAAATAAAAAGGGAATAAAATTAACATAGTATGAAAACATACCGTTCAAATGGATACATCCATCGATATTGAATTGGTCCACCAACTTTTGCCTCGTAAGGTAGATGTATCGTCAAGTGTTCCATGGAGTCAAAGAAGGATGGAGGAAAAATCCTTTCAAGTTTGCAAATTATTTTAATTATATTCATCTGCATTAACTCCATGTGCTTGGCATTTAAATTTGTTGTACAAATATCTTGAAAAAATACAGACAGTTCAGTTAATGCCTCCTACAGTGGCCTAGGTAAGTAAGGTCGGAAAGCAGTTGGAAGAAGTCTTTGAATGAAGACATGACAATCATGACTCTTCATCCCCGAAACCTTACATTGTGCCTCTTTCACACATCGTGAAATGCTTGAAGCATAACCATCAGGAAATGATAATTCCTTCATCCATGACAAAACTTCTTGTTGTTGTTTCTTGTGTAGACAATAAGTACCTTTAGGTTTGTAAACCCGACCACTTATATCTTGTTGCAAATGCAAATTTGGCTTCTTACAATACAATTGAATATCCAACCTAGCATTTAAATTGTCCTTGCTTCTATTAGGACAATCCATTACTTTATAAAAAATATTGTCAAAGACATTTTTCTTAATATACATGACATCAAGATTATGATGAATCAAATTTGTATGCCAATATAGAAGCTCCCAGAAAATGCTCTTCTTCACCCAATTGTGTCTAACACCAAAGCCAGGAATTTTATCATTACATGATGAACTTCCATTATGTCCCTTAGTATACTTGGACACTTCGTTTAACATTTCGAAACCAGATGGACGAGGTAAAGGAGGGACCCTTTCAACTACTCCTTTCAAAAACTTATCAGATTGACATTTATATGGGTGGTTCATGGGTAGGAATCGTTGATGACAATAAAAAATTATACCTTACCCTCTATTTTTTAATCTAAAAGCCTTGCTATGCTCCATACAATAAGGACAAGACAAATTTCCATGAGTACTTCACTCAAATAACATGCCATATGCTGGAAAGTCACTAATGGTCCCCATTAAAGCTGCTCTTAATTGGAAATTTTCCTTTCTGTATACATCATATGTTTCAACATCAACAGACGACAAATTCTTTAACTCATCAATCAAAGGTCTTAGGAAAATATCAAGCTTTTTCCCTGGATTCTTTGGCCCATGAATCATCATTGTCAAAAACATGAATGGTCTAGTCATGCACTTCCACGGAGACAAATTATAAACAGTAACAATTACTGGCCAACAAGAGTATGTATTTGAAGACATGTCAAATGGACAAAACCCATCAGTGCATAACCCTAACCGAACATTTCTCGGATCTGATGCAAAGCTTAAGTGGACACGATTAAACTCCTTCCATGCCTCCCCATCAGATGGGTGCACCATAACCCCATTATCTGACGTATGAAAATGATGCCATGTCATATCTTTGGCTTAATATAGAGACATGAACAGTCTCTGAAGCCTTGGTGTCAAGGGAAAGTATCGGAGTTGCTTCTCTACCTTATTGGAACCTTTACTAGTTGGATTTCTAGGTTTGTATCGTGAACTTCCACAAAAATCACAATTTATTTTCATAGCATCTACTCCATAGTATAGCATACAATAATTAGGACACACATCATATTTCTCATAACCAAGTCCAAGTGACCGCATAAATTTCTTGGCATCATAAAAATTGGATACCAAATTTTCATCATTAGGCATGCAAATTTGTGTAAAATCAATAAAATTATTGAAGGCAGTCTGAGTCAAATTTAAAGTTAACTTCATATTAAGCAATTGTACACAAGCAGATAATTTGGATTGCTTGGTATACCTATCCCACAAAGGCTCCTCCACAGCTTTCAAAAGCTGAAAAAATTTAGTTGCCTCCGGATTTTGAAGTTCCTCTGCTACCACAAGACTAGACACATTATCATTATAGTATGCATCACCAACCCCCATTGCATCCATGACCAGATTCCTATATGGATTTTCTAGACAAACATCATTCACAACATGACTAATTCCAACCGATGAAGGTTCAGCCAATATTGGTTGTGCGACATAAGGCTCCCCATGTATAGTCCAATTTTCATAACAAGGTAAAAAACCTTTTGTCAATAGATGCTTACAAACATCATCTTTCTTTAAAAACTTTTGATTTTTGTACCTCACATAAGGACATCTAATTTCCCCCTCAGATATATTTTTATCAATTGAAAAGGCAAAATTGATAAATCTTCTAACACCTGTAATGTATTCAGGACGAAAACGACCATCTATAAGACGACGATACATCCACGATCGATCATCCATGTTAATCTAATTAATATGATAACACCAATAAATATTTTTATAAATAAGCATACTTCTGTAACTTCTAGTACTTAAACAATCATTTAAAATAAAATATGTACCACATAGTTATATGTAATTGGTATTTTATAAACATTTTCTTTTAAGGTAAGCTAGAAGATGGACAAGAAATTGCTATGAAGAGGCTATCAAGGAGTTCTAGACAAGGTTTAAATGAGTTCAAAAGTTTATTTGAAATATAAGAATTCTAATAGGTTATTAATTGAATCCAAATTTAAACAATATTGTTATTTATCCATTTCCTTTTTAATTATTGGAGTAAACTATTAATTTAATTTAATTTAATTTAATTTAATTTCATAATTTTTTAATATATAAACACTATAATATTATATTTTAATTAGAGAAATATGATTTTAACATTGTGATTTTACTTAATGGCTTGTTTTGTGGGTAAAAAAATGCAGTATTTATTTGAAATATTTTAAGCATTTAAATTGAATTCAATTACATGATCCAAAAATTTATTTGAAATATAAAAATTCTAATAGGTTATTAATTGAATCCAAAATTAAACAATATTGTTATTTATCCATTTCCTTTTTAATTATTGGAGTAAACTATTAATTTAATTTCAGATTTTTTTAATATATAAACACTATAATTTTATATTTTAATTAGAGAAATATGATTTTAACATGGTGATTTTACTTAATGGCTTGTTTTGTGGGTAAAAAGATACAGTATTTATTTGAAATATTTTAAGCATTTAAATTGAATTCAATTACATGATTCAAAAATTTATTTGAAATATATGAATTCTAATAGGTTATTAATTGAATCCAAATTTAAACAATATTGTTATCTATCCATTTCCTTTTTAATTATTGGAGTAAACTATTAATTTAATTTAATTTAATTTCAATTTTTTTAATATATAAACACTATAATATTATATTTTAATTACAATGGTTTTGCCGCTAAAAAATACAGTATTAGTTTCAAAAAGCATTAATTATTATTTTTTTGGACAACTCATTAATTAGCCTTAAAAATAATTAAAATTGGTTTAAACATGAAAGGGCTTTTTTTGAACAACCCCACCAAAAGTTTTAAACTGCCTTGTCATTGATTTATATTGTTTAACCAAATAATCAAAATAGGATTTGGGCCTCTAAATGCCTTCATGGTTTTGAAATTAAATAAAGAAGACCGAGGCTTATTCTTATTCTTTTTAAGAGGAAAATTACCAAAAACATGAATTTCACGAAGCAATATGTAAAAGCAGAAATAAAAAGGACAGTACTATGCCCAAAAAAGTTTATTGAATATAATCCCAGCATCATGTTCACATAAACCTCCAAAACTAGGATCTACAAGGAAAATGAATTTAAATATGAATAATCTTATCCCAATGAAAAGCAGAGTTCCAATTAATTGAAAAGATTACAATAAGCATGCCCAGCAGACAAATTAAACATAATCTAATTAAGGAACCATAAAAAAATGGAGCAAAATAGACTTATCTAAGCCCCAATAATCAATAGCCCAAGGTGGAAATTTTCTTATTGCAACCCAATCAGACTTAGCCAACTCTATTGATTTATATTGTGATCCAATAAGCCATTCATATTGCTGGAAAAATAAAAAACATAAACAGTATGTTAAACCCATCCAGCTATATCAATTGCTTGTCTTTAAAACAAATCTAAGTTAAATCATGAAAAACAGAAAGAATATCCAAGTTAAAGTACTGTTTAGTTTTTATATTTTCATGGCAATTGTCTTCTCATAACAATTTTTTTTCTTCTAAGATCTAACCTAAAAATTTTCAATCTTGAACAAGATTACAAAGTTATTTTGAAATTTTAAAATAACTAACATTTAATTTATAACAAGGAACCATGAACAGACCTCACCCACTTAGCAACACTATGAAAGATACGAGAATAAATTTCATCTTAGCATTTATGGTTTAGTATTGTTAAAGACCACATCATTTCTTGCTAACCAAATAGACCCCAAATTAGTATCTCACCACACTGTAAGACCTCCACTCCTGAAAGAGCACATCAATAAAGCATAGAACTACCTAAGAAACACCCACCAACACATAATGTTATAATTTAAAAAAAAAATGGTTAAAAGAGCATATTTTAGAACAGATTTGAAGTGAGTTTCATATGAAAATTAATTTTCAACATAAATCCTTTAATATGAAATATTATATCTTATTGTTTTCAAAAACATAATGACTAACTTATAAAATCATAAAAAATGCATAGACTAAATTATAATTTACTCTAATTATTATCTCTTAAAACCTATAACTTAATAGGAATCTATATGGTTAGGACATAATTTTTCTACAAAACCGAGCCTTTGCATAAAATGAAATTCCAATGAGATGCTTTTAGTTCAAAGAGCAGAACAACAAGGTACAAAAAGCATAGCATAAATAACTTAGCTATAAATTAATAAACCTAGCTAACCAAAAGTTAGATCAATAGAAAATAAGTACAGGACCAAGAATTGACAGCAAGGAACTACTGACTTCCCAGCAACAATCAAAATAAATTTGTAGTTAATTGATATATTATTTAGTCATCTCCAGGTTTCATTTTGGTCTCATAATTTCCATCTAAAAAGAAACTTAATATCAAATTTAATGAAAGAAAATCATTCAATTAATTTTTTTTATATACAAACTAGAATTGAATAAGGAAAGGAAAAAAACAGTCCTATGACCTGAAAAGTTAATTGAATATAATCAATATAAACTGGAATTGAATAAGGAAATAAAAAAAAAGTCCTATGCCCTGAAAATTTAAATATGCATATTTAAATTTTGATACAAGAGAATCAATACACACCACTTAATCCCGTCTTTGGTAGCTATTGCAATATCTGAATTTTGTTTGCTGAAAACAGGAACTCCATCAACCATCTTGCTCCCATAGCTATGTGGAATGTCTTGAGAAGTTGGTGTGCTGCCTTGACTTGTGAGAGCATAAATCAGATAAACAGAATTATGAATCTATCACAATAAATACAACTTTGTGAATATAATGTGGTCTGAACAAATGGTACTTGCTTTTAATTTGGAACAAACTGAAATAGTTGAGGTTTCTCCTGCATAACACAACAAAATAAAAGATGGATTATTCTAGAAAATGATATGATATTAGAAATATGAATAGGATCGCAAAATTTGAATTTTGTCAAGGAAAATAAGTGCGTATAAGTTTTGCAACTAAAACTAATAATTGTATATTTTGAAAAAATATCCACACGAATTAGCAACCATTACATCCTAGTAAGTTGGATAGGCTGTGACTAAAAGGCAGCACTAAAACTTTGCAAGCATGCTCAATCAAATCACAACAAGAAAAAAAGAAACACTTAGACTGCTACAGAAGAAGAAAATGTATCACAGGTTAACCAGTTGCTAGACTCTCTAGATTTTAACAGCATTCATACGCTGCTGTAACACTTAAAAATTATAGAAGTAGAGCATTACAAGGTAAAAAGTTGAAGCAACAGGGTAGCAAGTTATAACAGCATGAAACATCTCAGTGAAAGTGAAGAAATTGAACTGATGCATAATTTCCATCGATCACTCTCTTCCAGACACATGAATTACTAGCATTAGTCCAGTAGCCTAAAGTCATTCAATTTATGAACCGTAACCCTAAAAATTAAATTGGGGGTTTTGATAAATTTTCAATTAAACATGCATAATTAGGTTATAGATCATGGTAAAAACATTTCATAAACCCTTATATTATCGAATTAATAGCCTAAAACCAATATTCAAAGTATCGAAAAAAAAAATGTTACCTGTGTTCTTGAGTTACAGGTGACCGAGATGGATCTACAAGACAGAAAAAAACCTGAGATTGAGAAAGTTAGGTGAAAAATTTTTAGTGTAAGTTAAATTGCAACAAAGAAAAACAAAAACCCTAAATTAATTACCTAAACTATTGAAGAAAAGCGTGAAAAACTCAACCCGTTTACAAGGAGAAGGGGTAAATCAGCATGTTCAATGGTGATAATGATGGGTTTGGTTCGATGTTGCCATGGGTTTGTGTTTGTGGTGGTTTACAGAGAAAGATTGAAACTGTTCAGATAAAGGAGAAGAAGATGAAGAAAAAAAATTAGGAGTGCTGAAGACGCGAAGAAGATGAAATGTTTGGGATAAAGAAAAATCAAATCGATGAAGAGAGGGTGATTTTTCTACAGTTATGAATCGATGTTATTAGGGACGAAAGAGACTGGAAGAGTGGAAGATCATTAATTTTCATCTGTTGGTTTTGTTAATTGGTCTCTGTTTGCATTTCGGTGTGGGGGGAGAGTACTGGTGTAGATTTACCAAAGCCAGCGAAAAATAAACGGTTGAGATTTTATCCTAGTAAGTGTAATCAACGATGTTCATAATTTTGGTTTTATATTAAAATTTAAATAATTATTTTTTCAATTAGAAACGGAAAATCCATTGCTAAATTCAACATAAAGTTTGCAACGAATTTTCCGTTGCTAAAATCCATTGCTAATATTAAAAAAATAACGTATGTGTAATCCGTTGTAAATTTGTTATTGAATTTAGCAACGGAATTATCCGTTATTAAATTCAGATGCTAATAGCCCCTGTTTTTAGTAGTGAAAAAAAAGAGAAAAAAAAAAAAAAGAGTTAATTCAAGTTATAACCCTTGAAATGCAATGCCCTTTTAACTTGTTTGTGAGACATGGCAAAAACATTTTGTCAGCATGCTAAAGCTCACAGCCTCACACTATCAACTACATCTGTCAGACAACTCGAATAGAAAGTGTAGGAAAATTGAATAGATCATATCTCAAGATTCTCTTTATCAGAGACCATATCTCAGATTTGAATGCTTCGTTGTAGCCTGCAAAAGATGTTTCAAGATGATAAGCTGATCAATTCTACCTCTCAAGAACACATGTAGACGCACCCATCCAGTACTTTCCCAACGACAACAGAACACAATTCCCCTTTGCGTAAAACATCATATATGAGAAGGATGGCAGGCTTTGTTACGGAAGGAAAGAAAATCGGTAAAATGCTGGAAAGTCATCTAGAAGGCCAAAGTTAAAAGCTACAAAATGGATACTTTGAGCTTGAACATATGAATAATTACTATGAGCTTTGGAATACGTACTTATACCAGTTGAACTACCGTTCGAGATAATTGGCTACCACAAATATACTAAAAGCAACAGCTAGAAATATATACCTGGAATAAAAGTAATATATATATATATATATATATATATATATATATATAATTAATTAATTAATTAATTACCATAACCATACATATTCTAAATTTAGTTTCCCCGGCAAAGCATCTTTGTTTCAGAAAATTGGAAATTTAATCCTCAATCACAACAAACAACTCACACTAAAACAAGTGTGTTGTCAAGAAACAAAACTAACTTAACAGCATCAATCCAGAGAAGGAAATAACGGAGCTGGCTGCTGGCTGCTGGCTGCTGGCTGTGGCTGGCTAATGTTTTTGTTTCCTTGTCATCAATGTCATTTCTCTTACTAAATTTAGTTAAAACACTGTAACCAGACGGTTATCTTGGCAGGAAACTAAAACCATCTTCTTTCTTATATATAAGAATGCAGCATTGTGATCTTCTTTCTGTTCAGCTCAATTTTGGACATGAAACTTTAGCGTTACCTCATATGCTTTTTGTGGTCTAGTTTTCTCAGTGTTTCCATGCATCCTCCATGGCTTTGTTTCTACCGAATTTATCCAAAGTGGAAGAAAAGCACGGAATCACAGCTATTGCAATCGATGAAGACAAGAACAGCCAGCTTGCAGTGAAATGGGCTGTAGAAAACTTTTTTAACCACAAAAGCCGTCATTTCATCCTTGTTCATGTTCGAATCAAAACCTTTAATCCTCGTAAGTAGCTTCTAATTAATTCCATCATCAACACAACACTATTTTCTCAAATGTGAAAACATTTATGTACAAGATGATAATTTGTTTTTCCAAGGAATTTGAGGCATGATGATATATTCTGTGAAATTTTATGAGAAAGGATCATGTATAACTGACATTACTAATGTTATTGGAAATTACTACTATAGAAGACAAAACACGAGTTCAAACTCAGAATTGAATGCCCTTTGAGCTACACATGGTCTTTTTTCTTGTTCAAATTTGGAGAGCATTGCAGCTCGAACAAAGGCAGGATGTCTAGCTAGCCAAGCTGCCACTCCCTTTATAATCTGACCTAGCCCCAGCTGAAAGGCATACGTGATAATGCTGAACCTTTTATTAAAGTTCAAGCTATCTGTTTGTATCATATATGCTGCGTTAATTCCATTTGAGACCGAAATTGAGTATGGCATTACAGATTGTTGCCTTAATCAATATTGTGTTTGATTTTGTGTTTCCTTGGCTTCCCAGAGGGTTTTGATGCTGTACCAAAAGAGGGTCGTCCACCAACTCAGCAGGAGGTGCAGCTATTCCTTCCATACCGTGGATTTTGTGCTCGAAAAGGAGTGAGTAATTTTCATAAACATGTCTCCAGAAAAGGGCATTGCAAGCTCCATGATCTTGATATATTTGTTTTTGGTGCTGCACCCATTACAATTGCTGCATTTGCATAACACCGTACTTGGAAAAGGCCAAACATGTATAGAAGATCTCATTGAACCCTGCCAATGTGCTGATTCCTTGATTTTTTTTTTGGCATTTCAGGTTCAATTGAAGGAAGTAGTCATCCATGATATCGATATTGCAAGAGCACTAGTTAATTATATTGGTAACAACTGCATTGACACTATTATTCTCGGTGCTTCCACCAGGAATCCTCTAACAAGGTCTACCCCTCTCTTTCTGCGCACGCGCGCACGCACATCACATACTTATGTAGTTTTGGTGGATTCGAAATTGTATTGAATCAACTGAGATCTGTCGTAGTTTTTTTGGCTTCAAATGTTTAGGTTTTCTTGAAAAACATCAACTGTTATAATAGAAAGCAAGAGCTCTAGCAGCTATGCGCAGTTCCAGCACACTGCTAATTTATGCTTTAATGAGCTGAGACAAGTTATGCATTAATATACATATCAACTGATAAAACCGTACTGCTTGTGCAATTGGAAAGTTAAAAATTGTAACCTACGGCAATCTTCTTCATGCAGGAAATTTAGGAATCTAGATATTCCATCCAGCTTACTAAAACTTGCTCCAGAATCATGTGGAGTATATGTTATCTCAAGAGGAAAAATTCAGTCCCAAAGTCGACCTCAGACACCCAATAGTGCTGCTAATAGTCCAAGGCAACCTCAAACACCGGCTAGTACTGCTATTGGTCCAAGGAAACCTGAAACACCTACTAGTGATGCTTCTCACCGAAGGCAAGTTCGAACACCGAGAGGTGCTGCTACTCCTCCAGGGCAGCCTCAAGCACCTAAAACACCACCTGCTACTCCCAGGCACCTTCAAATGCTTACTCATATTGCAACTACGAGGCAACAAAATTACCAGGGTTTTTTACCTTATCTTCTATCCGATAGCCCAAAACATGAAGATATTCCTAGGTAAGTTTTGGAATATGATTAATCATATGTTTTGCTTGGAGAGTGTCATTGCTTCTGTTTTGACAGTCAAAGCTTTCAAAATGTTCATTCATTCTTGAGACTTGCTGAAAAGAAGAACATCCGACTGCCATAATGAGGTTATGATCATAGTAAATTGGTCAATAACTGTAAGCTTAGCTTAATTAATCCAATCAGGAATGTTCTCAGTAGATAAGAGTGCACTTAGAAGCGGTATATACTTCTTGCTTACCGAAATCTTACTTGCTAGCGGAAAAATACAATTCAAGCCATGCAAGTTGGAAAAGTAAATGTTTTGATACAATTTCTTTTGGCAAAAACAGCAATCCTCTGTCGATGGCACCACGTGAGGAGCGTACATTCAGCTACCAGACTCTTACAACATCAATGGATGGTCGAGCGCCGAATGCGTTGAAAGGAGATTTAGTGTCATGTCTCGGTGAATTCTCAGGGCCACCAAGTTTAGTATCAACTGAAATTTCCTCTGAAGATTTTGAATTCTCAATAATATCAGAAAGTCCTAGGGACTTCTCACCAACCCCAGTGAGTATCTCTTATTAAAAGTTGATATATAGGGCCATTGTATCAAATCTTCAACCAGGATGGTGACTGTCTCCAACTGCCCCAAGACATTTGACTTCATTTCCAAAATCATTATAAGATGCATATTCAAAGTTAAAATAGGTTATAGGGGAAAGGTGCTCATTTGTGTGGGACAAGTTGGATGATGCTCTTGGCTTTTTGAACTATAGTTAATTCTGTTTTCAGCTTTGTGAAAATGTAATCATGTGGACAAAGACTTTAGCTATACTTTTTAGAGATCATTTGTATTTTGAGATTCCTGATATTCAGGATCAAGCTGCATGTATAAAATTCAAGCATGAAAGTTATTTTATTTTAACAGAACCGATTAAACGTGCAGTTCAGAAACAATCATGTGCAGGTCCTGCAGGGCTTATAGAAATTTTAGAATTCCATTAAAGCGGTAGATATCACAACATTATTGAAATAAATATTGTTCCTTGTCGCAGAATGTGGTGGAAGCAGAAATAAGGAGACTAAAACTCGAATTGAAGCAATCTATGGAAATGTATAGTTCAGTTTGCAAAGAAGCTGTTTTGGCCAGACATATGGTAATATCGTAATCATAGATTAGATAAGATTTATGAGCTTTTGAGTGTGCACGAGTAAGCTTATTCTATGTTTGTTTTGTTTTTAGGCAAGTCAGCTTGAGCATTTGCATACATTGAAAACACGTAAATTAGATGAAGCAAAGCTTGCTGAGGAGGCTGCACTGTCATTGGCAGAGATGGAGAGGCAAAAGGCCAAGTCAGCTATAGAAGCAGTAAAAATGGCACAGATGCTAGCACAAATGGAAGCTCAGAAGAGACAGACCGCAGAAAAGAGAGCCATACTAGAGGCAGAAGAGAGGAAAAAAGCAATAAAATGTTTGGCACAAAATAGTGTGCTATATCGCAAATATACTATTGAAGAGATAGAAGTTGCGACAAATTACTTTGAGAGCTCCAACAAGATCGGTGAAGGAGGATACGGACCTGTTTTCAAAGCCACACTCGATCATACTCCGGTTGCCATCAAAGTTTTGAGACCAGACTTGTCGCAGGGCCAGAGACAATTTCATAAAGAGGTATCGTATATTATTTTGTTAGTGTAGCACGCTGCATAAATGTAAGCTTAACATTCTTTTATTTGCTGTTTGCAACTGTTAGATTTTTTTAGAATTTAAAACTTAGGCTAGGCTCAAGTTTTCAGCAAGGTTACAACTTTCAAGTGCAAGGTTACAACTTTCAAGTATACACAAAGATGGTAATGCAACTTAGATGGCTATATAGATTTGACAGTAACATGCTAACTTGTATCTTAGAAACGCCTGATATCCATCTTACTAGCTATGAGTGATCATGATGCTGAGAGGCAATCTTGGTAGAAATGAAAACTTGAAGAAGAAAAACAAAAAAAGAGGAAGAATGACAATCTAAGTGGAGAATGGTTGAAGATTGTGGCAAGCATGCTGAGTTGCAGATGCTCAGTTTGTGCATTCCTGTGAGCCTGAAGGACTTCACCAACTAACACGCATGTTGATTTCATTTTTAAATGCTTGAGAATACTACACTCCCTTAGTGGAATCAACACGTTCCAGATTAATTGAACCTCCTCTCCTACAACTTCAAAAGCTAAACAATTTAAAATGACAATGATACAGGTCGTAAACTTGCTTTTTGTTCCCTTCTCTGCAAAAACACAGATCAAAGATGCGAGCATGTGATGAGGAAGAAATAAGGAAGCATAGCAACATGACAATTAGCTTGTAGCCTTTAATTCCTTCTGTTTTTAATAAGTTATCCACCCATGTTATCAACACAGGTTCAGGTTTTGAGCAACGTGAGACATCCACATATGGTTATCCTGCTTGGTGCCTGCCCAGAGTATGGATGCCTCGTGTATGAGTATATGGAAAAGGGCAGCTTGGAAGACTGCCTCTTCAGGAAAGGCAACACTCCTCCAATTCCATGGAGAAAACGTTTTAGCATAGCTTCTGAAATCTCCACAGGCCTACTTTTCCTTCATGAAACAAAACCAGAACCCTTTGTGCATCGCGATCTTAAGCCTGGAAACATTCTCTTAGACAGGAATTATGTGAGCAAGATTTCGGATGTGGGTTTGGCCAGGCTTGTTCCGCTTGCTATAGCTGACAATATTTCTCAATATTGCCAGACAGAAGCAGCTGGCACATTTTGCTATATTGATCCGGAATATCAGCAGACAGGACTGCTAGGCGTCAAGTCAGATATATATTCATTGGGTATAGTACTGTTACAGCTTATTACAGCAAAGAATCCTATGGGTCTATCTCACCAGGTTGCGCAGGCCATTGAGGAAGGAACCTTTTCAGATATTCTTGACCAAACACAGACAGATTGGCCTGTAGAAGAGGCGTTATCGCTTGCAAAACTGGCGTTGAAGTGCAGTGAGCTGAGGAAAAAGGATAGGCCAGACCTTGCATCAGTGGTTTTGCCAGAGCTGAACAGGCTAAGAGATCTTGCATTGGCTAATGAAGCTGGTGAAAATCAGACGGTCTTACCACTACCCCACCCCTACGTTTCAGTCTCAGAAGGGAAATGTCATGCTAGTCAGGTCAGTTACTGTCTCAAATCACTTGACTAAAATTTCATAAGCAGATAGTAGATATAATCCTGTAGCTGTAATCATCTTATCTCTTACCTCATACTTCATCCAGAACAGTAGACATACTATAAATCTCCAGTAGGCCGTTTCATAATATGAACCAGGAATTAAGATTTCAGGCGATAACTGATTCAACCCTAGAATAGCAGATACATGGCCTCCTCTCTTTCCTTACTGGACAATGCTTGGGCAAAGAGCAACATTAGAAAAACATTTTCAGTATGACAACTGCAGATCTGGAAAATGAACCATGAAATGTTGTTGCAAACGGGACAGGCGTAATTAATAAACATGTTGAAGGGTGCGTCGTATTCTCAATTTCACAAAGAGAAAAAGGGAAACAATAATTGCTCCAAAATTTCCTAAAATAGTTATAAATCTCTTTACTATGCAAGATAGGAAGGCCTGAGAAACAATCCTAACGTCGAAATGCAAAATTCAACGTAGATTTATGTAAAACGAGGATGGCATCAGCGATACATGTCCACGTTCTGGAGCTTCAAGTCTAAAGATTCTTCCAGCAACAGGAAATCTAGGATTTTTCCGCCGCAAAGAGGAAACCGAGCGTGGAAAAAAGCAGACATGAAAAAATTCCATGGTTGCAGCTGGTCGTCCATTGCAAGCTGTGCTTCCAATCCTAATGCTCCGATCCAAAGATTGAAGTCATTTTCATGAGCAAAGTTCGAATTCTTGCAAATAATTGATTTCCATTCTGCATGTCCGATAATGGACCGCACACTGGGTAGATACTATCTTACTTTTCTGCTAGAAGACAATCTTTGCAACCATCTGATAATATATATTCAGTACAGTTAAGGCAATGATCTTTTTTTATAAATTTCTATGGCACTGAATCGTTACAATCGATCCTGAATTCTGTACGCGTGATTCAGTTTGTTTATTACTTGAATACAATTAATTCTTTACGAACGTATGTATAGAGTACTTAATCTTTTGCATGCATCCTTAATTGTTTCTCAAACAGAAGTTTTGATTCCACACAAGTTTTTTTGGATATATACTGGACGGAATCCCTCATCATCAAAGCTCGCCAAGTCAAGTGTTTTCCTTTCTCAGAATTTCCTCATTTCCATTGCCTGTAAGGATTCAACTATGTCCTGAAAGTACGTATATATGTTCTTGTCTTGGACAAACTTTATAGTTTTTTTCTTGGCTGTTTAATAATATATTTTTCTCCTCTTCATATCCTGGTTTTTAATTTTCCCTTAGGATTTTCACTCGCATTTGTTTTTTTTTTTTTTCCCTTTAAATTACAAGATCTCCTGTGATACCATCTTTTTACGAATATATATAGCGTTTAAAACTTATAAAGGTACATATTATTTTTTCCAGGAAAATGCTGGATATAATGAATAACGAAGACACGAATCAATCACAATAAAAAGATGATTGTACAACTAGGCCATTTTATGTGTCTGTGAAGTTTTCTAGCTATTTTTGCTTATCAGCACAAATTATTTTTTTTTGCAAAATAACATGGCTACAAAAAATTGATGAAATAGCATAATTGTACATGATATATAAAGAAGCTGCGATTGAAAAATGCAATATTTATCAAATGTTGTGTTTCCTATATGCAATAACTACCAAACCACGAGTTACCCCTAAATTCACCCCTAAATAATACCCAAACTATTTGTTAAGCCCTATCTAATTTGTAAACCTATGGTTAAAAAAGAGAGAAGAAAAATAAATAAATAAATAAATTTGTGAATCAATGATAAATATTGTAATGTTTAATTAATAATAATGAATTTAGAGGAATATTTCACGATGATTTAAATAAATAAAATAGTGCGCAAAATTTGGATTTTTTTTGCGTAAATTATCAATTGTCCAGTTTTATGATATTATACATATCTCTCAATCCGACTGTTGGAATAACTTGAAATTTTATGAGGGGTCTTCTGACACATTATTTTATTATTTTATCTTGAGTTAATTGTTTATAGTGATCTGACCTCAGGAAGGTGTCTAAATAAAAATATCAGTTGAGGGGGATGATTATAACAAATAAACTTTTAGGGGAAAAACTAAGAAGGAGTAAAAAAGTAACTAACCGAAAATATTATCCTCCAACTACAGTAGATGCTATTGTTCACCAGAACAATAGCAAGGAAAAGAGAGAGGGACTTTGTTCCTATTTTCTTCAAGATAAAGCATCATTGCATGTTCTTCTATGAAGAAATTTGTGAGATATTTTGTGTGCATGTGAAGAAAGAACCTAACACTAAGCATTTGAGAGAGATAGGGATAGTTTGAAGAGTGAGAGTAGTGAGAGCAAGTAACTTAATGAAAAAGAAAGAGAAGGAAAAATTGTCAAGGAAATCACAATCTTGTGCATAAATTCATTTGGTAAGGAAGTCTTTATCCTTTAATTTGCATTTTAAGTAGAAATTGATGGAGGGGATGTAACACCATAAAATTATGATGATAGGGTTCTTGAAAATATTTTAGAATTGGATATTTTAGAGAAAATATGTTAGGTTATCAATGGAAGAGTAAAAAGTAAAGGAATTATGAAAAAAGAACCGACACAAACGAAGAGGAAACCCTTGGTATCGGGCCAACCGGTTTTGGGAAATAGAGGGGTTAGAATTTTGGCTTAAAGTTTGTAATAAAAAGTGTTTAAACAAACTACCAAATGGGATATATGTAGTGGATTAATTATGTGTTCTTTGTGTATGAAGAAGGATGAACATATGGAAATGTTAGAATGAAACTTTGATGTGTATAATGTTTAAAAAGAAGAAAAAAAAATTACTTGGGTTATGAGTAGGTTGTGTGTGTGTGTGTGTGTGTAAATGAGATGAAAGAAATATAACAAATTAAAAGAATGGATGAGTTGTGAAAAATGGAAGTGTAAATGGCACGGGCCAAATTTGGCCAAATGAGGAATTTTGGGGGTGCTTTAATCTAGCTAAAATTCTTGTTTTAATTGAGTTAGTAAAGATGGAATGAATAGAGAGTGTGGAAAATTAAAGGAAATTACACTTCTTTTTACCTTTATATTGGGCCATTTTAAGAAAAGGATGAATATGATTAAGTTGATTGTTGTGGGACTAATGTTTAATGGTGTTTAAAAATATAGTGAATGAAGATTTTTGCCTTGAATTGTGAAAAATTGCATGAAAATATTTGGTTATGTATCAAGCTGGTGAACTAGAATTTGAAAAGTTTTTCAATTGATTTTCTGCTGAAGTTTGAACTAGTAAATGATAAAATTTAGAATGTCTTTCTTTATGAAAATTATAGCTAGGGATGTTAAATTTCAAATGGGACTAATCTTACTTAATTTAAAGTTATAAAACTTTATATATGAGTTAAAAGTTAAAGAAAGATCAGAGAGAATCTTATCGAACAAATTGTATATGTTATTAAAATAGGTAGTTTTGGTTTTGTTAATGAGATAACTAGGTTTTCTTCCCTTCACCAAAATTATAGCTTTGTATCTTGGCTTTCTAAAAAGGCAAATCACACTGAAAGCCAAGTTTTATAACTTTAATTATGAATAAGTCATCAAACTATATTCTAGGTTGATTAAGTTAAATCGGTTAGAATTAGTCAATTTTTAATGTTCATCTAGAAATGTTCTTGATGTAGTACTTTAATAGTAGAAATTACAAGAATAGAAAGGGAAAATATTTGTTTAAAGTTTAAAGAACATTTGTAAACAATAATGCTAGTTTATATGTTTGAAATTGAACATTGAATCAAATTGAGTGGGTGATAAAAGAAAAGGAAAATGTACTAGCTAACTATATCATTTCTTTTGAGTAAAGTTAAATTGTCAAGAAGAAAAATATGGGTTTGTGTGACTTCTTGTTTATGAAGTTTTCAACACAAGAGATTAAAAATATTTAATGTTGTGATGATTTTATCTTTAAAACGAAGTGATGATTTTAAATCATGTTGGTACAAGAAAGACTGCAGGATTTGCACAGAGACAAACAGTTGCAATGAAAGTATAGACACAAAATAGGTGTCCTACACCATAATATTTTTATTTGAATCATTTGAAATGTTTTATCTGCAATTTTCTTTAATGTGCAATCATGAGCAATGTATAAAAAGATAAAAAGATAAAAGAAAAAAGAAAAGGAATGTGAATTTGATTAGTTGTTCGAGGTGATTTGGAAACTAATGATATTAATTTAATAAATTGATATCAACATTTACTTGGATTTGATTAGTTGTTCCAAGTTATTGAGGCTAATGATGTCAATGGGTACAATAACATCGACATTGACAAAGTGGACATTCGACAATATTAAAGACTTTGATTAGTCGTTCTCGGTTTGAGAGACTAATGATACAAATGGGCTATATTGATATCAACATTTCTTAAATTTGATTAGTTGTTCCTAATATAGAAGACTAATAATACCAATAGGTTACATTGACTTGATTAATCATTATCAATTTGAGAGATTAAAGATATTTATGAGGTTCATCGGTATCGATATCAATATGAAAGGTATAATTGAAAAATGGGTTTGATTAGCTATTTCGAGAAATGGGAAGGCTAATTATGTCAATAAAATTATATCATTTATTTATGTTGGTTTAATATAAACAACTTTTAGGACCATCTCATACCTATCAGGAGTAGATTCTCTTATCACTTTTGATTTTATGAGCTAGGTATATTATTGTACATTTTGACTTATAATATAATTTTGTTTAAGCATGTAATATATGCTTGCTTAATTTTTTGTTATAGACATATGAAATTAAACGACCCACTATATTTACTTGCTGTTCATCTACGCTAGGATATCATATCATGTAAACTCTTATCAATGTATAATTTAATGTGTTATATAATTAATTGTATGTGATGTTGTATGGCTTGGATTTAATTGATAAATGGTTGATATGGATGACAATCTAGGATACTTGATCATGGTTTGGAAGTTGTATAAAATTGTAGATTTGATAAGTTGATAACTTGGAATTTTCTATTTATAGAAGAAACTCTACCGAAATCTTGATAGAACGCGCACACACAATATATATATATATATATATATATATATATATAAATTGAATAGCATAACATTGCATTCATACTGACTAAATGAGACTGTAAATGGAGTTTTGTAACGGTCCTTAGGATGGATATGGATTTCTCAAAAACCTGATTTCATATCAAACTTGGAAAATATGAAAGCAAAATGCAATTTTTATAATAAATATTTTTTATTTGAAATTGGATATCTTATCCATTTTAAAGCCTTATTAAGTGGTTTGTAATTGATCACAAGTCTAGGTGTGCCTCATTCTATTTCATAGTTTTTGTTAACATAAAATGCACACGACCAAGGTGATCTGGACTTTTGGATGAAATCTTTTGACTCTAGATCTTGGATTTTGAGTCTATAATGCTATTCTAATTCAACATTCTTTCGGATTGGTCTTACTTTTGTAGGTATTTGTTTCTCAGAAAAGTTATCTTCATAAGGAAGATCAACAACATGCTGTTTTCTTCTCTAAAAAGCATTTGACAAATCAGAGCAAATTTCATGCTCAACTTTATTTTGGAAATCAATTTTTTTTTTTTGTAAAACAAAATTTTATAATTGATGTTCAATTATTTGCAAAGAAACATCCTTTTTAAGATTATGTAAATGAAATTATTTTTCATGGATCAATGCATTGATATGATATTTATGTATAGAACATGTTTTGATTAAATTCAGATTTATAGTTTTTGATTTTCTAAAAAAGGTAAAACAAGTCGCACACCATTAATTTTTGAAATTATGCAATCATGTTTGGCTTTGTAAGGGGTAATTATGTCAATGAAAGGAGTTCTAAGAATAATGGTATGATTTATATCATTTGTAACAACAAAGAAATTTTTAGGAACATGTTTGATGTTTGATAATGCATGATCTAATGCATGGGTCTAAGGGGTTTGATCTTCAGATTCTGGTTTAGAATATGACTGACTTTTTTATCTTAGACAAGAGGTGTTGTAAAATGACTGAGTCTTTTTGTTGGGCTTGTCTAAGGGTTTGTAACTCAAATTTAATGATCTTAATTTCTGACTGTAATTATGGGATAGTAGCTATGGGTTGGGATTTCTTTTTCTTGTTGAGGATTTTTGTAAGGTCATATGTGTTGGTACTGGTTGTAGGTAGAATGGAATGGTTTTGGACGAGCTGGGGTGTCTCAAGTTTGTTGAAATTATTCAATAGTTTATTTAAATAGGACTTTTATAATTGGGGATCATCTAATCTTTTAATGGCTTTAAGAATGAATTCTTGGTCTCTGGTTAAGACATTGAGTTATTTTGTGTGGGATGAGGTCTCGGAATCAGAAGTTGCTAATTCATCAATTTGGAAAGTTTCTTCAGAAGTATTTGAAGGGTTTGATTCAATATTAGAAGATTCAATGAAAATGCTTTGGATTTGGTTGATTGTTTCTTCATCTATTTAGAGCTCATGTAATTTTGTTTTGACTTCGCAGAATCGGGAAGTACGACCTTTCTGACCACATTTATAACAAGTGATGTTTTTAAGTCAAGCTTGGGTTTGGACCTAGATTGTGAATGTTTATAGGCCTTTGTAGGTTTTCTTTGTAGTAAGGTTATTCTGGTTTAGAGTAGAAACATTTTATATGGGTTGATCTCATGCAGTATGGTTTATTGCACTTTGAATAAGGCTTGGACTTGGAATAGTTTCCACAACAAGTGGATTTTTGTATAGAAAGGTCAAACTATTGGCAAAAGTTTCCTAGTTCCTGTCTAATTCACTTCATTTCTCACTTTAAGTGTTTTTGGAGATTAAGGTCTTGGCAGATTTTAAGACCTTTCTTTTGGATAAAGTTGACTAACTCGCCATATGAAGATAACTTTTCTGAGAAACAAATGCCTACAAAAGCGAGACCAATACAAATGAATGTTGAATTAGAATAGTATTATAGACTTGAAATCAAAGATCTAAAGTCAAAAGGTCTCATCCAAAAATCCAGATTGCCTTGGTCGTGCGTTGTTTTCTATGTTAACAAAAACTCTAAAATAGAATGAGGCACACTTAGACTTGTGATCAATTACAAACCACTTAATAAGGCTCTAAAATGGATAAGATATTCAATTCCAAATAAAAAAAAATTTATTACAAAAATTGCATTTTGCTTTCATATTTTCTAAGTTTGATATGAAATCAAGTTTTTGGCAAATCTAGATCCATCCTAAAGACTGTTACAAAACTGCATTTACAATCCCATTTTGTCAGTATGAATGGAATGTTTTGATATTTGGTTTAAAAAATGCACCATCTAAATTTCAAAAAATAATGAATGACATATTTAATGCATACTTTATATTGATGATGTTCTTATTTTTTTTAACATCATTAGAACAACACTTTAAACAGTTACAAACATTTTTTCATGTTGCAAAATAGAATGGTTTGTTTCCAAATTAAAGATTTCTCTATTCCAAACTCGTGTTCGTTTCCTCAACCATTATATCTGTCAAGGTATCATTAAACCCATTGAGAGGTCTCTTATCTTTGCCAGTAATGTTTCTGATAAAATCCTTGATAAACCTCAGTTACAAAGATTCCTAGGAAGCCTGAATTATGTTTTATATTTTTATCCTAATATTAATAGACTTGCAAAACCCCTTCATGATAGACTAAGAAAAAACTCAATTCCATGGTCTGATGACCATACTACTCTTGTTCGTCAGATTAAAAAGCAAGTCCAAGAAATTCCTTACCTTTATCTAACCAATCCCTTTAACTCCCAAGATTGTAGAAACAAGTGCGTTCGATTTAGGGTATGAGAGTATTCTCAAGCAAGTTCAAAATTTCAAAGAACAAATTCTTTAATTTACGTTTGCTCATTGGAATGACTGTCAAAAGAATTATTCTACTATCAAAAAGAAATTCTTTCAATTGTTCTATGTATTACAAAATTTCAAAGTGACTTATTAAACCATAAATTCCTTTTATGTATTAATTGCAAATTTGCTAAAGAAATTTTACAAAAAGATGTTCAAAATATTGCTCCAAAACAAATTTTTGCTCGATGACAAGCTATATAAAGTATTTGTTTTATTTTGATATTGAATATATAAAAGGAGATACAAATTCCATTCTTAACTTTCTAACTCGCAAACTTCTCCAAAATAGGTCCTGATGCCTTCCAAGTCTAAAGATAAGGGCAAAACCCCTCAGTCAGCATCTACAAACCCACAAAAAACCTAAAGCACTCCAAAACTTATGGCTTCTACCATATCTTCTGCAAAACCAATAACTTCTTGGTACGATGCAGTCATTGCTGAAGAAAAAACAACAAATCCTCCAGTAATACAAAGCGACAAAGTACAGAATTTGATAGACACCATATTTAAATCTCCATCATTACTTCTCGCCTTACAAACTGTCAGCCAAAAGTCCTCCCAAGAGGATGAATCCTCTTAATCAGGTAAAACTTCTAAACTGATTTCAAAATCCCAAGCAAAGTCTTCTTCTCAAAAACCTTTGCTTTATTCTACAAATCTTTCATTCTCCCAATGCAATTTCATGAAAACATCTTCAAAACCTAAATCTGAATATTTTATCAAGACCAATTTTCACAATGTTTTAACTATTGAAGATGGTTCTTACCATCCTGATCATATGATCACAATTACAAAAATTTTTCGTCCAGGGTGGTATTTTAAACCTTGGGATACTACAAAAACTCATGCTTACTACATGGTCATCCTTGAAATTACGGGTTCAGTAACATTTTAACCTCAAATAACACCATGCTGAACCAGCTTATTTTACTGGTATCACCAAACATGTCCTACATCCAACTGATTGGAAACAACCTCTTCATCATGAAATCCGTTTTCCTATTAGCTTCTAAACCACATTACATAACCATTGCCAAACCTATGCCTAATAGGACTACCAACATGCATGGTTTAATGCTTTCTTTCTCCAAAACTCCAAAGGAAGCCATTCCTAGTTATTTTATTTTGATACCTCAATCAATACTACAAAACTACCAAATTGGTTTCGTTAATGGTGGGATTACTTTGGTTACATTGTTGAACTCCTTCACCTACACCCTGTTGTTGAAAAAGGCTACAACCTTTTCAAACAAAATTTTAAAGGCACATAGAGAGAAAAGAAATTTCCCCCAATGCTTTTGTTTTATTCCAAATTCTTTATGCCTTGGGTTTGTTTATGGTAATTTGACTAGAACAATCAAAATACCCGTGTAATTTTGATTAGAAAATACAAGGTTAAATGGTGGGACTCTTTTGCGGCAGAAAATAAAATCTCTGAATATGCTATAATGTAACAACCCTAATTTTACTATTAGTTTATCCGTTAATCTTCCCCCCCATAAAGGGTAAATGGAGCATACTTTTTTTTTGTTTTTTTTACTTGCCGAAATTTTGGCAAAGTCTCCCCTATACCTGGAGATCCCAAGTTATCGACAATATACCCTGCACACATTTATAATCATATCTCATCCACAATCATATCCATGATTAGTACAATCAACTATATAATTCATTTCAAATTATACTCAAGACCATATTCATTCCCAATCTCCATCTTACCTCACACGCATAAATTAATAATTAAGAGAACCAATTCGAGCACTAAAATTTCATATATATAACACAACACAGTTTAATATTCTAACATAATCTAGTACAATCTAATTTCTCAAGCATAGGTTGATACATTTAATATGCCAGAAACAAAATATTACAAATATATTATTCTATACAGGTTTCATGTCTAATGCATGATAAAATTACACCACAAATCCCGAAGTTCCTAACTTATACAAAAAGGGATCAAAGAACCTAAAATAGTCCTGACGTGAATGGGAGAGACCTGTAAAAATATAGATTTTTCCATACAATTAAAAAAACAAATAATTAAAATATAAGCAATTTACAGAAGAAAATTATACAACATATCAATCTACTTAAATCATACGAGATTCTAGATACAAACATAAACCCCTTTTAAGGGTTATAAAAATTAGTTTATATTGACTACTTTCCTTCCCCTACATTGGGAGGACTATTGCCGACACCAATAACCTCCATTAGTATCTTTAGTTGCCCATCTTGGAAACAACTAATTAGTTTCATGAAAATATCGACACGAATAACTGTTCGTGTCATTAACTATTTTAAACCAAAATAGTTAGTCATTGTTCCATATTACCTTGGGAGGTTATCAGGTGTGTCAATATCAAGGATTCTTGACATCATTAGCTTTCACCTCGGAAAGCTAATCAGGTCCCATAAATTTTGCTGATATCGACATCACCCGCCGATATCATTAACTATTATGAACCTGAATAGTTAATCAAATTCAAATTTCTCCTCCTACGTACCGGAAATGCCGATGTTAACCAACCTTAGCTAACATTTTTAGCCTCCCATACTTGGGGACCGACTAATCAAATTCGAGGAACAGTCCTTCCTACAATTCTTTGTTACTATTCATTTCCTCCAAGAGAACCCATCAATTAAATTTGGTTCTCTGTTTCCATATTTCTCTCTCTCTCTCTCTGTCTCTCTCTCTTTTTAAAAATAATGTAACCTTTCTTTCTTTTTCCTTTCCTTGTCAATAAGCATCAACATTTATAGTTCAATAGTTAATTAAAATAATTATCAACTATAAAAGATATAGGTACCGAGTACCTACCTGCTATAGACACTCGACTTGCATTCCCCTGTTGTTATTGTACTCCTCCCGCGGTTCCTCCTGAAACCACAAACACCCATTATTATTCCATATTAGCCCACATATCATAACACAACACCAACAATGACAATAATATTTATTTCTCTTTTACCATTCTTTTCTTTCTCACCTACATTCCTTATTATTATCCGTTAACATTTTCAGCTCATTAGTAGCCCAAGTGGACTTCATGAATTTAATTTTGATTGCAACTTATTTCTTTTTGAAGATCAAGACACAATGTTACATGTTTTATAAAGGGCAAGAAAATGAATTTTGTCCTTAATACGACTGAAACTCGCTGTTTTGTTGACTTGGCCGAATCTGTCAACAGTGGCGACAACTCGAGCTCTCCTCAGATTTTTATTCATATCTAGAGTTCTAGAACTCTAAATTAAGCGGGGTCAGATTCGTTGGAAAGCTAACACTCCCGGTTACATTTATTATGAGAGATTGTCTCCACATTTTGCTGTTCTGACACTCGAAACTCCTTTAGAAAAGAGGTGACGAATATGGCAAAATTCATCGATGATTTCTAAATACGTTTTCTACTACCATAATTATGCATCAAAAACACATAATGTACCCGAATTTTTTTCTTCCCTCCCTCACTTGGCTCTAGGCCTAAGGAAACTAAGGGTTCCTTTCCTCTGTTTTTTTTATACACTCAATCACCATATTTCTTTATTATTCACCTCCTAAAAACTGTTTTAATTGAGAAACAAGGAACAACGCAAAAATCAGAATTTCCCCTCTTTCTTTACAACCCTATGGCCGACCATTTTTTCCCCTTAGTCTTTGATTTGTTGAAATCTTCTTTGCATAATTTCATCCTTTTTAGGCAACCTATGCTGCTCAACTCATTTAATTCCAATCAATTCCACATTTCCCCAATTTTACTCAAGAACCCTAATTTTTCAAACTTCAAATTAATGCACAATTCTTGCATGAATTTAAATTGGCTTTCCCAATTGGTTTAGAACTTCATACCCGGAGGAAATTTAAGTTCGATTTCGTGTTTGATTAAAGTTTCTTAACCCCTTTCTCCTCTACAAGCAGCCAACCTCCTTCTCCCTCTTCTCTTAACAATTCCTTCACTTTTCTTCTTGCAAATCTCCTGCCCAAGTTTGTCTTCCCACTTAGTAATTCTAAGGTTTGTGTAGGTATAGAATTTTAGGTGTTTTCTCTTAGGCTTGATGAAAATTTCCCTCCCTTTTCTTCTTGTTACCTGCCGGCCATGGTTGAGAGAAGGAATGGGTATTTATAGTCCCATTTCTTCTTAATTCTATTTTGGCCCCATCTTTCTCTCTTTTTCTTATTTTAGCCCCCTTTTTGTTTTTTACAAAACTAATAAGTTTTTATCATCATCATTATTAATTTAATTTAATTTTTTTGCATTATTTTGTATTATAACAAAATTTTGAATTATTATAAACTTTCCCCTTTTTATATACTTTATTCTCGGGCTTCACATGTAATGTCATGGCTTTCCTCAAACAACAGACATGGCATGAAAGAACCACCAACTCTATAAGACCAGTCCCAATCCCTTTTCCTCGCCGAAAAAGCCCATGCCTCAGCACTCTTGGCAACCGCCAAATCCAAAGAAGAATATTTTGAAGTCATGAAGCAACTCCTATACAACGAAAAAAGAGAATTTCTAATTTCTTCCTCAACCTCATCATCCTTAGGATCATATACTCCTCTAGGTGATGAAAATGAAGATGATTGCTATGGCATCCTGCCATTTCTACAAAATCCTTTTAAAAAAAAGAGTATTTAGGCTCACCTATTTTGAGCTCATTTTCCATGTCTTTTAGGCTCATCTTTTTTGAGCCACTGCTTCCATTTTTAGGCTTATTGTTTTAGGACTTTCTAAAAAACCTTCTTGATGATACAAAAAGACAAATCAACTATCAGTGATAAGAAGACAATAAAAGAAAACCCCATAAAAAACATGGGCAATTTCTAAATTATCGTCTTTTGATCATGGGGAATAAGAGCACATGACTTACTACAACACATCAGAAGGAATCTTTAGGCTTTCAAAAAGCTTTTGGGCCTTTTCAATGACAACTTCATTATAAAAGAAGACCCCTTTAGCTTTGAAGAAGCAGAGAAAAATACACAAAAAAAAATTCTCTATAAACACTCTTATGTAACCAATATCTCCTGTAACCAACCATTATCTCCTGTATTGATTTCAAATACAAATTTAAGTAAGATTTTATCATATTTATATTTATTTACATTCTTGTAAAATTTATATTTCTGTAAATTTAATTATACTCTGTATTTGGTAGAGGATCTTGTCTTTGACTTGCCTCTTCATTCACATCAGAAATTTGTGTTGTTTTGGAATCAAGTATATCGACTAGAAACCTGTGACCAGATCTTTAGATTATTTTTAGGTGTAACAACGCCAAATACTATTCTATTTCTATTACCTGTTTTCTGTTATTTCTTTTCTATTACTTATTCTTTTACTTTTTGGCGCGCACGCGTGTGTAATAAACTAATACATGACGTTGTTACACCCGAGAATGATATAAAGATCTGATCACAGGTTTTCAGTCGATATACTTGATTCTAAAACAACACAAATTTCTAATGTGAATGAAGAAGTAAGTCAAAGAATGACAGGATCCTCTGATAAACACAGAGCATACTTAATTTTGCAAAAATATAACTATAAATTTACAGGAATTAAATAAAAGCTAATGTATAAAGTTTGAAGAAATTAACCTTTTATTTGTAAAAGGATAGTATAGGAGATGTTGTTACATGAGATGTGTAATGGTTATAGGGGAAAGTGTTCACATAAGAGTTTTTTTATTTCTTGAGAGAATACATCAATAAAATTTTCTTCAGTGTATGATGCTCTAACCTTAGAAGTCTAAGAGGTCTCATTTTATAATGAAACTGCCGTGAAAGAAGCCAAAAAACTTTAATGAAGGGCTAGAGACCTTTTTGGAAAGTTGAAGCTAACCATGTGTTTATGTCTCCCACAGTCAAGAAATGACAATTAGGAAATTGCCTATAAAACTTTGTAGGGCTTTCCTGCATTGTCTTCTTATTCATCGAAAGTTACCTTGTCGCTTGTATAAAAGAATATCAGGAGACTTTATAGATAAAAGGCCTAAAACAATGGGCCTGGACAAAAGTTTAAAAGGAACATGCCAAACATTATGGGCCTAAAAGAAGGGCTCAAAATAGGTGAGCCTAAAAAAGGGCCTTGATATTTTTTTTAAGGGTTTTGTAAAGATGGTAGGATGTCATAGCAGTCATCTTCATTTTCATCACCTAAAGGAGTATAGGATCCTGAAGATGATGAGGCTGAAGAAGATGAAAATATAAACTCTCATTTTCCACTGTACTCAAAGCTTTTATTTTCTACCGTAAAATAGTCCCACCATTTGACTTTGTATTTTCTAATCAAAATTACATGACTACTTTGATCATTGTAGTCAAAGTACCATGAGCAGACCTAGGAGACAAAGATTTTGGAACAAAACATAAGCATTGGAGGGAATTTCTTTTCCCTTTCTATGACTTTGAAATTTTATTTGAAAAATTTGTAGCCTTTTTCAACCATTGGGTGTGGGTGTAGGAGTTCAACAATGCAACCAAAGTAATCCCACCATTGGCGAAACCAATTTGGTAGTTTTGTAGTATCGATTGAGTTATCAAATAAAATATCCAGGAATGGCTTCCTTTGGAGTTTTAGAGGAAAAAAGGCATTGAACCATGCATGTTGGTAGTTCTAGTAGGAATAGGTTTGACAATGGTTATGTAGTTTGGTTTGGAAACTGATAGGAAAACAGATTTCGTGATGAAAATGTTGTTTTCAATTAGTTGGATGAATGGTATTTTTTATGATATAGGTGGAATAGGCTGGTTCAGTATGGTGTTGTTTGAGGTTAAAATGTTTGAATTTTACTGAACCTATATTTTCAAGGATGGCCATGTAGTAAGCATGGGTTTTTGTAATGTTTCAAGGTTTGAAGTACCATCTTGGAGGGAAAAGTTTTATAGTTGTGATAAGAGGATTGAGATAGTAAAATCCATCTTCAATTGTTTAAACATTTTGAAAACAATTTTTTATGAAATACTCAAATTATGATTTTGGAGATGTTTTATTAAATTAGTTTGGGAAAATGAAGGATTTGTAGATTAAAGCAGGAGTTTTAGAGAAGAAGATCTTGCTTGGGTTATGGAAATCAATTTAGAAGATTTACCTAATTGAGAGGATTTATCCTCCTGAGAGGACTTCTTGCTGAAAGTTTGTAGGGTCAGAAGTAATTCTAGAGAATTGGATAGAGTGTTTACCAAATTTTATACTTTATCGCTTTGTATTTTTTATGGATTCGATGTCTTTCCTTTGGTAGTAACTGCATCATACCAAGATTTTATTGGTTATGCAAAGGATATGGCAGAAGCTATAAGTTTTGGAGTGCTTTTGGGTTTTTTATGGTTTTGTAGGTGTTGATTGAGGGGTTTTGTCTTTATCTTTGGATTTAGGAGACATCAAGTCCTGTTTTGAAGAAATTCGCTGGTTAGAAAATCTAGGATGAAATTTGAGTCTCATTTTATATATTCAATATCAAAATAAAAAAATACTTAATATAGCTTGCTATCAGGCAGATATCTGTTTTGAAGCTATATTATGAATATCTTTTTGTAAAACTTCTTTAGCAAATTTACAATCCATAATTTAAAAAGATAATTTAAAAATACAGGCCACAGTTTATATTGGTTTATTGCCCTGTCATCACTCAACGAGACTTACAACCATTCAGTAGGGTTCACCTATACCTCTAGGCTTGTATTTTTAAATTATCTTTTTAAATCATGAATTCTGATTTTTATATAACAACTTCTATTTAAGCTTCCTGTACCTCTAAATCTTCTGAGAGTAAAAGAGTTATAAATAGTGAAGAAATTACAATTGAAAATTTTACAAAAAAATATTGATGATTGAAAAATTTCAAAAGTTTCAAAAACATAGATTTATCAAAATTCCAAATTTGATTTTTTCAAAACTGATTTTACAATTAAACTGAAAAAAGAGATATTCAACTCACAAAACCCTTTGAAACTATCCAACTCCTTTCTAAAAAATCCCTGCAACATCAAGATCGAAACTACAAATGTATTCATATCGGCCTAGTACAAGTTGGGATAAAACCCCTTACCAAAAAAGGTCTCAATACCTCCATTCTAGCAGTATTTAGAGATGCTAGATTTCAAAATTTCCAAGACTCTTTACTGAGTTTCATCAAGTCTAGCCTATATAGTGGAGCAGTTTCCTTCAACTGTTACCCAAACCTTACTATATCCTTCAGAGATCGATATATCTTGCAAAGCGTGATCCTACAAATAAAAACTCACAATTACAATATGCTTGAAGGATCAATTCTAGTCGCTTTGATCTTTAAGATCCACTACAAAGCCATGTTTTCACCTTTACCAGCAAACAAAAATTCCAATCATAAAAGGGTGAAACCCTACTCCTCCAAACTGACATTTATAGATCAAACATAGTTGTTCCTAGAGCCATTTAGTGGAGAGATGTAACCCTTTCATAAGACTAGATCCTCGAAGGTGCAACACAACCCGAACCACAACAGCCACCAAAACCAAATGTCTAGATTAAAGAAGTAACCCAATATACTTATGGTAAAGTCAAATTGTCTTTCCATCGTCACTCAACTAGCTCCAGGTTTTTGAATGAATTTTCCTCATCCAGTACAATAGATCTAAGATGTATCTCTAAAACCCCTTCTATCATAAATATACCATATAATACAAATCCATCTAGGAAATCAACCTCTGATATTCCTAATACGAGCTTCAAAAATACAGATTACACTACAAATATACCTAAATCTTTATATACAAATCCTAAACAACAATCCCTTCCAACCTCTCTAACATTTACTGCAGTTACAGAAAACATCCAAAATGAGTTGAAAGTTTTAACTTTAGAAAAAGAATTTGTTATTGACAAAACTTATTTTAAAAATGATTTTTATGGTGACCATAACTCTGAAAAGAGGTCTTGGTTTTTCAAAAACTTTTTACAAAAAAGACAAAAGATACATAAATGTTTATTTGATTTCATCACATTACATAAAGTTTAAATTTTATTTTTTGATTGGTTTGAATTATATTATGCATCTAAAAATTATATTACATATCATTTCACATTTGTAAAACATGCATGTCCCATAACATCTAGGAATAAAACTCCTATCTGGAAACCTGCCAGTGGTCCTTCAATGGAGTCTGAACATCCACCTTTAAGGAACCTCAAAATCACTCATAAAGACGAAATAGTTGAAGTAGCTCCTTACAAAATTCCAGTGAAGACATTACTAAAAATACAAAACATATTATTCAGCAAAACAATTTCACCAATACCAACCTCAACACCTTAAGCAAACAACTAACCAAAATAAAAAAACAAATTCAAAAGACTATTGCCAACTTTTCTAAGACTACAAGACCTATAGACCTCAAGCTAAAAACCCCAGTTTTCAAACCTTACCAAGTCACCAACACAAGCCAAACACAACTCTAAAACAACAAAAATTGACTTTTTCAAAGCTATCAAAAACCATCTTCACCAAATTGAAGCCTCAATCCTAATTGTTTCCGATACCCTTTAAGTCAGTAACAATCCTTCAACTTCTACCAACCAAGTAAACACCATTCAAAATAACCAAACATATCATATACAAACTTTAGATAAAGAAGCCTTCCAAGAAGAAAGTCTTGAGATTAATAAACTCATCTGGAGAAACCTAAAATCACTAGATGCCTCAAACATATCCATTCAAAATGAACCTGCCAACATAAACCAATAAACATTTAATGCCTCCTCCCTCTATGAATGGAACATAGATGGAATGTTAGAATACCACATCTTAAACACCCTACAATAAATGATCATGGAAGCCAACGCCTACAAAACCCAGACCGAAACCCCAAACAAAGGCATAACTAAACTCTTTATAGTTGGTTTCTCTAGCTAGTTAAAAGGATGATGGGATTATCACTTCACCAAAGGTTAACACCTTCAGATCCTAAATTCCATTCAAATGACTAGGTATGATTTATGTCATCATATGCTTATGTTTTCCCTCTGATACCTGTGGGAAATGAAACGAACCAGACAAGAACTAGGAAGTTTTTACCAAGAGTTTAACTTTTCTGTACAAAAACCCACTTGTGGAGGAGACTATCCTAAATCAAAGCCTTATTCAAAGCTCAATAAACCACCTTACAAAAGTTCAACCCACAAATATAGAAAACATTTCTACTCCAAACCAGAACAACCTTACTACAAAACCCACAAAGGCCTACAAACCTTCACAGTCCCAACCTAAACCCAAACTTGACTTAAAAAACATTACTTGTTACAAATGTGGCCAGAAAGGTCATACTTCTTAATTCTGTAAAGTCAATAAAAAACTACATAAGCTCCAAAAAGACGAAGAAGTTATCAACCAAATTCAACACCTTTTCATCGAATCTTTTAGTACTGAATCAAACCCTTTAGACACTTATGAGGAAGCCTTTCAAATAAATGAATTGGCAATTTCCAGTTCTGATTCAGAAACCTCATCTCATTCAAAACAAAACAATATCTTAACCTGAGACCAATAATTTTTCTTGAGGACATCAAAAGACAAACTATTACAAAAATCCTACTTGGACAAACTATTGAATAATTTCAACAAACTTGAAACATCACAGCCTGTCCAAAGTCATTCCATCATACCTACAACCAATACCAATACTTATGACCTTACAAGAATTCTCAACAAGAAAAAGAAATCCAAACCTGTAGCTACCATCTTAGAGTTACAGTTAGAAATTAAGACCCTTAAACCTAAGTTACAAACCCTTAAACAATCCTAACAAAAAGACTTAGCCATATTACAACACCTTCTGTCCAAGTTAGAGAGTCAGTCAGATTCTGAACCAAAATCAAAGAACAAACCCTTGAGTCTCATACATTAAATCATGCATTATTAAACATTAAACATGTTCCTGAAGATTTTTTAAATGTTTTGACACAAACTACTTCAAAAAATTATTTGATAAAAATTACATTAGTTTTTTCAGAAGACTACAAACTAGAAACTATTATCTTGTTTGATGCATATGTTGATCTAAATTGTATCAAAGAAGGAGTAGTTCCTAAATGATTTCTTCAAAATACTTCTGAAAGACTTTCTGCACAAACAATTCCAAGCTTCATATTTTTAGGAAAAACATAAACATTCATCTTCAACAATGGCTTTTATATTAAAAATTTCTTTGTTGTTACAAACGACATATATCATACCATCATTCTTGGAACTTTATTTATTTACATGGTAACCTCTTACAAAACCAAACATGACTACACTACTTTTATTTATTTACATGGTAACCTCTTACAAAACCAAACATGACTACACTACTTCAAAAATTAATGGTGTGAGACTTGTTTTCCCTTTTCTAGAGAAATAAAAAACTAGGAATCTAAATTTAATCAAAGTATGTTCTATACATACATATCAAATCAATGTGTTAATCCATAGAAAACAATTTCATTTACATGATTTGAAAAAAGATGTTTCTTTACAAAGAATTGAGTATTAGTTATAAAATTCTGTTTTACAAAAAAGAATTTTAGATTTCCAAAACAAGATAGAACATGAAATTTGTTCTGATCTACCAAATGCTTTTTGAAAAAGAAAACATGTTGTTGATCTTCCATATGAAGATCACTAGATGGAATTTGTGTCTCCTTTTATATATTCAATATCAAAATAAAAAATACTTAATATAGTTTGTCATTGGGCAAATATCTGTTTTGAAGCTATATTATGAACATCTTTTTGTAAAACTTCTTTAACAGAATTACAATCTATACGCAAAAGAAATTTTTGATTTAATAAATCACTTTGAAATTTTGTAATGCATAACACAATGGAAAGAATCTCTTTTTTTTATAGTAGAATAATTTTTTTGACAATCATTCCAATGAGCAGAAGTAAATTGAAGAATTTGTTCTTTGAAATTTTGTGCTTGCTTTAGATTACCCCCATATCCTAATTCTGACGCATATGTTTCTACAATTTTAGGAGCTAAGGGATTGACTATATGAAGACAAGGGATTTCTTGGACTTTTTTTTTTTAATCTGGTGAATAAGAGCAATATGTTCATCAGACCATGGTACTGGGTATTTTCTCAGTTTATCAAGGAGAGGTTTTGCATGTCTTTTGATATTTGGATAAAAGTGTAAAACATAATTTAGACTTCTTAGAAACCTTTATAACTGAGGTTTATCAAGGAATTTGTTAGCAAAGGTAAGGGATCTCTTAATGGGTGTGATGGTACTTTTCCAGATATAACGGCCAAGAAAATAAACATGAGTTTGAAAAAAAGAAATCTTTAATTCGTAGACAACTAAACCATTTGTTTTGTAACATGAAAGAATGCTTGTAAATGTTTAAAATATTATTCTAATTGGTTTGAAAATAAAAACATCATCAATATAGATTATGCAGAATTTGGAATATGCATTAAATATGTCATTCATTATTCTTTGAAATTCAGATGGTGCATTCTTTAAACCAAATGGCATAACGTTCCACTCATACTGACCAAATGGAATTGTAAATGTAGTTTTGTAATGATCTTTTTGATCAATTTGAATTTGGCAAAAACATGATTTCATGTCAAACCTAGAAAATATGAAAGTAGAATGCAATTTTTGTAATAAATCTTTTTTATTTGGAGTTGGATATCTAATCCAGTTTAAAGCTTTGTTCAATGGTTTGTAATTTATCACAAGTCTTGGTGTACCTCGTTCTATCTCAGAATTTTTATTAACATAAAATGCAGCACATGACCCAGGTGATCTGGATTTCTGGACAAGACCTCTAGACTCTAAATCTTGAATTTTGAGTCTACAATGTTGTTCTAATTCAACATTTATTTGTATTGGTCTTGCTTTCATAGGTATTTGTTTTCCAGAAAAGTTATCTTCATATGGAAAATCAACATATTCTTTTCTTTTTTAAAAAGCATTTGGTAGATCAGAACAAATTTCGTGTTCAATCTTGTTTTGAAAATCTAAATTTCTTTTTTGTAAAACAGAATTTTGTAACTAATGCTCAATTCTTTGTAAAGAAACATCTTTTTTCAAATCATGTAAATTAAATTGTTTTCTATGGATCAACGCATTGATCTGATATGTATGTATAAAACATGTTTTGATTAAATTTAGATTCCTAGTTTTTTATTTCTCTAGGAAAGGGAAAAACAAGTCTCACATCATTAATTTTTGAAGTAATGCAGTCATGTCTGGTTTTGTAAGGGGTTACTATGTCAATAAATGGAGTTTCAAGAATGATGGTATGATTTATGTCATTTGTAACAATAAAGAAAATTTTAAGATAAAAGTTATTGTTGAAGATGGATGCTTATATTTTTCCTATTAATAATAATAATAATAATAATAATAATAATAATAATAAATAAATAAATAAAAATAAAAAAAATATGATAAAAACAAATAATTTTTGATGTGAATGAATAGGCAAGTCAAAGAAAGACAAGATCCTCTAACAAGCACAAAGTATGCTTAAGTTTACAGAAATTTAAACAAAATTTAAATATGATATATATTGATAGTTGGATTTAAAGGAACCTTACTGAAAATTTTGTATTGAATTTAATACAGGAGATAATGGTTATAGAAGTTTGAATCCAAGAAGTATGGATCTTTTTATAAGATAAATGATAATATACAAGGTTACAGGGAAATTTGAGTATGCTACAAGATGATAGGTATTTGATGTCTTCTACTGAGAAACTCTTCTATGTAGTTTTGTCTTCAAAAGCTAGGAGGAGTCTCCTTATATAAAGCAGAACAAGGTTGTCATCTTTGAAAATTTTATAAAGCAAATGATTTTCTTCTTAAAAAGTTAAAAAAGTTGTCTTCCAGTTATCACCAAAAGTCAATTGTCATTTATGCAAGTGAGGGATTAGCTTTTTGAAAAGTTGGAGTGGCTACTAGTTATTTTAACCATTTGTGCCAACAGGAGAAGGTGAGCCAGATGGTTTGGTCCTGATTGTGTGGAGGATCTAGACTAAGAAATAAAATGGGCCAAAATATTTTTAACCCTCTTAAATACTTTTTTTAACAGAGATAGTGGATGATGATGATAAAGAGAAATAATTATCTTTAATGCTTTATAAAAGTTGCTTTATGATTTGGAAATACTCTTCTTCAGATTGTGTTGAGGTAAGAAGAGTAGAAGCATGAGATCGACGTGCTAGGAATTTAGACTAAGGGTTTGAGTCTACAATCTTAGCATTTTTATGTTGTTGTAACCATTTCATGATAATAGGTTTGAAACTTTTAGTTTCTACTGCAAAAGAGTCCTACCATTTTACTTTGTATCTCATGGTGAGGATGGGATCCTCATACTGGATATTGTAGTTAAAATACTAGGAGCAAACCTAAGGGATAAAGAATTTGGAATAAAAAAAGAGAATTGGTGGGAATTCTTTCTTTGTTACTAAGGGTTTAAAATTTTGTTTGAAGTAAATGTAATTGTTTTAAACAAAGGGTGGGGTTTTGTTACTTCATAAGTATAACCAAAGTAATCCCACCATTGAAGAAACTAGTCAAGTAAATTTGAATTCTTGATGGAATTATTAAAGTTAAATAGCCATGAGTGGCTACCCTTGAAATTTTAAAGGAAAAAGGTGTTGAACCACGCTTGTTGATAATACCAATAAGAATAAGTACAGACAATAGAATTACCAAGTTTGACATGGTAACTAATTGGAAATTGGATTGCTTGGTGAAAGGGTTGTTTCCAATATGAAGGATGAAGGATGTTTTGAATGATACATGTAGAGTAGGTGTATTGAGAATGGTTTTGTTGCAATTTGAAATGTTTGAATCTAGCTAAACATGTTATTTCAAGTATTGTCATCTAGTAGACTGGGTTTGAATAAATCCCAAGGTTTGAAGTATCAATTTGGAGGGAAGATTTTTGTAGCTGCAATGGAAGGGTCAGGATGGAGAAATCCATTTTCAATAGTTAATTTTTTAAAAAAATTGGTTTTTCAATGTAATTAGAATTTTCTTTTAGAAGCTTTTGAGATACTTCAAATGGAGAATTTGGATTAAAAAGAAGCATGGATTTTGTGATGAAGAACATGCTTCTATTTTAGAAATTGGTTTAAGAGGTTTACCTACCTAAGAAGACTTTTCTTACTGTAAGGACTTATGGTTGGTAGTTTGTTATGCTAGATGTAATTCTGGTGAATTGGATAAGGATTCTACCCCATTTATACTTATGAAAAGCGTTCTACTTCTTTATCTTCAACTATTGCTTAATACTAGGATTTTGCTTTGCAGAAGAAATGGTTGAGGTAACGAGTTTTGTAGACTTTTAGGATTTTGAAGATTTACACTTTGTTTGTGGGGCTTTGCTTTTGTCTCTGGATTTGGATTTGGATTTGGATTTAGGAAGCAACATGACATGTACCTAAGATTGTAGCTCAAACCCTTAGAAACTAAAAGTTTCTTTGCAACAAAAACTAAAAGTTCCAAACCTGTTATCATGAAATGGTTACAACAACACAAAAATGCTAAGATTGTAAACTCAAACCATGAGTCCAAATTCCTAGCACGTCGATCTTATGCTTCTACTCTTCTTGCCTCAACACAATATGAAGAAGAGTATTTCCAAATCATTAAGCAACGATTATAAAGCATCAAAGATAATATTTCTCTTTATCCTCATCATCCACTATCTCTGGTAAAGAAAAAGTATTTTAAGAGGGCCAAAGATATTTTGGCCCATTTTATTTCTTAGGTTAGATCCTCCAAACAATCAGGACCAAACCATTAGGCTCACCTTCTCCTGTTGGCTCAAATGGTTAAAACAGCTAGCTGCCACTCCAACTTTTCAAAACGTTGATCCTCCACTTAAATAAATGACAAATAACTTTCGATGATAATTGGTAGGCAACCTTTTCAACTTTTTAAAAAGCAAATCATTTGCTTTACAAAATTTTCAAAAATGACAACCTTGTTCTACTTTATATAAGAAAACTCTTCCCAGCCTTTGAAGGCAGAACTATATAGAAGAGTTTCTCAGCAGAAGGCATCAAATATCTATACTCTTATAACATACTCAAATTTCCCTGTAACCTTCTGTATTCTCATTTATCCTATAAAGAGATCCATACTTCTTTGATTCAAACTTCTACAACCATTATCTTTTGTATTAAATTCAATGCAAAATTTTCAGTAAGGTTCTTTTAATTCTTACTATCTATATATACAATTTAAATTCTATTTAAATTTATACAATTTCATTTCTGTAAACTTAAGTATACTCTATATTTGTTAGAGGATCTTGTCTTTCTTTGACTTGTCTCTTCATTCATATCAGAAATTTTATTTGTTTTTATCATATTGTTTGTATTTCAATTTGTTTCTATAATTTCATTTCTGCAATCCAAATAAAAAAGATTTAATATAAAAATTACATTCTACTTTCATATTTTCTAAATTTGCTATGAAATCAGGTTTTTGACAAATCCAAATCCAAATCCATCCTAAAAACCATTACAAAACTGCATTTACAGTCCCATTTGGTCAGAGTCAAATGTTTTAACACAAATTACTTCAAAAAAGTATTTGATAAAACTTACTCGTAGTTTTTCAAAAGATTACAAACTAGAAACTATTACCTTGTTTGATACATGTGCTGATTTAAATTGTATCAAATAAGGGGTAGTGCCTAAAAGATTTCTTCAGAATACTTCTGAAAGACTTTCTGCAGCAAACAATTCCAAATTCATCTTTTAGTAAAAACACAAGCATCCATTCTTAATAATGTTTTTTATCTTAAAATTTTTTTGTTGTTACAATTGATATAAATCATACCATTATTTTTGGAACTCCATTCATTAACATAATTACCCCTTACAAAGCCAAACATGATTGCATAATTTTAAAATTTAATGGTGTGCGGCTTGTTTTTCTTTTTTTTTAAAATCAAAAACTAGAAATCTAAATTTAATGAAAGCATGTTCTATACATAAATATAAGATCAATGTATTGATCCATGAAAAACAATTTCATTTACATGATTTAAAAAAAGATGTTTATATGCAAGGAATTGAACATCAATTATAAAATTCTATTTTACAAAAAAGAATTTTAGTTTTCCAAAATAAGATCAAACATGAAATTTGTTATGATCTGCTAAATGCTTTTTGGAAAAGAAAACATGTTGTTGATCTTCCCTATGAAGATAACTTTTCTGAAAAACAAATACCTACAAAAACAAGACCAATCCAAATGAATATTGAATTAGAACAACATTGTAGACTTGAAATCCAAGATTTAGAGTCAAAAGGTCTCATCCAGAATTCCAAATGACCTTGGTCTTGTGTTGCATTTTATGTTAATAAAAACTAGAACGAGACACACCTAAACTTGTGATCAATTACAAACCACTAAATAAGGCTCTAAAGTGGATAAAGATAACCAATTCCAAATAAAAAATATTTATTACAAAAATTGCATTCTGCTTTCATATTTTCTAAGTTTGATATGAAATCAGATTTTTGGCAAATCCAGATCCATCTTACAGACCGTTACAAAACTGCATTTACAGTCCTATTTGGTCAGTATGAATGGAACATTATACTATTCGGTTTAAAAAATGCACCATCTAAATTTTAAAGAATAATGAATGACATATTTAATGTATATTCCAAATTTTGCATAGTCTACATTGATGATGTTCTTATTTTTTTAACATCATTAGAACAACACTTTAAACACTTACAAACATTTTTCCAAGTTGCAAAACAAAATGGTGTAGTTGTTTCCAAACGAAAGATTTCTCTATTCCAAACTCGTGTTCGTTTCCTCGCCTATTATATCTGGTAAGGTCCCGTGACACCCATTGAGAGATCCCTTACCATCACCAATAAATTTTCTAATAAAATCCTTGATAAACCTCAGTTAAAAAGATTCCTAGGAAGTCTAAATTACATTTTAGATTTTTATTCTAATATTAGTAGACTTGCAAAACCCCTTCATGATAGACTATGAAAAAACTCAGTTTGATGGTCTGATGAACATACTACTCTTGTTCGTCAAATTAAGAAGCAAGTCCAACAAATTCCTTGCCTTTATCTAGCCAATCCCTTAGCTCCTATGATTGTAGAAACAGATGCGTCAAATTTAGGGCATGGGGGTTTTCTTAAACTAGTTAAAAATTCCAAAGAATAAATTCTTCAATTCACTTCTGCCTATTAGAATAACTGTCAAAAGAATTACTCTACCATCAAGAAAGAAATTCTTTCAATCGTTCTATGTATTACAAAATTTCAAAGCAACTTATTAAACTAGAAATTCCTTTTACGTATTGATTGCAAATCTACTAAAGAAGTTTTACAAAAAGATGTTCAAAATATAGCTTCAAAACAGATTTTTGCTCGATGAAAAGCTGTGTTAAGTATTTTTTATTTTGATATTGAATATAAAAAAAAGACACAAATTTCATTCTTCACTTTCTAACTCGTGAATTTCTCTAAAATAGGTCCTGATGCCTTCCAAGTCCAAAGATAAGGGCAAAGCCCCTCAGTCAGCACCTACAAAACCACAAAAAACCCAAAACACTTCAAAACTTATAGCTTCTGCCATATCTTCTGCAAAACCAATAACTTCTTGGTACGATGTAGTTATTGTTGAAGAAAAAGCAATAAATCCTCCAGCAATACAAAGTGACAAAGTACAAAATATGGTAGAAACTCTATCCAAATCTCCAGAATTACTTTTGGCCTTGCAAACTTTGAGCCAGAAGTCCTCTTAAGAGGATGAATCCTTTTAATCAGGTAAAACTCCTACACTGATTTTAAAAATCCAAGCAGAGTTTTCTTCTCAAAAACCTCTGCTTCAATCTACAAATCTTTTATTATCCCAACCCAATTTCATGAAAAAATCTTTAAAACCAAAGTCTGAATATTTCATCAAGAACAATTTTCAAAATGTTTTAACTATTGAAAATCGATTTTACTATTCTGATTCTCTTGTCATAACCACAAAAATGTTTCCTCCAAGGTGGTACTTCAAACCTTGGGACACTACAAAAACCCATGCTTACTACATGGCCTTCCTTGAAATTATGGGTTTAGAAAAATTTAAACATTTTAACCTCAAATAACACCATACTAAGCCAACATATTCCACTGGTATCATAAAAAATATCCTTCATCCAACTAATTGGAAATAACCTCTTCATTATGGGATCCATTTTCCTATCAGCTTCCAAACCAAATTACATAACCATTGCCAAACCTATTCCTATTGAGACTACCAATAAGCATGGTTTAATGCTTTCTTTCTCCAAAACTCCAAAGAAAGCCATTCCTGATTATTTTATTTTGATACCTCAATCAATACTACAAAACTATCAAATTGGTTCCGTCGATGGTGGGATTACTTTGGTTGTATTAATGAACTCTTTCACCCATACCTTGTGGTTGAAAAGGGCTACAAACTTTTCAAACAGAATTTCAGAGGCACCAAGAAAGATAGGAAATTTCCCCCAATACTTATGTTTTGTTCCAAATTCTTTGTACCCTGGGTATACTCGTGGTACTTTGACTATAACGACCAAAATACTCATGTAATTTTCATTAGAAAATATAAAGTCAAATGGTGGGACTCTTTGCGGCAGAAAATAAAAGCTTTGAATTTGCTGTAATGTTATGGCTTTCTTCAAACAACAGACATAACATTAAAGAACCACCTCCTCTATAAGACCAGTCTCAATCCATCTTCCTCACCTAAAAGGCTCATGCCTCAGCACTCTTGGCAACCACCAAGTCCAAAGAAGAATATTTTGAGGTCATGAAACAACACTTTGATAGTGGAAAAGGAGAATTTATGTTTTCATCTTCTTCAGCCTTCCCATCCTCAAGATCATATACTCCTCTCGGTAATAAGAATAAAGATGATTGTTATAGCATCTTACCATCTTTATAAAATCCATAAAAAAAGTATTTTCAAGAACTTTTAGGCTCACCTGTTTTGAACTCTTCTTCATAGTCCATCCTTTCATTTTCAAGCTCTTTTTCCAAACCCATTGTTTCAGGCTTTTTTCTACAAAATCTCCTGGTCCTACAAAACGATAAATCAATTGTTGGTGAGAAAGAAGATAACAAAGAAAAACTCAATAAAATTCGAAGGTAATTTCCAAGATTGTCATCTCTTATCTAAGAGGAACAAGAACACATGGTCAACTACATCACACCAAAAAGAATCTTCAGCCTTTCAAAAGGTCTTGAGGCCTTTTCCATGATAACTTCATTATAAAAGGGGACCTCTTAAGTTTCAAAAAGGGCATAGCAAAATACACTAAAGAAAATTCTCTGTAAACACTCTTCAGTAACCAATATCCCCTATAACCAATATCTCCTGTAACCATTATCTCCTGTATTAATTTCTAATAAATATTTAAGTAAGATTCTATCATATTTATATTTATTTACATTCTTGCAAAATTTATATTTCTGCAAATTTAAGTATGCTCTGTGTTTGGTAGAGGATCTTGTCTTTGACTTGCCTCTTCATTCACATCAGAAATTTGTTTATTTTTCCCAAAACCAATATATCGGTTGGAAACCTGTGACTAGATCTTTTGATCATTCTCAGATGTAAAAACGCCATGTGTTGTTTTTTTATTATTTTTATTTATGATATCTGTTATCTGTTCTCTAGTTTCCTGAGTTTCGAATAGAGAAATCTTTGGTTTGGAAACAACTAAACCATTTTGTTTTGCAACATGAAAACATGTTTGTAAGTGTTTAAAGTGTTGTTCTAATCATATTGAAAAAATAAGAACATCATCAATGTAGACTATGCAAAATTTGGAATATGCATTAAATATATCATTCATTATTCTTTGAAATTCAGATGGTGCATTTTTTAAACCGAATGGCATACCATTCCATTCATACTGACCAAATGGGACTATAAATGTAGTTTTGTAATGGTCTTTAAGATGGATCTGGATTTGCCAAAAACCTAATTTCATATCAAACTTAGAAAATATGAAAGCAAAATGTTATTTTATAATAAATCTTTTTTATTTGGAATTAGGTATCTTATCCACTTTAGAGCCTTATTTAGTGGTTTATAATTGATCATAAGTCTAGGTGTGTCTCATTCTATCTCAGAGTTTTTGTTAAATTAAAATGCAGCACACGACCAAGGTGATCTAGACTTCTGGATGAGACCTTTTGACTCTAAATCTTGGATTTTGAGTCTACAATATTGTTCTAATTCAACATTCATTTGAATTGGTCTCGCCTTTATAGGTATTTGTTTTTCAAAAAAATTGTCTTCATAGGGACGATCAACAACATGTTGTTTTCTTCTCGAAAAAACATTTGGTAGATCAGAACAAATTTCGTGCTCGACTTTATTTTGGAAATCTAAAATTCTTTTTTATAAAATAGAATATTGTGATTGATGTTCAATTCTTTGCAAAGAAACATCTTTTTTTTTTAATCATGTAAATGAAGTTGTTTTCCATAAATTAATGCATTGATCTTATATTTATGTATAGAACATGCTTCAATTAAATTCAGATTTCTAGTTTTTGATTTTTCTAAAAAGGGGAAAACAAGTTGCATACCATTAATTTTTGAAATTATGTAATCATGTTTGGCTTTGTAAGGGGTAATTATGTCAATGAAAGGAGTTTCAAGAATAATGGTATGATTTATATCATTTGTAACAGCAAAGAAATTTTTAAGATAAAAACCTTTATTAAGAATGGATGCTTGTGTTTTTCCTAAAAGATGAAGTTTGGAATTGTTTACTGCAGAAAGTCTTTCAGAAGTATTCTGAAGAAATCTTTTAGGCACTACCCCTTATTTGATACAATTTAAATCAGCACCTGTATCAAACAAGGCAATAGTTTCTAGTTTGTAATCTTCTTAAAAAACTAGAGTAAGTTTTATCAAATACTTTTTTGAAGTAATTTGTGTTACAATATTTAAAAAATCTTTAGGAACATGTTCGATGTTTGATAATGCATGATCTAATGCATGGGTCTCAGGGGTTTGATCTTCAGATTCTGGTTCAGAATCTGAGTGAATTTTTATCTTAGACAGGAGGTGTTATAACATGGCTGATTCAGTATCAGAAGATTCAATGAAAAGGCTTTAGATTTGGTTGATTGTTTCTTCATCTATTTATAGCTCATGTAATTTTGTATTGACTTTGCTGAATCGGGAGGTATTAGGTTTCTGGCCATATTTTTAACAAGTGATGTTTTTTAAGTCAAGCTTGGGTTTAGACCTAGATTGTGAAGGTTTATAGGCCTTTGTAGGTTTTCTTTGGATTTTCTTGTAGTAAGGTTATAATGGTTTGGAGTAGAAATGTTTTCAGGGGTTGATCTCTTGTAATGTGGTTTATTAGGCTTTGAATAAGGCTTGGACTTGGAATAGTTTCCACTACAGGTGGATTTTTGTATAAACAGGTCAAACTGTTGGCAAAAGCTTCTTAGTTCCTATCTAGTTCGCTTCATTTCCCACTTCAAGTGTGTTTGAAGTTGAGGTCTTGATAGATTTTAAGACCATTCTTTTGGATAAAACTGACTAACTTGCCATATGTCAGCTGGTCAGAAGGAATAATTTTGGATGCAAAAGTATCTTTGATTTTCTTACGGACTTTTTCTTCTAAAAAAAATAGACAATCCTATAAGGAATTTTTATTTCTAAAAGGGCTAGTTTGAGTCTTCGCGGAGATAACCCGAGTGAGGAAGGTGTTTTTATACCACTGAAAATCACTAAGCTTCTTGCATCTAAGATTTGAAAGGAGTCTAGCATTTTTGTCTTTCAAATGGGAAGGATCTCCTATAAAATGTAAAGAGATGGTTAAGATGAGGGTTGGTACAGCATCTTGAATGGTGTTTCTGGAGGAGTCAATGATAGGTGTTTGTTCTTCAGTCATTTGGATGGAATTTAGAATTTGAAGATGTTCGGCTTCAGTGAGATGATAATCCCACCATCCTTTTAATTAGCCAGAGAAACCAGCTATAAGAAGTTTGGTTATAGCTTTATCTAGAGTACGAGTCTGGGTTTTGCAGGCGTTGGCTACCATGGTCATTTATTAGAGGGTGTTTAGGATGTGATATTCTAACATTCCATCTATATTTCATTCATAAAGTGAGGAGGCATTATATTTGTGTTGGTTGATAATGGTAGGTTCATTTTGAATGGATATGTCTGAGGCAATAAGGGATTTGGGGTATCTTTAAAGGAGTTTATTAATCTCAAGATTTTCTTTTTGGAAGATATCGTCATCTAAAGTTTGGATGTGATATGTTTGGTTATTTTGAATGGTGATTATTTTGTTTGTGGAGGTTGAAAGATTGTTACTGACTTGAGGGGTGTTAGGTACAATTAGAGTTGAGGTCTTAATTTGGTAAAGGTGGTCTTTTATGGCTTTGAAAAAGTTATTTTTTCTTTAGAGTTGTGTTTAGCTTGTTTTGGTGACATGATATTGTTTGAAAACTGGGTTTTTTAGTATAAGGTCTGTAGGTTTTGTAGTCTCGATAGGGCTGGCAATTGTTCTTTGGATCTGTTTTCCTATCTTGGTTAGCTGTTTGCTTATGGTATTGAGGTTGGTATTGGTGAAGTAGTTTTGCTGGATAATATGTTTGGTGTTCATAGTAACATCTTCACTGGGAATTTTGTAATGAGCAGCTTCAACTGTTTGGTCTTTGTGAGGGATTTTGAGGTTCCTTAGGGGTGGATGATTTGACTCAACTAAAGGACTACTGGAAAGTTCCCAAACAGGAGTTTTATTCCTAGATGTTATGGGACATGCATGTTTTGTAGATATGAAATGATATGTAATGTGATATTCAGATGCATAATATAACTCAAACTAATCGAAAACTAGGATTTGAACTTTATGCAATGCAATGAAATCATAAAAACATTTTTATATCTTATGTTTTTGTTGTAAAAAAGTTTTGAAAAACATCTTTTCTTAGAGTTATGATTTCCATAAAAATCATTTTTGAAATAGGTTTTGTCAATAATAAATTCTTTTTCTGAAGTTAAGACATTCAGCTCGTTTGGATGTTTTATGTGACTGAAAAAAAGGTTGGAGGGGATTGCTGTTCAGGGTTTGTATATAAAGGTTTGGGTATATTTGTAGTGTAATTTGCATTTTAGAAGCTGGTACTAGGTATATGAGAGGTTGATTTTCTAGATGGATTCATTTGATATGGTATATTTATAACAAAAAGGATTTTAGAGATTCTTCATAGATCTATAGTGCGGGATGAGGAAGATTCATCCGAAAACCTGTAACTAGTTGAATGTCGATGGAAAGACAATTTGACTTTTCCATCTACATACTAGGTTATTTCTTTAATTTGGACATTTGGTTTTTGTGGTTGTTGTGGTTCTGGTTGTGTTCCACCTTTGAAGATTCAATTTTTAAGAAGGGTTACATCTTTCCACTAGATGGCTCTATGAATAACTATGTTTGATCTGGAAAGGTCAGTTTGCAGTGGTAAGGTTTCACCTTTTTGTGATTGGAATTTGTGTTTGCTGGCAAAGACTGAGAACATGGCTTTGTAATGGATTTTGAAGATTAAGGGTACTGGAATGAGTTGTCAAACAATTTGGTCGACCGTTTAAAAAAAATCTAACGATTTCCTAAATAATCTTCAATAATACCATAAATGTCATGTATCGAATTATGGGGATGTTGAACATACTATCTTAAAAGCAAAGGCTCAAAGGCGCATTCAGAAATTGATGGTGTAAAAAGCATTATTCATAGGAGATATGAATTAAAAAGCATATTATCTAAAAGGTGAGGACTCAAAGGTGTACTTAGAAAGCAATTATGCCAAAAGCAATGTATAAAAGAGATAGAAGTTAAACAGCGCGCACTATCTAGAAGGTGAGAGGCTCAAAAGTGCACTCAAAAAGTGATAATGCTAAAAGCAATATCTAAAAAAGATAGGGACAAAACAGTGCACTATCTGGTAGGCGAGGGCTCAAAGGCGCTCTAAAAAAATGATAACGTTAAAAGTAATATCTAAAGAAGATAGAGCCTAAAGAGTGCACTATTAGGAAGGTGAGGGGCTCAAAAATGCACTTGGAAAGAAATAATGCTAAAAGTAATATCCAAAAGAGATAGAGGCTAAACAACACATTATTTAAAAGGAGAGAGCTCAAAGGCACATTTAGACAGCGATAATTCCAAATATTTTGTTAAAAAGTGAGTATCTTAAAAGCGCACATGAAAAGATATGCTTCAAAGTTGCATTCACATAACCTTAAGGATACCTTATGATCTTAAATTTTAAAAATTAGGCATTCTTTGCTCTTTTATTGGTAGAAAATGAACCTCTAATGGATCTCCTTTGTTGGAAAAAATTTGAATCCATCCAGGAATGTTTTCCATGGACTCCCTACAATGATCAAAATGCAATGCTTTAGAGGTTAATATGTATGTATTTTTACCTAAGAAACATAGGTCCCCTTTCTTTATAGACTTTGTCTCTCAAAGCTTCAATCTTTGTAGCAAGATTTCATGGCTCTTCCATTTTGGCCTACTCAAGCTACAACTCGTGGATTTAATCTCTGGGAAAGGAATCCTCATTTCATGAGCTCAAATGATCTTTACCTATATCTAATTATCTAGGCACTTTTGTTTCATCAATTATGACCTTTCAAAACTCTCATATATATCACTGTAATATAAATACCACTATTAGGGTGTTATAACCAACACTCAATATTCACCATACCTGATTTCTTATAGCTTTCCTAGTTACATCATAAGTTCTCAAAAGACATTAGAAGATTTAAACAAGTTGCTTTCCATTTTTTGTTTTCTTAGAAAAGGAGTTATATAACTAGTCCTGTTGGGTTTTCTTGAATTGTTGTCCTTAGCTTGACCATTACCCCAAGTACTTTATCTTGTTTTGTTTACTTGGGTTTTCTTAAGGATAATGTTATGCAAAAGATGTTTGGTTCTCGCAAAAGATCGATATCACAAAAAAATCTTTTGAATTTTAAAGCTATTTCCAAATGCAAAAACCATTTTGATGCAAGTTTAAAGCAAATTTGTTTCAAAAAAAATTCAAGCAATTCCTATGAATAGGGTTTCATAAAGCTTGAATTTTGTAATTTGGTGCAGGTTTTTCTCTTAGTAAAAATATGTGGTTACGTTCTATTTTCATGATTTTTTGGTCAAAAGGCTTGAGTTTCAGAGAAAACAATATTTGAAGCATTCATTTTACTTGTATAAATAATAAAGCATAACTATAATCTTTTGAAGATCTCATTTTGTATGGGAGAGCATCGCTTACCAAATCAAATTGTTTGCTTTTAATTAGAAAGCACTTTATCAGGCATATAAAGTAGGCTTTGGTTATTGATTCTAAAAGAAAAGGATATTCATAGGCTTGAGAGGTGTTTAAAGGCTCTCAGAACCAAAGATCACTAGCACTTATTCCTAGGCCTTTCTTTTTTTTCTTTATGATGGCCTTTCATATCTTAGGATTTATCTTGTAAAAAGATCACTAGCACTTATTACTTGTTTTTATTTATTTATTTGGTTTTGAGCATCATTATCATCATCATTGCACGACTTGCTCAGCCTCTTTGAATCTCTATATGCCCCTTAGCTTTTATTTAGGCACTTTTGATCTTTCCATTGATCATTAATTCCAAGGTTAAATTGCTTTTATAATCCTCATACTTGCTCCTAGTATAGGATGTGATCCAAGTCATGATTCTTTTGCAAGAAAACAATTTACTAGGCTTAACAAGGACTTGCAAAGAATATTTTTCAAGTATTGTGAAAGGATTATCAAAGATAGCTTTTCATCATTTTAAACACTTACATTTAGGATTAATAAGTTTTGCTCTCATCCATTGTGTTAGTTGGACATGCAAAACAGTTACCATCAAATTAAATTATGAATTATTATCCAGCCAAGTAAAACTCAGTTTCAAAATTAGTTTGAATAGTTTTAGAATTTCTCCTCATCTGCTAGCCTCTTCACAAAAGCTTTTGTGCAGGATTATGTTTGACTATGAGCGTGTTTGGCAGTGTGGTTGCGGGTGCTTTTTAAATGACTTTTCGTGCCAAAATGCATGTAAATGATTTTTTTTATTTTTTAAAAATTATTTTTGACATCAGCACATCAAAACGATCCAAAACATACAAACCATATTAAATTTTAGTAAAAAACAAAATTCAAATTTTTTGGGAACGCAGCCGCAGCTGCGTTCCCAAACGTGTTCTATGTGAATAGGCAATTGAGGCAGCATCTCATCCTCTACTTTAACTTATGTCTCCACACTCTGCCCCTTATCCTTATTCTCTAAGGTGTTGATGTAAAGGTCAGCTATCTTCAAATGTTCATCAATTATAAGTATCTCTTCACTTATTGCCTCTTCAATTTTCAGAGTACCTTGAGTTAGCATCTATATCACTTCATTGTGGAAATCTTCATGTTGATCAATCACATGACCCTTTTTTTAGTGATACTTACAAAAACTCGTATTCATCATCTTATTCTTGCAACTACTCTTTTTGTATCTAGCTTTTATAAGCATTTCATTGATCTCATCAATAAACACCTTCAAGGTCCTCGAACCTTTAGTCTTTAGTACATTTACAGTTCCACCATATGTAGCATGATTAGGTAGAGGATTTGTATAGTATGAGCTTCACCAAACGTTATCCATCTTATTTTGATCAATTATAAGAGCTTGTTTTTAACTAGTTGCAAGAGTCAATGTTGTGCCCGACTATGCCTGCATGATATTCACAAGTGAGCTCTGGTTTGTACCAATTAGGATAGGGTGGTTGTAATGGTGTGAGAGAAACTGGAGCTACTTATCCAATACTTAATAGTTTTTAGTACATTCCACTAAAAAATAAAGGTAGTTGGGGTAACTATTCTTGGGTTCTTTAGTAATTTCTTTTGGGTCAATCTCAGTTTAGTTATTTTATGTTTCAAGTTTTTTAGTAGGAAAATGTGAGTTAAAGTTGACATTGGCTATTTAGGATGAAAAGGCTTTATTTAGGATGAAAAGGCTTGAGTGTTGTAATTTTGGAAATTGTTGTTTTTGCCTTTATATCCTCCCTCAACATTATTAACATCTATTTTTTTTCCTCTGAAACCCTTCTTCTCAATAAGTGCAGAAATCCTTTCACTTTATATTTCTTGCTCAATACACTCAGTCATTATCACAACATTAGTAAATTGCCAAGCTGAGTACCCATAACATGCTCATATTAGGGTGTTTTGAAGGTATTAGCAGATAGTGTGACCATCTCTCTATGCAAGAGTGGGGGATGTATTTTGGTGGCCAAATCTCTCCATATTTGAGCATTCTCATACATAGTCTCTTTATCTTCCTTTTATAGAAGACAAACTAGACATGTCGAAAGCAATGTCCATGTTGTATTTGTACTACTTAATGAAAGAAACTACAAGATCTTTCCAACTCTAGATTTCTATATTATCTAGCCTCATGTACTAGCTTAATGAGCTATACTCAAATTGTCTTGAAATAAATGCATGCTTTTCATTATGCACAACCTTCGTTATCTTCTTATAGTAGGATATGAGATGGGTTGAAAGACATTGAGTTCTGATATACTTTATGAATCCACGTACACGTTCGACACGACCATATTTGGAATAAGACATATCTTAGCAGCTCGGATGGGATTATATAAGTCAACACCTTTAATAGCCCTTACTTTTGCCTATAATGTTGCTATTTTATCATACACGATGTCTTCAAAGTATTTTAGTTTGTAGGACTCAGTAGCATATGCATCCACAGTTTTTGCGACCGGTGCGGGTACAGTCGGCTACACAAATACCATATTGCAGTAGGGTTCCTGACCTTGGCCATTATCCCTTCTTCAGGTTGGGCAAAGGTTATAGGCCAGTTAGATGGACCTTCACCAGAGATGTTTTTTAAGTGTTTGCTCGAGTAGGCTAGTAATGTGAGCCATGTTGAGTTTTAAGAAATCCATCTCCCCTTGAAATTAAGCATCACGATGGGCACGTTCCTTTTCTTCCATGTTTCTTTATTAAAATCTAGTATTGTAGATTCTACGGGTTTGGATTTTTCAGGGACCTATATTTCAACCTGTATATATACACATGACATTTAAAACCCCAAAACATGTATGCATGTATGCTCATGTATGAATGAAGACGTATATGTAAATAGAATATGGATTAGCTTGTTCAATGAGCTAATCCATGACTTCTTTGTTCAACACAAGCAAAAATCTGTAATCTAATAAATCTGAGATCTTTTCCCCAGTCCTCATCTCAGTTAAATCCCATCCATGTTGGAGAGTACAAAACAAAAAGGTGGGTTTGATACCCTTTCATTTAAAAAAAAAAAAAGGGCAAGGGGTTGTTATGTGCAGAAATTTCTCGACCTTGGTGCTTGGTCAATTTCCCTCAGTTATATCATCTCAAATTTTTGCCTGTATTTAGAAAAGTCATGGTCTTAGTTTAGAAAAATCCTACAAAGTTTAAAATTATTGATCAGACTTTCCTTAATGCAAATGAAATATTAGGGAGTCAAACATCGTAAGGGTAGGTTGTGGTGAGGTCAAACATCCTAAAGGTAGATTCTTGTCATTATATGAGGTGTAAGCCTACTACCTGGTCTTAAAAGACTCAATGATCTGCCCAGTGACTACCTCTTATGAAGACAATTAGTTTACAAGAAATGGTTGGAAAATTGTATGATCGTCATTACCAATTAAACTCTCAAATCATAGTTGGGTGTCTCATGAATTAAAACCCCGATTAAAAGTCATTAAATAGACTGATAATCCCCCACCTAACTTAAAATTGGGTTTCACTCTCAGAATTTAAAATGCATGAAGGTATGAGTCTATATTCGATGTACTTGTGCATGAATAATATGTCAAAACACATGTTAAAATTCAAGTCACCAACAAATAAAAATAAGGCACAAATAAAATAAAACACAAATAAAGTAAAGCACAATAAACAAACAATCAACAAAGATTGGTCCAATCATACAAGTCCTCGATGGAGTCACCATTTTATTGTGTCGTGCACGGCGTCGAATGATGGATATGTCTCTTAGATCAAGGGGTTTTGGATATGTTGAGATTAATCATAAAAATATGATCAATAGGGTTCAAAAGTTGTCACTTAGTATTATGGTCACTAGAAAACCTAATGGTCTATGAGAGTTCCGGTAAAGGGACTAGTTATGCACGAGAAAGATGTATCACCCCTAGTGCGCCCTACCTATAGTAAGTTGCATTGTTGATTGATTGTTTTAAGTCATGTTTCTATACATTGGTATATCTAAAGTTTAAGAAAAGTTTTTCTTTGTAAGAAGGTCATTATCTTATCATATTAGAACTTAACCATTCTAATACCTAAAAAACAAATAAAGGTGTTTTTGTTTAAAAAAAATGTCAAATCCTAATGGATAATCACAAACTTATTGTGATACCTATTAATTTTTTTTTTGTATTTTTTAAAGTATGATAAAATACCAATTTTATTATTTTATATAAAATATGTTTGAAGATTTTAGAATTTGGTTGTATGAACACAAATAAAAATGTATTTTTTATCCAAATAAGGAATTTTTTTATTTTTTGTATTTTTCTGAAATTTTAAAGAAAAGTATGTATATTTAATATCGGGTCGGTATCTTACAGTGTAAATTTACAACCCAGATATTAAATGAAAAGGTTGGGGAAAAAACATGCAAGAGACTCACAAATAATTTTAAAATGGTCCACTAAGATTTTTTAGAATTTTTATAAAAATTACTTGAGGTTTGTTTGGAAAAATCACAAACACAAATCAGCAAAGAAAAATAATCACTCATGCATTCTAATATCAAATGATCAAACCAAATCACAAAAATAAAATCACATCAAGCAACTTTTAACTCAAATTAAGCATGTAAATTATATAAACTAGTACACAAACATAAGGCATATGATATTGAAGAGACTTAAGAAGTTTAAGGACCGAACCTGAAAATGGCCAAAAACATTAGAAGACAAATTGCATTAATTAAAATGCAGCTACAAGAATATTGGAACTCTCAGCTGTAACTAGCACTACTGATGAGAAGTGGCTTAAACACTGGTGCAAAAAGGTTTGTTGCTCACATTGTTGGGTTGATAATTGCTAGTGTACTTTGTTGGTGTGAGTTGTAATATATAAGTAGATGAGAGAAATTATAGGAAGATGGATAGAAAGAATTTCCATCCCAAGAGATCATAATTATAGGAACCTGATCTGTATAGCCAAAAATAGAAGATTTAATCTGATCTTATATGTGTAACAAACGACTGTGTAAAGTATGATGAATAATATACATAGTAAATATTTTGACATAGTATCAGAGTCTGGTTCTAGGCTTTTTTTGTTCCCAAAAACCCTAATACTTGCCTTCCTTTATCTCACCAACCATATCGTTGGATTCTGATATAGAGCACCACATTGATGCATCTCAGTCTGATTCCATGTTTACAGAATTCACCACAAAAATCATTGAAGCTCTTAGCAAAGTCCAAACACCATCCCTATCCGTTGAACCCCCTGCTACTCTGATCAGCATCAAGCTAGACGAAACCAACTATGCCCTTTGGTCCCAAGTTGTCGAGATGTACATCTTGAGCAAAGACAAATTAGGATATATTAATAGCGATTTTCCACAACCACCATCGACGAATCCCTCCTTTTGCAAATAGCATACAGATAACACTATTGTCAATGGCTGGCTAATTAACTTAATGAATTCCTCATTAATAGAGAATTTCATTCAGTTTCCTACTGCTAAAATGGTGTGGGACTCTATTTCTACCACTTATTTTGATTGTTGTGACACATCTCAGGTTTATGACCTAAGGCATCGTGTGACACAACTTAAACAAGCTGGAGGCTCCCTGGAGCAATACTACAATGATCTTCAGGGGTTATGGCATGAGGTTGACTTCCAGCATCCTAATCTAATAGCGTGTGCAATTGATATTCACAAGTATAATATTATCTTCAAGAAGATCGAGTGTATGTTTTCTTGGATGGCCTTAACAATTGACTAGATAAAACTTTAGGAGACGTGCTGCAACTTCATCTATTCCCTACCATGGAGCAAGCATATGCTCACATCTATCGTGAAGCAATTCGCCAGACTATTATGATCACTGCCAACGAGGCTATTCCTAGTGTTGTTCTTGCCACCAAAGGACTTTGACATGAGCCTGCCAACCCCACGTCTAACATGCACAATGGGAAACAAAAATCTCGTGCATTGATTGAAGGCTTGAAATGCACCCATTGTGGCAATTAGAAGCATACACGTGAAAATTTCTTTAAGTTGCATGAATATCCTGATTGGTGGAATGATCCCCAGGCTAAGAAACATCGTGACACAACTAGCAAAAACGAGGGTCTTGGCACCGTAGTGGTGGCTAATACATAGTCTCATTTGTCTTTTACACCACCAATTACCCACGGTTCCTCTTTTTCGGACTCAGGTAACCTTGGTTGTGTTTGTTTTAGTTCACCTGGTGATGATTGATATACTTCAGTGCCACTGACCATATGACGTTTGATTCTTAAGATTTCACATAAACTTCCTTACTAAGACATACCAATATCGATAATGCTAATAACGTTATTTCCTTTGTCATTGGTGCAGGCACCGTGACCTTAACTCCTACTTTGCAGCTATCTAATACGTTACTCATTCCATCACTATCTCATAAACTCCTCTTTGTAAGCCAAGTGACTTCTGAACTGAATTGTATTGTGCTTATATATCTTGCTTTTTTTCTTATCCATGACATTCTCACCAAGGAGATTATATAGAAGACTTTAGTATGGGCAGAGCACGTCACAAGTAGCATTTTGTTGGTGTCAAAGAGAAGGAGATCTGGCTTTGGCACTATCATTTAAGACACTCGTCCTTCACCTACATAAAGCAATTGTTTCTGGATTTGTTTTCTCAATTGAAACATTTTGATTTTGAATGTGAAACTTGTATTTTAGCAAAAAGTCATAGGATTTGTTATCCTTTTCATCTGAATAAAAAGGATACTCCTTTCACCTTGATACATTTTGATGTGTGGGGTTCTTTCCCAATTAATATTGTGTCCAGGTTCAACTGGTTTGTGTTGTTTGTTGATGATTGTACCTGCATGACTTGGCTTTATTTGCTAAAACATAAAGATGAAGTTTTTGGTGTGTTTAAGTAATTTCATGTTATGGTAAACACACAATTTTCTACTAAGATTCAAGTGTTTCAATCGGACAATGGTGGTGAATATATTAATCACCAATTTCATGATTATTTCGACCATTACAGCATTGTTCATAAAACTTCATGACCCCAAACTCCTTAGCAAAACGATATTGCAGAGTGAAAAAATCGGCATGTTCTTGAGACTGCCTGAGCTCTCTTAATAGGTGTCTATGCTCCTTCTCAGTATTGGGCTGATGCAGTTACTACCTCTGTGCATCTCCTAAATCGACTGCCCTCTAAAGTGTTGGGGTTCCAAAACACCATTACAAGCTCTTGTAGCATATACTCCCATGTCTATGGTCTTGATGATTCCACCTTGTGTGTTTGGGTGCATTGCTTATGTTTATCTCCATAAGAACCAGTGGACTAAGCTAGACCTATGTGCTCGTCGATGCTTATTTTTGGGGTATGCATTTCATAAAAAAGGCTATAGATGTTATGACCCCATTTCTAATCACACCTATATCTCTATGGATGTCACCTCCATGAAAACCGAAACCTTTTTCCCACCCAATTCTCCTCTTTAAGGGGGCCTAGACAGGAAGAACCAAAATGGATGGAATTAGAATGGTCAGGCTTGTCCGAAGCACATGTGGAACTGATGCGATCAGTTTATGTTCCTCAAGCTCCTGAACATCAAGAAGTTAATTGTTAAGAAGTCAATCACAAAGTTGCAGTTTATTTCCCCTCTATAGTACACGAAGACCCCAACTCCTGAGAATGACCCTGAGGTAAGCTCTTTGAATGCTAATATAATAGAATCTCTTGATGGTTATGTATTACCTCACAGGCACAATCATGGCAAACCACCAAGTCGCTACTCACCAGCCATTGAGGAAAGAAGATCACGATACCTCATTGCCAATTATATGTCCACAAAAGGGCTTCCCAAACCTCTCAAGACCCTCATACATGACATCTCTACTCATCATGTTCCAACAAAAATGGAGGAAGTCATGGAAGACCCGAAATGGACTCGAGCCATCAGAGAAGAAATGTAAGCCTTAATGAAAAATAAGACATGAAACATAGTACCATTACTAAGAGGAAAGAAAATAATGGGGTGCAAGTGAGTGTTCTCTATCAAACACAAACTAACAGATCTATAGAAAGGTACAAGGCAAGAATCATGGCAAAAAGGTATACACAAATATATGGTGTAGACTACCAATAAACTTTCTCTCTAGTATCTAAACTAAATACTGTCAGAGTGTTGTTATCCCTTGCAACGAACTTAGATTGGTCACTACATCAATTTGGCATGAAGAATGCCTTTCTTCATGGTGATCTTGAAGAAGATGTGTATATGGACATTCCTCTAGGCTACTTTATGACCACAAAAACTAATGAGGTGTGCAAGTTGCAACAAGCTTTGTATGGATTAAAGTAATCACCATGAGTGTGGTTTGGGAGATTTAGCTTGGCAATAAAAAAGTATTTTTTCAAACAAAGCAACTTAGATCATACTTTATTTCTCAAAAGACAGCAAGGCAAGGTAACAGCTTGTCTATGTCGATGATATGATTATTATAGGAGATTATAGAGAAGAAATATCACGGCTCCAAGGGCAATTGGTTGGTGAATCCGAAATGAAAAATCTAGGTAGGCTCAAGTATTTTCTGGGAATCGAGATTGCTAGGTCATCAAAGCATCTTTCTATGCCAAAGAAAATATTTATTAGATGTATTATCTGAAGTTAGATTGTTGGAGTGCAAACCGGTAGATACCCCGATTGTCCAGAATCACAAGCTTCGGATTTATCTGGACCAGAAACTAGCTGATAAGGGGAGATATCAATGGTTAGTTGGCAAACTAATTTATTTATCTCATACTCGTCCTAATATTGCATATGTCGCGAGTGTGGTGAGTTAATTTATGCATTCTCCAAGTGAGGAACACATGGAGGCTATAACTCGGTTACTAAAATACTTGATGTCGTCTCCAGGGAAAGAGCTCATGTTTTCTCAAAATGATCATTTGAAAGTCGAGGGCTATACATACTCAGATTGAGCCGGGAACATCTTAGATAGGAAGTCAACATTAGGGTATTTCCCATTTGTTAGTGGAAACCTGGTGACATAAAGAAGTAAGAATCAAATTGTGGTGGCACTCTCTAGTGCCGAAGCAGAATTCCGAGGGATGACCAAAGGTTTGTGTGAACTTCTTTGGCTGAAAATGTTGTTAACTAAAATTGGTTTTTCTCCCACATTAGAAATAAGATTTTTCCATGATAATAAAGCTACCATAAATATTTCTCATAATCCGATTCAACATGATAAAACTAAACATATGGAGGTGGATTGGTACAAATATAACCTTAAGACTAAGATAATTCGATTCTCATTTGTTAAATCTAGAAATCATTTAGCAGATATACTTATCAAAAAAATCATGTCAGCAAAGAATTCTACAGCTCACTAATCAAGTTATGCATAAGGCATCCATATATATTAACTTGAGGGAAAGTGTTTGCATGAGTTGTAATATATGGATAGACGAGAGGAATTATATGAAGTGGGATGGAAAGAAAATAAAAGATTTATTTTGATATTATATATATATATATATATATATATATATAATTTGTATGTAAAGAATAAGAATCTCTCTATAGGTGTTACAGTACCTTGGCAGGTATAATCGCCTAAGAAACGGACACGAGTTTGAAATAGAAAAATCTTTGATTTGGAAACAACTAATCTATTTTGTTAAGCAGTATGAAAGAATATATATAAATGCTTAAAATGTTGATCTATTGAGCTGGAAAAATGAGAACATCATCAATGTATACGATACAGAATTTGGAATGTGCATTGAAGATGTCATTCATAATGCGTTGGAATTCAGAAGATGTATTTTTCAATCCATAAGACATGACATTCCATTCATATCGGCCGAAAGAAACTATAAATGCAGTTTTGTATTGATCCCTAGGATCAATCTGGATTTGCCAAAATCTGGATTTCATATCAAATTTGGAAAATATAAATGCATAATGTAATTTTTGTAACAAATCTTTTTTGTTTGGGATTGGAAATCGAATCCATTTTAAAGCAGAATTTAAGGGTTTGTAGTTGATCATAAGTCTTGGTATGCCTTTTTCAAACTCGGAGTTTGTATTCACATAGAAGGTTGCACACGACCATGGTGATCTGGACTTTTGAATAAGACCTTTAGACTCGAGATCTAGGATTTCAAGTCTGCAATGTTGTTCGAGATCAGCCTTCATTTGAATAAATCTTGCCTTTGTAGATATATGTTTTTCTTAAAAAGTATCTTCATAAGGAAGATCAATAACATGTTGTTTTCTTTTCCAGAAGGCGTTGGGTAAGTCTGAACAGATTTGTTGTTCAATCTTACTTTGTAAATTAGTGATTCTCTTTTGTACCTCATTGATGGTTTCTTCATCTATTTGAAGCTTATGGAGTTTAGTATTGATTTTGCAAAAATGAGACTATGTCCTTTCTAGTTGCATTTGTAACAGGTAATCTTTTTAAGGTCAAATTTTGGTTTGAGCTATGACTGGAAAGGCTTATGGGCTTTGGTAGATTTCTTATAGGGCTTTTTGTAGTATGTCTGTTCTGGTTTGGAGTAAAAGTATTTTCGGTATTTATGGGCTAATCGTTTGTAAAGAGGTTTGTGACTTGAATAGTTTTTGGGTTTTGAGCGGTTTCCACTCCAAAAGGGTGTTTTAGTAGAAAGGTCAAACTAGTGATAGAAACTACCAAGTTCTTGTCTGGTATGTTTCATTTCCCACTTCAAGTGTTTTTGGAGTTTGAGATCCTAGCAGATCTTAAGACCTTCTTTTTGGGTAAAGCTCACAAGTTCACCGTATGTAAGTTGGTCATATGGTATGGTTTTGGTTGTAAAGGCATCTTTGATTTTGTTTCTGACCTTTTCTCCTAAGTGAATAGGTAAGCCTGCAATGAATTTTTCTTTCCAAAAAGACTGGTTTGAATCTTCTCTAACCATGACACAGGTAATGAAGGTGTTTTTGTACCATTGAAAGTTATTAAGCTTCTTACACCTATGATTGGAAAGAAGTTCGGCATTTTTATGTTTCAAATAGTAAGGGTCTCCGACAAATATAAGGAGATTGTAAGGATTAGGGTTAACACAGCATCTTGGATGGCGTTTCCAGATGGGTCAATGATGGGTGTTTGGTCTTCATATGTTTGGAAGGAGTTTAGGATATGTAAGTGGTCGATTTCAGTGAGATGGTAATCCCACCATCCTTTTAACTAGCCAGAGAAGCCAGCAATAAGGAGTTCAGCAATGGCTTTGTCCGGGATTCCTGTTTGAGTTTTGTAGGCATTGGCTGCCATGGTCATTTGTTGAAGGGTGTTTAGGATGTTGTATTCGGACATTCCATCTATGTTCCATTCATAGAGGGAAGAGGCATTGTATTTGTGTTGGTTTAGGATATTTGGTTCAGTAGCTATGAAAATATCTGGGGCAATGGTTGTTTTGGGAGCTTGCCAGGTAAGTCTATTTAGTTTAAAAGGTTGGTTTTGAAAGACATTTTCATCAGAAGACTGCCCAGGGCTATTTTGTAGGGTATTGACTTGATTTATGGATGTAGAGGGGTTGGTTGTTTGTGGTGTGTCTGGGACAATTAAAGATGAACTGTCAAGGTGTTGTAAGTGTGTTTTGATGGCTCTAAGAAAATCTGTTTAGTTCTCTTGGATTTGTGTTTAGCTTGTTTTTGTAACTTGATAAGGTTTGAAGGCTGGGTTTTTTAGGTTTAGGTCGACTGAGGTTTTGGTGTCAATTGTAGTGGTTCTTTGTAATTGTTTTTCCAGTTAGGTAAGTTGTTTAACTATGGAGTTGAGGTTAGTATTTGTAAAGTTGTTTTGGTGGATGATGTGCTTAATGTTTGACAGGGTGTCATCACCGGGTAACTTGTAGGGAGCAGCATCAATAGTTTGATTGTTGTGGGTTATTTGGATGTTCCTCAGAGTGGATGGTCAGATTCGATCGAAGGACCACTGGTAAGGTTCCATACTGGAGTTTTTGACCTGGTTGTAATCGGGCATGCATGTTTAATGGATGCAAATGGATATGCAACATGATGTGCAAGTGCCTAATATGATGCAAACCAATCAATGAATAGTATTTGTTCTTCATTTAATTCAATATAAGGATGGAATTCTTTTTGAATATCTTGTCTTTGTTGGAGGAAATGTTTGAAAAACCAAGAACGTCTTTCAAAATTTATTTCACTATAAAAATCATTTTTGAAATGAGATTTGTCAAGAACAAAATGTTTTTCTGAAGTCAAAACATTCAGCTCATTTTGGATGTTTTCAGTGATTGTAGAGAAGGTTGGAGATGTTGAAGGCAATAGTTGGTCAGTGTTTATATACACTGGTTTTGGTATATTTGTAGTGTAATCTGCATGTTGGAAACTTGTAGAAGGGATGTCTGATGTAGAGTATCTAGGAGGATTCGTGTGGTATGGAATGTTAATGACAAAAAGTTTTTTGGACATTCTTCTAAGATCTATTGTGCTAGAAGAAGAAGATTCTTCTGAGAATCTAGAGCTTGTAGAATGACGAAGGAAAGACAATTTGACTTTACCATCTATGTATTGGGTTAAGTCTTTGATTTGAACATTTGGTTATGGTGGTTGTGGTATTTCTAGTGGGGTTGCTCCTTCAAGGATCCAATCATCTGGAAAGGGTTATATCTTTCCATTGGATAGCTTTTGGAACAATTGTGTTTGATCGGGATAGATCTGTTTAGATAAGGAGTGTTTCTCCTTTTTGAGATTGGTATTTGTGTTTACTGGCAAAAGTTGAGAACATAACTTTGTAGTGGATTTTGAATATAAGAGCAATGGGAATAGATCCTTCAAGCATATGGTAATTATAGGTCTTGATTTGTAATAACATGCTTTGTAAGATGTTTTTGTCTTTAAGAGATATAGTAAGGTTTGAATAGCAGTCAAAAGATACTGGACCGCTGCAGAGGCTAGACTCAATGGAACTTAGAAGTGAGTCTTGAAAGTTGTGGAATCTAACATCTCGGAGTACAGCTAGAATGGAGGTATTTAAGCCTTCTTTTGTAAGTGGTTCTATGCCGACTTGAACTAGACCGACATGAATGTATTTGTAGTTTCTGGCTCGATGTTTTTGCAAGGATTTTTGGGAGAGGAGTTGGATAGTCTCAAAAGATTTTGTAAGCTGAATATCTCTTTCTTTAGTTTTGATTGTAAAATCTGTTTTGAAAATGTCATATTTGTATTTTTGATAAATCTGTGTTTGAGAAATCTTTGGAATTTTCCAATCATCAATATTTTTTGTAAAATCCTTAATTGTTATTTCTTCACTCCGTACAATCCTCTTATTCTCAGAGGTGTCAGATGTAAAAGAAGCCGAAATAGAAGTAGATCTATAGAAAACCAAATCCATAATTTGAAGAGATAGATTAGAAAACAAGTTGCAAGTTATATGGATTTACTGCCCTAATCACTCAACGGGACTTACACCATTCAGTAGCATTCACCTATTAACCAAGGGTCTCTCTTCTCTCTTGGGTTTATGCAATCTAAAGAACTATTACTACCTAGATCCCAGTAGACTGTGAGACCAAATAGATTAAAAAAGGATTACACTAAATAAAACAAAGGATTTTACTATAAATAGATAAAGCAGTACGTGGCTTTGTTACACCTGAGAATGATCTGTAGATCAGGTCACAGGTTTCCAGTTGATATACTAAGTTTTGAGGAAGAAAGAACAGAAAGGAAAATGAATAAATTTCTGATGCAAATGAACAAGGCAAGACCAGCAATGTCAGGATCCTTAATCAAACACAAAGCATACTTAATTTGCAATTATTTAAAGAAAGGGATATAAACATGTAAAGATTCAAAAGTTTAAGGAAATAAACCTTGAAATTTCTATTGCTACAAAGTAAGGGATAATTTGCAGGAGATGTCGCGGGGGCGACGTCGTCTCGCGATGGCGGAGGCTCTTGTCGTGCCTCTTGATGAGGGGGTGTTGTGTGTTGAGAAGGGTTTTTGGATTTAACCATAAAATTATGATTAACGTTTAGGAGTCACCACCTAATATTATGGTCACTAGGAGCCTATGGTCTGCGAGAGTTTGAGTAAGGGACTGGTTGTGTAAGGGGAAGACGCATCACCCTTAGTGCACCATAACTAAGGTAAGCTGCATTGTTGTTTGATTGTTTTTCTAGATTGAGTTTCTATTCGTTGGTCTTTTCTAAGGTTCAAGGCAGATCTCCCTTATCGGGTTAAATCCTAACCGTTCTAAAGTCTGAATTTTATCATCGCATTTCTACACCTTGTATCTTTAATACCTGAGGGTGTACTTCATCGTGTAATTTTACACCCCACAAATATTAAAGTCTACATCTGGATCCTAAAAAAAGATTGGAAAACGATTTTTGACATGTTGGTCAAATCCTAATGGATAATCATAACCTGGTTATGATATCCATTTTTTGAATTTTTTTTTAAACATGAAAAAGATGCAATTTTTATTTATATTTTTTTATGAAAAATATGCTTGGAAAATTTTTAGGATTTGGCCATATGCAATAAAATATTTTTTTCTTTTTGAAAATGTTTTGATTTTTTTTGAAACATTTCGGAAAAAACCGGGTATTTTAATACCGGATTTGTATTTTACAGTGTAAATATACAACCCGATATTATACAAAAATTGGTAGAAAAATATTTGAGAAAATCATAACTTTTTCAAAGGATTTTTGAAAAAAATTTTGGATTTTTTTTTTAAAAAAAAGGGGGGCGGGCCAGACCTAGCCACTTGGGCCGGGCCATAACTGGCCCGGCCCAAACCAGGGGCTAAAACCAGGGGCTAATTAATTGGCTTGCTGTATGCAGGAATGAATTCTGCATGCAGCAGCCACGACGAGGAAGAAAGAGGCAAAGCTGGGAGGAGGAAGTTGCCTGGCGTGGGGGTCTTGGTCGTGATGAGGTGGTTCGGCCGGTGGCTCAAGGGGCGTCGGCTGATGTGATGGTGGCTGGAGTTGGCTATGGGAGGAAGAAGAAAAAGTTGCAGAGGAGAGAGAAAAGATGGAAAAAGAAGAAGAGAGAGAAGGTCACGGTGGCTGCCCTGCCACTGATGAGGAGCTGGGTTGATGGAAATTATGGCGGTAAAGCTGGTTGTGGAAGTGGAGGTCGGCACTAATGTTGCTGCTGCAGATGCTAGAGAAGGAAGAAAACGAAAATGGTGGTGCTGATGAGCTGCTGCCGCTGTGGAGAAAAAGGGAGAAGCATCAGTGGAGAGGGAGAAGTATGGTGGAGAGGATGGTTGTCCAGACGGCGATGACAGTGGTGGTGGCGGCTGAAGGCACGACTGAGAAGGAGAAAGGAGAGAGAGAGAGACGACAGAAAAAGAAGAAAAACAGGGGAGGTGGCTGGTTTTTCTTCGACTTTGGACCCAATTTTCTCCTCCCTCGGGCCATGAAATCCACCTCTATTTATAGGCGGTAGAAGAGGGCAATCTTGTCTACACAGGGAAAAAATTTTCAACCTTTGATTCGGTTGGGAAGGATCCTAACCGTTGGCTCAAAGTAGGCATGGTGCACTGTCAAATCTGCAGAAAAAGCTGCCTGAGTTGGCATGTTTAGGTCGACACCGACGCCGATTACTTGTCATTGAGACTGAACTATTGATATGGAACTGTAGAGGAACTGCAGAGGATCATTTTCGTGCAAGTTTGGTTAAATTCGATTGACATTGGGTGCATTAAATGCACCTGCAAAGGAGATGACTGGACTAGTTTTTTCAGAAAAATAAAGAAGAAGATGAATAGTACCAAAGTTCTGATTTTGGTCGAAGTTCATTTCAGTCCTTCCTCTTTCAATTGAACCTCTAATTGACCCTAAACGTTTGCAATGAAGCCTCTGATAAACTTCAATTGGAGCCCCGAAGTTACGTGCTTATTGCGATATGGTCCTTGGTCTAGTATTTCTTCAATTTAGCCCCTAATTGACCCAAAAACTTCAATTTCTTGCAATTTGGCCCCTAATTTCAATCAATTAACTTGGTGAAAATTAAATTTGGTCTCTTAAAATTTCAATATTCTCAATTAAGCTCAAATTAGGCTCTCAAACTTAATTTTTCACCAATTAAGCCCCAAATAAAATTAATTTGATCCATTTAAAGTATAATTAAGTCCTTACACTTAATTAAATCCTTCAATTGGACCCAAATTAATTCTTAAGCATAATTAAAATTCAATTTGGCCCATGATTAAATCAAATTGGCCTATTAAAATTTTAATTATGTCCTTGGACTTAATTTTTATGCAAATTCGTCCAATAATCATTTAATTTGACCTTGAATTTGCATTCTTTTCTCCATTCTTGGGCATGATGGGGTACAATTAGGCCATGAATTTCCTCCAAAAATTACAGCTTGATTTCCCAGCCTGCTTTCTCCACGTTGCGAGCTTTTATTTTATTTTTTTATTTTTATTTTGAAAAAAAGTGAATTTTTAGGAATAACCCAGAATTGGGTTATGACAGTTGCCCCCCTCTTTACAATGCCTACGATTGAAAGTCTCGTAAGAGACTTTAGGTAGTAAGCGTTGTAAAGAAGAAAAAGAAGAATGAGAGATGATGGACTCATCATATTGAGAAATGATGAATCTTTTTGAGGGCTAGAAAGCGCACTCAGAGTAAGAACTGCAAGATTTTTCTTTTGAAAATTTAGAGATTTTAAAGTGGTCGAATTGTCATGGGTGACCTACCCAGAGAAAATTAAAAATTTTTTTGAGAGGGTCCTATTGTAATGGGCGACCTACCCGGGTGAAAAATGCAAAGATTTTTCAAAGAGGTGAAAAATACAGAGATTTTTTAAAGTGATCTTGTTGTAATAGGCGATCTGCCCAGGTGAAAAACACGAAGATTTTTCAAAGTTGCGAAAAATACAAAGATTTTTCAACGTTGTGAAAAATATAAAGATTTTTCAAAGTGGTCTTGTTGTAATGGGCGACCTGCCCAGATGAAAAACACGAAGATTTTTCAAAGTTGTGAAAAATGCAAAGATTTTTCAACGATATGAAAAATGTAAAGATTTTTCAAAGTGATCTTGTTGTAATGGGCGACCTGCCCAGATGAAACATTTTTGGAGGTGGTGAGAAATGCGAGGATTTCTCAAAAATAGTTTCATTGTAATGGGCAACTGGTCCAAATGAAAGATTTTGAAAGCGGTGAGAAATGCGAAAATTTCTCGAAAATAGTTTCATTGTAATGGGCAACCGGCCCAAATGGAAGAAGAAAAGAGTTTTCAAAGAGGTTTAATTGTGATGGGTGACCTACTAGGTGAAAAAAATAAAATGTCTTGAAGAGACCACATGGTAGGGCTTGAAGACGCACTATTCAAGAGATGGGAGCTCAAAAGAGCGTTCGAAAAGAGATAGAACTCGAAGGGGAACAAGGGCTGAAAAGCGCGGTCGACAAGAGGTAGGATTGAGAAATGCACTAGACGAGAGGTGAGGGTTCAAAGAGGCACACAAAAAGAGGTAGGGTTAGACCTTGAATTTGCATTTTTTCTCCATTCTTGGGCATAATGGGGTACAATTAGTCCTTGAATTTTCTCCAAAAATTACAGCTTGATTTCCCGGCTTGCTTTCTCCATGTTGCCAGCGTTTATTTTATTTTTTTGATTTTTATTTTGAAAAAAAGTGAATTTTTAGGAATAACCCAGAATTGGGTTATGACAGGAGATACGAGTTACAGTTTTGGAATTGATACAGGTTTTGAATACAAAGCAGGGAATAAAATGATACAGTTTGTGAGTACAGAGGAATAATATGATTCGTCTAGAGAGAAACTTGTTGTGGTTGTAACCAGTTCTGCCTTTTCAAATGGAATGAAGCCTTTTTATATAGAGGAGGATAGTCTGCCTTTTGTTAACGTGGGGAACACCTTTTGTAAGTCGGTGACGTCTTTTGAAAGTTGAAGACACCTTTTGTAAGTGGAGGACCCCTGTACCGAAAATATTTTTGACATTTTCTGTCAACATTTTTTTTTAGTGCCTTTTGATAGGGGGCAGAATGTCATAGCAATTATCTTCATCGTCTTCTCCAAGAGAAATGGCAAGAGATGTCAAGTCAGATGAGTTGGATTGGGACAAGACTGTTTTGGGGTCTTGGCTTTGTATAATGCCTTACACTATTTGGAGGTATTCTTCCTCAGTTTTAGGGGAGGCAAGGAGAGCTGCTGTTTGAGCCTTTCGGGCTAGAAATTTGGATTGAGGATGGTGATCAATGATGGGAGCTGTTTGATTCTTTTATAACCATTCTGTAACAACTAATTTGAAACTTTTTGATTCAGCTGCAAAAGAATCCAATCATTTGATTTTGAATTTACAGACAAGGACTGGATGTCTATTTTGGAGGTTGTAATCATAGAACCATGAACACACCCATGGAACAAAGAATTTTCTACAAAAAATGAAAAGGGAGGAAACTTTCTTTCACAAGGGGTAGGTTGAAAATTGTTTTTGAAATGAAGGTAACCATTTTCAACCAGAGGATGGTCTTTGAGAAAGTCAACATGACAACCAAAGTAATCCCACCATCGTAGAAACCAAATTGGGAGTTTTGTAGATGTCATGGAATGATGAAAGTAAAAAAGCCAGGAATGGCTATGGTTTGTATTTTGGAGATAAAAGGCATTAAACCATGTCTGTTGGTAATCCCAGTATGTATATGATGTACTGAATTCTTTGAAGGATGTGCAGAGATGCATAGGAAAAGAGATTGGTTTATGTAAAGGATGTTCCCAATCTGAAGGATGGATAATCTAATATGCAGGTTCAGGGTGATTTGGATGCAGTTTGAAGTGTTTGAATTTAACCGAATTGTTGATGTCAAGTATGGTGGCATAATAGGATTGAGGTTTGCATAGATCTTATGGTTTGTAGTGCCAATTTGGAGGGAAAAGTGTACAAGATATAATAGAAGAGTTTTTATGATAAAATCCTTCTTCCATGGTCAAAATATTTTGGAAATTAGTTTTGAAAATGTATTTTGATTTGGATTTGGAAAAGTTTTGTTGTAGGGTTTGTAAAGTAAGTAGGGGTTTTTTAGAAGGTAAACCTGCTTGTGGTTTTGAAATTGATTTGGAAATACTACCTAATTGTGACCCTTGGTCACTAGAGGCCTGTTGGGAGACCTTTTGTAGTGCCAGAAGCAATTCTAGAGATTTGGAAAGGGTAGCAACCCAGTGTTCGACTAAGTCCGGTTGTACCTGTGTTGGTTTTGTAATGTCTTCTTCTTCAACGACGACCTCATACCAAGATTTAATAGGTTTGACAGTTAGGATGGCTGAAGACATGAGTTTTGGAGGAGGTTGTGGGCTTTCTGGTTTTGTAGGTTGAGTTTGGGGAGTTTTCCCCTTATCTTTGGATTTGGCCTTTGGAGGCATCAGAATCTGTTTTGAAGGAATTCGCAGGTTAGGAAATCAGGGATTGAATTTGAATCTCCTTTAATGTAAGCAATGTCGTAATAAAAAATACTTAAAATAGCTTGTCATCGGGCAAAAATCTGTTTTGAAGCAAGATTTTGGACATCTTTTTGTAAAACTTCTTTTGCAGATTTACAATCAACACAAAGAAGGAATTTTTTTTGTTTAATAAATCACTTTGGAATTTTGTAATACAAATAACAATTGAAAGAATCTTTTTTTTATATAGTGGAGTAGTTTTTCTGACAATCATTCCAATGAGCAGATGTATATTGGAGGATTTGTTCTTTGTTGTTTCGGACTTGTTTAAGAATCTCTCTGTAACCCAAGTCTGAAGCATCAGTCTTGACTACCTTAGGAGCTAATGGGTTAGCTAAATGGAGAAGTGAAATAGTTTGAACCTGTTGTTTGATTTGTCAGACTATGTTGGTACTGTAACACCTATAGATCAAACAAGTAATCCATTTTGTTGAGCAGTATGAAAGAATATATATAGATGCTTAAAATGATGATTTATTGAGTTGGAAAAAATGAGAATATCATCAATGTAAACAATACAGAATTTGGAATGTGCATTGAAGATGTCATTCATAATGCGTTGGAATTCAGAATGTGTATTTTTCAATCTAAAAGGCATGACATTCCATTTGTATTGGGTGAAAGGAACTGTAAATGCAGTTTTGTATCAATCCCTAAGATCAATATGGATTTGCCAAAATCCGAATTTCATATCAAATTTGGAAAATATAAATGCAGAATGTAATTTTTGTAACAAATATTTTTTTTTTAGGATTGGATATCGAATCCATTTTAAAAAAGAATTTAAGGGTTTGTAGTTGATCACAAGTTTTGGTGTGCCTCTTTCAATATCAAATTTTTTATTCACATAGAAGGTTGCACACGACCATGGTGATCTGGACTTTTGAATAAGACCTTTAGACTCGAGATCTAGGATTTCAAGTCTGCAATGCTGTTTGAGGTCAGCATTCATTTGAATAGGTCTTGCCTTTGTAGGTATATGTTTTTCTGAAAATGTATCTTCATAGGGAAGATCAACAACATGTTTTCTTCTCTAGAAGGCATTGGGTAAGTCTGAACAGATTTGTTGTTCAATCTTACTTTCTAAATCAGTGATTCTCTTTTGTAAAACCAAGTTTTGTAATTATTTATTGATACGACAAAATAAAACATGGTTTTGTAAATCATGTAAATTGAATTGCTTTCCATGAATAAAAGCATTAATATGATAGGTATGTATAAAGCATGCTTTAATTAAATTTAAATTTCTAGTCTTAGATTTTTCTAAGAATGAGAAAACAAGTTTAATGTTATTAATCTTGGAGGTAATACAATCATGATGTGCTTTGTATGGAGTGATCATGTCGATGAATGGGGTCCCGAGAATGATGGTATGATTAATATCTTTTGTAACGACAAAGAATGTTTTAAAAGAGAAATTCCTTTGTTGAAAACAGAGGCTTGGGTTTTCCCTGCAATATGCAATTTTGAATTGTTAGCAGCAAAGAGTTTTCCAGAGGTAGTTTGTAAAAATTGTTTTTTGATGCAGTTTAAATTTGCACCTGTGTTAAATAAGACAATAGTGTCGAGTTTGAAATTGTCTGAAAAGACTAAGGTAATTTTGATCAAATATTTTTTGGAAGATATTTGGGTCAACACATTCAAGAAATCATCAGGAATATGCTCAATGTTTGAAAAGTGCATGGCGTAATGCAGACTTATCAGTTTGGTCTTCCGATTAAGACTCAGTGTCAGACTGGGTCGCAATTTTGGATAGAAGATCTTGTAAGATGACAAAGTCTTTCTGTTCAGCGTGTTTTAGGGTTTGTAACTCAAATTTGAGGATTTTGATCTCAGAATGTAATTCTGGGATGGTAACTGAGGTATTGGATTTCTTCTTGTTAAGGATCTTTGTAAAGTCGTAGATATTGATACTAATGGAGGGTAATACAAAGCGGTTTGGAGGGCTAGATAGAGGTGTTCTGGTTTGTTGAAATCTTTCAAAAGTTTATCTAAATAGGTTTTTTGGAGCTGAGGATCATCAAGTCTTTTGATGACCTCAAGGATGAATTCTTGGTCTTAGGTTAGGACGCTAATTTGTTTGAAATTCGTAGAGGTATCTGAAGTAGCACTGGAAATTGCTATTTCATCAATTTGGAATTCTTCTTCAGAAGTGTTTGAAGGAGAGGGGTCTATATATGTGGTTTCAATATATAGGTTTTGTATCTAGTTAATGGTTTTTCATCTATTTGAAGCTCATGGAGTTTTGTATTTATTTTGCGAAAATGGGACGTATGTCCTTTCTGGTTGCATTTGTAACTCGTAATGTTTTTTAGGTCAAATTTTGGTTTGAGCTTTAAATGGAAAGGCTTATGGGCTTTGGTAGATTTCTTGTAGGGCTTTTTGTAGTATATGTGTTATGGTTTGGAGTAAAACTATTTTTGGTATTTATGGGTTGATCGTTTGTAAGGAGGTTTGTGACTTAAATAGTTTTTGGGTTTTGAGTAGTTTCCACTACAGGATAGTTTTTTAATAGAAAGGTCAAACTAATGACAGAAACTACCAAGTTCTTGTGTGGTACGTTTCATTTCCCACTTCAAGTGTTTTGGAGTTTGAGATCCTAACAGATCTTAAGACCTTCTTTTTTGGGTGAAGCTCACAAGTTCATCATATGTAAGTTGGTCATATGGTATGGTTTTGGTTGTAAAGGCAGCTTTGATTTTGTTTCTGACCTTTTCTCGTAAAAGAATAGGTAAGCCTACACGGAATTTATTTTTTTCTAAAAAAAGTGGTTTGAATCTTCTCTAAGCATGACACGGGTAAGGAAAGTGTTTTTGTAGTGGATTTTGAATATAAGAGCAACGGGAATAGATCATTCAAGCATATGGTAATTATGGGTCTTGATTTGTAATAACATGCTTTGTAAGACGTTTTTGTCTTTGAGGGATATAGTAAGGTTTGAATAGCAGTCAAAAGATACTGGACCACTGCAGGGGTTAGACTCAATGAAACTTAGGAGTGAGTCTTGGAAGTTGTGGAATCTAGCATCTCGGAGTACAGTTAAAATGGATGTATTTAAGCCTTCTTTTGTAAGTGGTTTTATGTCAACTTGAACTAGACCGACATGAATGTATTTGTAGTTTATGGCTAGGTGTTTTTGTAGTGATTTTTGGTAGAGGAGTTTGATAGTCTCAAAAGGTTTTGTAAGCTGAATACCTCTTTCTTCAGTTTTGATTCTAAAATCTGTTTTGAAAATGTCATATTTGGATTTTTGATAAATCTGTGTTTGAGAAATCTTTGGAATTTTCCAATCATCAATATTTTTTGTAAAATCCTAATTGTTATTTCTTCACTTTGTACAATCCTCTAATTCTCAGAGGTGTCAGATGTAAAAGAAGCCAAAATAAAAGTAGATCTATAGAAAACAGAATCCATAGTTTGAAGAGATAGACTAGAAAACATGCTGTAAGTTATATGGATTTACTGCCCTAGTCACTCAACAGGACTACACCATTCAGTAGCTTCACCTATTAACCAAGGGTCTCTTTTCTCTATTGGGTTTCTTCAATCTAAAGTACTATTACTACCCAGATCCTAGTAGGATGTTATACCAAATGGATTAAAAAAGGATCACACTAAATAAAACAAAGGATTTTACTATAAATACATAAAGCAGTACGTGGCTTTGTTACACCTGAGAATGATTTATAGATCAGGTCACAGGTTTCCAGCTGATATACTGAGTTTTGGGGAAGAAATAACAGAAAGGAAAATGGATAAATTTCTGATGTGAATGAATAAGGCAAGACCAGCAATGTTAGGATCCTTGATCAAACACAGAGCATACTTAATTTGCAATTATTTAAAGAAATGGATATAAACATGTAAAGATTCAAAAGTTTAAGGAAATAAACCTTGAAATTTCTATTGATACGAAGCAGAGGATAATTTACAGGAGATATGGGTTACAGTTTTGGAATTGATACAGGTTTTGAATACAAAGCAGGGAATAAAATGATACAGTTTGTGAGTACAGAGGAATAATATGATTCGTCTGGAGAAAAACTTGTTGTGGTTGTAACCAGTTCTGCCTCTTCAAGTGGAATGAAGCCTCCTTATATAGAGGAGAATAGTCTGCCTTTTATAGACGTGGGGAACACTTTTTGTAAGTAGGTGACGCCTTTTGAAAGTGGGAGACACCTTTTGTAAGTGGAGGACCCCTGCACCGAAAGTATTTTTGACATTTTCTGCCGACACTTTTTTTTTAGTGCCTTTTAATAGGCGGCAGAATGCCATAGCAATTATCTTCATTGTCTTCTCCAAGGGAAATGGCAGGAGATGTCGAGTCAGATGAGCTGGATTGGGACAAGACTGTTTTGGGGTCTTCGTTTTGTATAATGCCTTGCACTATTTGGAGATATTCTTCCTCAGTTTTAGCGGAGGCAAGGAGAGCTGTTGTTTGAGCCTTTCAGGCTAGAAATTTGGATTGAGGATGGTGATCAATGATGGGAGTTGTTTGATTCTTTTATAACCATTTTGTAACAGCTAATTTGGAACCTTTTCATTTAGCTGCAAAAGAATCCAACCATTTGATTTTGAATTTATGGACAAAGACTGGATGTCTATTTTGGAGGTTGTAATCATAGAACCATGAACACATCCATGGAACAAAGAATTTTCTACAAAAAATTAAAAAGGAGGAAAACTTTCTTTCGAAAAGGGTAGGTTGAAAATTGTTTTTAAAATGAAGGTAACCATTTTCAACTAGAGGATGGTTTTTGAGAAAGTCAACATGACAACCAAAGTAATCCCACCATCGTAGAAACCAAATTGGGAGTTTTGTAGATGTCATGGAATGATGAAAGTAAAAAAGCCAGGAATGGCTATGGTTTGTATTTTGGAGATAAAAGGCATTAAACCATGTCTGTTGGTAATCCCAGTATGTATATGATGTACTGAATTCTTTGAAGGATGTGCAGAGATGCATAGGAAAAGAGATTGGTTTATGTAAAGGATGTTCCCAATCTGAAGGATGGATAATCTAATATGCAGGTTCAGGGTGATTTGGATGCAGTTTGAAGTGTTTGAATTTAACCGAATTGTTGATGTCAAGTATGGTGGCATAATAGGATTAAGGTTTGCACAGATCTTATGGTTTGTAGTGCCAATTTGGAGGGAAAAGTGTAGAAGCTACAATACAAGGGGTTTCATGATAAAATCCTTCTTCCATGGTCAAAATATTTTGGAGATTAGTTTTGAAAATGTCAAAAATACTTTCGGTGTAGGGGTCCTACACTTACAAAGGGTGTCTCCCACTTTCAAAAGGCATCACCCACTTACAAAAGGTGTTCCTCACCTCTACAAAAGGCAGACTATCCTTCTCTATAAAAAGGGGCTTCATTCCACTTGAAGAGGCAGAACTTGTTACAACCACAACAAGTTTCTCTCTAGACGAATCATATTATTCCTCTGTACTCACAAAATGTATCATTTTATTCCCTGCTTTGTATTCAAAACCTGTATCAATTCCAAAACTGTAACTCGTATCTCCTGTAAATTATCCCCTGCTTTGTATCAATACAAATTTCAAGGTTTATTTCCTTAAACTTTTGAATCATTATATGTTTATATCCATTTCTTTAAATAATTGCAAATTAAGTATGCTCTGTGTTTGATCAAGGATCCTGACATTGTTAGTCTTGCCTTGTTCATTCACATCAGAAATTTATCGGTTTTCCTTTCTGTTTTTTCTTCCCAAAAACTCAATATATCGACTAGAAACCTGTAACCCGATCTATAGATCATTCTTAGGTGTAACAAAGCCACGTACTGCTTTATCTATTTATAGTAAAATCATTTGTTTTATTTAGTGTGATCCTTTTTTAATCTATTTGGTATCACATCCTACTAGGATCTGGGTAGTAATAGTACTTTAAATTGAAGAAACCCAATAGAGAAGAGAGACCCTTGGTTAATAGGTGAATGCTACTGAATGGTGTAAGTCTTGTTGAGTGACTAGGGCAGTAAGTCCATATAACTTACAGCATGTTTTCTAGTCTCTCTTTAAACTATGGATTTCGTTTTCTATAGATCTACTTCTATTTTGGCTTCTTTTACATCTGACACCTCTGAGAATAAAATGATTGTACAAAGTGAAGAAATAACAATTGAGGATTTTACAAAAAATATTGATGATTGGAAAATTCCAAAGATTTCTCAAACACAGATTTATAAAAAATCCAATCAAACACAGATTTATCAAAAATCCAAATATGACATTTTCAAAATAGATTTTACAATTAAAAGTAAAGAAAGAGATATTTAGCTTACAAAACCTTTTGAGACTATCCAACTCCTCTCCAAAAAAATCACTACAAAAACACCTAGCCAGAAACTACAAATACATTCATTTCGGTCTAGTTCAAGTCGAAATAAAACTACTTACAAAAGAAGGCTTAAATACCTCCATTCTAGATATACTCCGAGATGCTAGATTCCACAACTTCCAAGAATCACTCCTAAATTCCATTAAGTCTAGCCTCTGTAGTGGTCCAGTATCTTTTGACTGCTATTCAAACCTTACTATATCCCTCAAAGATAAAAACATTTTACAAAGCATGTTATTACAAATCAAGACCCATAATTACCATATGCTTGAAGGATCTATTCTTGTTGCTCTTATATTCAAAATCGATTACAAAAACACCTTCCTTACCCGTGTTATGCTTAGAGAAGATTCAAACCAGTCTTTTTGGAAAGAAAAATTCATTGCAGGCTTACCTATTCTCTTAGGAGAAAAGGTCAGAAACAAAATCAAAGCTGCCTTTACAACCAAAACCATACCATATGACCAACTTACATACGGTGAACTTGTGAGCTTCACCAAAAAAAAAAAGGTCTTAAGATCTGTCAGGATCTCAAACTCTAAAAACACTTGAAGTGGGAAATGAAACGTACCAGACAAGAACTTGGTAGTTTCTGTCACCAGTTTGACCTTTCTAATAAAAAATTCTCCTACAGTGGAAACTGCTCAAAACCCAAAAACTATTCAAGTCACAAACCTCCTTACAAACGATCAGCCCATAAATACCGAAACCAGTTTTACTCCAAACCAAAACAGACATACTACAAAAAGCCCTACAAGAAATCTACCAAAGCCCATAAGCCTTTCCAGTCAAAGCCCAAACCAAAATTTGACTTCAAAAAGATTACCTCTTACAAATGCAACCAGAAAGGACATACGTCCTGTTTTTACAAAATCAATACCAAACTCCATGAGCTTCAAATAGATAAAGAAACTATCAACCAAATACAAAACCTATATATTAAAACCATAGATACACATCCCTCTCCTTCAGATACTTCTAAAGAATAATTTCAAATTGATGAAATAGCAACTTCCAGCGCTACTTCAGATACCTCTACAAATTCCAAACAAATTAGCGTCTTAACCCAAGACCAAGAATTCATCTTTGAGGCCATCAAAAGACTTGATGATCCTTAGCTCCAAAAAACATATTTAGATAAACTGTTGAAAGATTTCAACAAACAAGAACACCTCCATCTAACCCTTCAAACCGCTCTGTATTACCCTCCACTAGTACCAATATCCACGACCTTACAAAGATCCTTAACAAGAAGAAATCCAAAACCTCAGTTACCATCCCAGAATTATATTTTGAGATCAAAACCTTCAAATCTGAGTTACAAACCCTAAAACACGCTCAATAGAAAAACTTTGCCATCTTACAAGATCTTCTATCCAAAATTGCGACCCAGTCTGACACGAGTCTAAACCAGAAGACCAAACTGATGAGTCTGCATTACGTCATGCACTTTTCAAACATTGAGGATATTCCTGATGATTTCTTGAATGTGTTGACCCAAATATCTTCCAAAAAATATTTGATCAAAATTACCTTAGTCTTTTTAGATGATTTCAAACTCGACACTATCGCCTTATTTGACACAGGTGCAGATTTAAACTGCATCCAAAAAGGCGTAGGTCCAAAACAATTTTTACAAACCACCTCTGAAAAACTCTATGCTGCTAACAATTCAAAATTGCATATTGCAGGCAAAACCCAAGCCTCTGTTTTCAACAAAGGAATTTCTCTTAAAACATTCTTTATCGTTACAAAAGATATTAATCATACCATCATTCTCGGCACCCCATTCATCGACATGATCACTCTATACAAAGCACATCATGATTGTATTACCTCCAAGATCAATAACATTAAACTTGTTTTCTCATTCTTAGAAAAATCTAAGACTAGAAATTTAAATCTAATTAAAGCATGCTTTATACGTACCTATCATATTAATGCTTTAATTCATGGAAAGCAATTCCATTTACATGATTTACAAAACCATGTTTCATTTTGTCGTATCAATAAATAATTACAAAACTCGGTTTTACAAAAGAGAATCACTGATTTACAAAGTAAGATTGAACAACAAATCTGTTCAGACTTACCCAATGCCTTCTGGAAAAGAAAACAACATGTTGCTGATCTTGCTTATGAACATACTTTTTCCGAAAAAACATATACCTATAAAGGCAAGACCTATTCAAATGAAGGTTGATCTCAAACAGCATTGCAGACTTGAAATCCTAGATATGGAGTCTAAAGGTCTTATTCAAAAGTCCAGATCACCATGGTCGTGTGCAGCCTTCTCTGTGAATAAAAACTCTGATATTGAAAGAGGCACACCAAGATTTGTGATCAACTACAAACCCTTAAATTCTGCTTTAAAATGGATTTGATATCCAATCCCAAACAAAAAAGATTTGTTACAAAAATTACATTCTGCATTTATATTTTCCAAATTTGATATGAAATCCAGATTTTGGCAAATCCATAATGATCCTAGGGATCAATACAAAACTGCATTTACAGTTCCTTTCGGCCAATACGAATGGAATGTCATGCCTTTTGGATTGAAAAAACCACCTTCTAAATTCCAACGCATTATGAATGACATCTTCAATGACATTCCAAATTATGTATTGTTTATATTAATGATGTTCTCATTTTTTCCAACTCAATAGATCAACATTTTAAGCATCTACATATATTCTTTCATGTTGTTCAACAAAATGGATTAGTTGTTTTCAAATACGAGATTTCTCTATTTCAAACTCTTGTCCATTTCCTAGGCGATTATATCTGCCAAGGTACTGTAACACCTATAGAGCGATCATTATCCTTTACAAACAAATTCCCTGATAAGATCACAAACAAAACCCAATTACAAAGGTTTTTAGGAAGTCTTAACTATGTCCTTGATTACTATCCAAACATTAGTCATCTTGCCAAACCTTTACATGATAGGTTAAAGAAAGACCCGGTCTAATGGTCTGACCTTCATACCAGCATAGTCCGACATATCAAATGGCAAGTTCAAACTATTCCACTTCTCCTTTTAGCTAACCCATTAGCTCATAAGGTAGTTGAGACTGATGCCTCAGACTTGGGTTACAGAGGGATTCTTAAACAAGTCTAAAACAACTAAGAACAAATCCTCCAATATACATCTGCTCATTTAAATGATTATCAGAAAAACTACTCCAAAATACAAACCATAGCCATTCCTGGCTTTTTTACTTTCATCATTCCATGACATCTATAAAACTCCCAATTTGGTTTCTCCGATGGTGGGATTACTTTGGTTGTCATGTTGACTTTCTCAAAAACCATCCTCTGGTTGAAAATGGTTACCTTCATTTCAAAAACAATTTTCAACCTACCCCTTTCGAAAGAAAGTTTTCCTCCCTTTTAATTTTCTATAGAAAATTCTTTATTTCATGGATGTGTTCATGGTTCTATAATTACAACCTCCAAAATAGACATCCAGTCCTTGTCTGTAAATTCAAAATCAAATGGTTGGATTCTTTTACAGCTGAATCAAAAAGTTTCAAATTAGCTGTTACAGAATGGTTATAAAAGAATCAAACAACTCCCATCATTGATCACCATCCTCAATCCAAATTTCTAGCCCGAAAGGCTCAAATAGCAGCTCTCCTTGCCTCCGCTAAAACTGAGGAAGAATACCTCCAAATAGTGCAAGGCATTATACAAAGCCAAGACCCCAAAACAGTCTTGCCCCAATCCAGCTCATCTGACTCGACATCTCCTGCCATTTTCCTTAAAGAAGACAATGAAGATAATTGCTATGGCATTCTGCCACCTATCAAAAGGCACTAAAATAAAAGTGTCGGCAGAAAATGTCAAAAATACTTTCGGTGCAGGGGTCCTCCACTTACAAATGGTGTCTCCCACTTTCAAAAGGCATCACCCACTTATAAAAGGTGTTCCCCACGTCTACAAAAGACAGACTATCCTCCTCTATATAAGGAGGCTTCATTCCACTTGAAGAGGCAAAACTGGTTACAACCATAACAAGTTTCTCTCCAGACGAATTATATTATTCCTCTGTACTTACAAACTGTATCATTTTATTCCCTACTTTGTATTCAAAACCTGTATCAGGTGTAACAACGCCACGTACTACTTTATCTATCTATAGTAAAATTTTGTTTTATTTGGTGTAATCCTTTTTTAATTTATTTGAAATCAGAGGCCACTGGGATTACACTAAATAAATAGATTCAAAAAGGATTATATATATATATATATATATATATAAAGAATTAGAATTGTTACATAGTACGTGAAGAATGAATCAACGCAGTACGTGGCGTTGTTACACCTGAGAATAATCTTTAGATCTGGTCACAGGTTTCCAGCCGATATACTGAGTTTGGAAAAAGAAACAAATTTCTTATGCGAATGAACATGGCTAGACCAACAATTTCAGGATCCTTGATCAAACATAGAGCATACTTAATTTTGCAGAATATTTAAAGAAATGTAAACATACATATGTAAAAACGAGAAGGTTTAAATAAATGAACCTTGAAATTTTGTATTGCTTCAATACAGGAGATATTTTTTGAGAGATGGATTACAATTTAAAACAGTGTTTTCAAGGGAAATGTAAATTGATACAGTGTTTTGTTTTTAGAAGAATTGAATCTGAAAAAATTTGTTTTCTAAGGATTGAGGGATCTCTTTTTACAGCCAAGTTACCATGGAAGAGGCCAAAATGCCTTTTTAGAAAGCCTGAAGATTCCTCCTGAAGCCATTTGTTATTGCTTTCCATGATCAAGAGATGACAAGTTGGAAATTGCCCATGTTTTTTGTGGGGTTTTCCTTTTGTTGTCTTCTTTTCACCGATAATTGATTTGTCTGTTTGTAGTATCAGGTAATGTTTATAAATAAAGCCTAAAACCATGGGCCAACAAAAGTAAAAAGGGACTCAAAACAGTTGAGTCTAAAAGATATTGAAAATGAGCTCAAAACAGGTGAGCCTAAAATTATTATTTTTTATACTGTTTGCACCGAAAGATGATTTTTCTTTCTATCTAAGTGGGAGACACCTTTTGTGAGTGGATAACACCTTTAGAATCGAAAGTTTGTATGTCATTTTTTGCCGATAATTTTGTTGGGTCTTCAATGCTTTGTAATGGGTGGCAGGATGCCAAAGCAGTCATCTTCGTTATCATTTCCAAGGGAATATACTGGAGATGATGAACTGGAAGAGCTGGATTTAGATAGCACTATTTTGGGTTATTGACTTTGTATGATGCCTTGCATAATATTGAGGTATTCTTCCTCAGATTTTGCAGAGGTAAGGAGAGCTGCAGTATGGGCTTTACGAGCCAGAAATTTGGACTGAGGATGGTGGTATATAATATGGATGGATTGATTCTTTTGTAACCATTCTGTTATAGCTAGTTTTGAACTTTTACACTCTGCTGCAAAGGAATCCCACCATTTAATTTTGAATTTTCGGACAAGAACTGGATGCCCTTGCTGGAGATTGTAATTGAAGAACCATGAACATACCCATAGAACAAAGAATTTTGTACAGAAAATCAAAAAGGAAGAAAACTTTCGTTCGAAAGGAGGACGTTGAAAATTTTCCTAAAAATAGAGGCAACTATTTTCAACCAAGGGGTGGTCCTTAAGGAAGTCAATTTGGCAACCAAAGTAATCCTATCATTGAAGGAACCAGAGTGGAAGCTTTGTAGTAGTCATGGAATTATGAAAGTAAAAAAGCTAGGAATGGCTGTGTTTGGAGTTTTGGAGGAAAAAAGCATTGAACTAGGCCTGTTAGTAGTCTCAGTATGTATAGGAAAGGCTGATGTTTTGGAATGATGTACGGAGGTGTATAGGAAAAGGAATTGGTTTGTGGAGGGGTTATTGTCAGTCTGAATGATGGATGATGTTGTGGATGATGCATGTAGAGTATGCAGGTTCAGGGTGGTTTGGATGCATGTTGTGGAGGGGTTATTTCAAAAATGGTAGAATAATAGGATTGGGGTTTTGTGATATCCCAAGGTTTGTAGTGCTAGTTTGGAGGAAAAAAGTTTGGAAGTAGCGATGGAAGGATTTTCATGGTAAAAACCTTCTTCCATAGTTAAAATGTTTTGAAAGTGAGTTATAAAAATATATTGTGATTTTGATTTGGAAATATGTGTTTTTTGACTTTGTAAAGCAAGCAAGGGATTTGGGGAGGTAAACCCTGCATGTGGTTTTGAAAGGGTTTTAGAAATACTACATGTTTGTGACTCTTGGCTCTTGAAGGCTTGTTGAAAGACTTTTCGTAATGCCAGAAGTAATTCTGGTGATTTTAAAAGGGTATCAACCCAATGTTGGATTTTGTATGTATGTATTTGGGATTTTGTAGCTTCTTTGTCTTCTTCTACTACTACTTCATACCAGGATTTGATTGGTTTTACAGATAAGATGGCTGAAGCTATGAATTTTGGAGAGGGTTTTAGGCTGTCTGGTTTTATAGGTTGGATTTATAGGGCTTTCCCCTTATCTTTTTTCAAGTCTTTGGAGGCAATATGACCTCTTTTGAAGGAATTCTCGGGTTAGGAAGTCAAGAATGAAATTTGAATCTCCTTTAATGTATTCAATGTCAAAATAAAAAATGCTTAAAATAGCTTGCCAATGGGTAAAAATCAGTTTTAAAGCTAAATTTTGAACATCTTTTTTGAGAAATTCTTTTGCAGATTTGCAATCAACACATAAAAAAAAATTTTAGTTTAATAAATCACTTTGAAATTTTGTAATATAGAGAACAATTGAAAGAATCTCTTTTTTTACAGTGGAGTAATTCTTTTGACAATCATTTCAATGAGTAGATGTATACTGAAGGATTTGCTCTTTATTGTTTTGGACTTGTTTTTCAGGATCCCCCCGTAACCTAAATCTAAGGCAGTAGTCTAGACTATTTTAGGAGCTAAAGGGTTAGCTAAATGGAGAAGTGGGATGGTCTGTACTTGTTTTTTAATTTGGCAGACAAGGTTTGTATGAGTATCAAACCACGGACTAGGATTAGTTTTTAACCTGTCATGTAGAGGTTTGGTGAGACGACTAATGTTCGGAAAGTTGTCAAGAACATAATTAAGGCTACCTAGAAACCTTGTAGTTGGGTTTTATCAGTAATCTTATCAGGGAATTTGGTTGTAAAAGATAAAGATCTCTCTATTGGTGTTACAGTACCTTGACAAATATAATGTTCTAGGAAACAAACACGAGTTTGAAAGAGAGAGATTTTTTATTTGGAAACAACTAATCCATTTTGTTTCACAGTATGAAAAAATGTATGGAGATGTTTGAAATGTTGATTAATAGAATAAGAGAAAATGAGTACATCATCAATGTAAACAATGCAAATTTGGAATGTACATTAAAAATATCATTCATGATGCGCTGGAATTCTGAAGGGGTATTTTTTAAGCCAAAAGGCATAACATTCCACTCATACTAGCCAAAAGGAACAGTAAATGTAGTTTTGTAACGATCTTTGAGATCAATTTGGATTTGTCAAAATCCGGACTTCATATCAAATTTAAAAAATATAAAAGCAGAATGCAGTTTTTGTAAGAAATCTTTTTTTTTTGGAATAGGATACCTAATCCATTTTAAAGCTGAATTTAATGGTTTGTAATTGAGAACTAGTCTTGGTGTGCGCCTTTCAATTTCAGAGTTTTTATTCACATAAAAAGGCTGCACATGACCATGGTGATCTGGATTTTTGGGTCAGACCTTTAGACTCTAGATCCTGGATCTCAAGTCGGCAATGTTGTTCCAAATCAGTATTCATTTGTATAGGTCTTGCTTTTGTAAGTATAAGTTTCTCGAAAAAAGTATCTTCATAAGGAAGATCAACAATGTGTTATTTTCTTTTCCAGAAAGCATTGGGTAAGTCTGAACAGATTACTTGTTCAATCTTACTCTGGAAATCAACAATTTTCTTTTGTAAATTTGGATTTTGTAATTGTTTTTCACTACAACAAAACAAAACATGGTTTTTTAAATCTTGTAAATGAAACAGTTTTCCATGAATCAATGCATTAATATGATGAGTATGGATATAACATGCTTTGATCAAATTTATATTTGTAGTTTTGGATTTTTCTAAAAATGGAAAAACGAGTTTATTATGATTTATTTTGGAAGAGATACAGTCATAATGTGTTTTATATGGTGTGATCATGTCAATGAATAGAGTGCCTAAAATGATAGTATGATTGATGCCTTTTATAACAACAAAAAATATTTTAAAAGAAATGCCTTTGTTAAAAACAAAGGTTTGGGTTTTGCCTGCAATATGAAGTTTAGAATTGTTAGTAACAAAGAGTTTTTCAGAGGTAGTTTGTAAAAATCATTTTGGAACTACTCCTTTTTTTATACAATTTAAATCTGCTCCTGTATCAAATAAGGCGATAGTGTCTAATTTGAAATCGTCTGAAAAGACTAAGGTAATTTTGATTAGATACTTTTTTGAAGATATTTGAGTTAAAACATTTAAGAAATCATCAGGAATGTGTTTTAATGTTTGTAAGTGCATGATGCGATGCATAAGACTTATTGGTTTGATCTTCTGATTCAGACTCAGTATCAAACTGACTTTTTATTTTGGATAGAAGGTGTTGTAGGATGGCTTAGTCTTTTTATTGAGCTTCTTTTAGGGTTTGTAACTCAGATTTGAGGGTTTTTATCTTATATTGTAATTCGAGGATGGTAGCTGAGGTTTTGGACTTCTTTCAACTGAGGATTTTTATAAGGTCATAGGTATTGGTACTAGTTGTAGGTAAGACAAAATGGTTTTGGGGATTAGAATGGGGTGCTTATGTTTTATTGAAGTTATTCAACAATTTATCTAGATAAGTTTCTTGTAATTGAGGATCATCAAGTCTTTTGATAGCCTCGAGGATAAACTCTTGATCTCTGGTTAAGACACTAATTTGTTTGGAGTTTGTTGAAGTGTCTGAACTAGAACCGGAAGTTGCTAATACATTTATTTGGAATTCTACTTTAGAAATGTTTGAAGAATTGGGATCAGTGTCTGAGGTTTCAATGTAGAAATTTTGTAATTGGTTGATAATGTCGTCATCTAATTGGAGTTCATGTAGTTTGGTATTAATTTTACAGAAACAGGACGTATGTCCTTTCTGTCCATATTTGTAACAAGTAATGGTTTTAAGGTTAAATTTCTGTTTGGGCTTAGGAGGGGAAGTTTTATGGGTTTTGGTAAACTTCTTGTAAGGTTTTTTGTAATATGTTTGCTTGGGTTTGGAGTAAAATTGTTTCCAATATTTATGGGCTGATTTTTTATAAGGAGATTTGCTATGGTTTGGATAATTTCTGGGTTAGGAGCAATTACCACTACAATAGGGTTTTTTGGTGGGAAGGTCAAACTGGTGACAGAAACAACCAAGTTCTTGTCTGGTACGTTTCATTTCTCAGTTCAGATGTTTTTGAAGTTTAAGATCTTGGTAGATCTTGAGACCTTCCTTTTGGGTGAAGCTAACAAGTTCACCATATGTAAGCTAGTCATATGGAATGGTTTTGGATGTAAGGGTATTTTTAATTTTGTTTCGGACTTTTTCTCCTAAGAGAATTGGCAAATCTGCAAGGAATTTTTCTTTTTAAAAGGGTTGGTTTAAGTCTTCTCTAAGCATAGCATGAGTAAGGAAAGTATTTTTGTACCACTAAAAGTCACTGAGCTTTTTACACCTAAAGTTAAAATGGAGTTCAGTATTCTTGTCTTTCAGATGGGAAGGATCTCCGATAAAATGTAAGGAAATGATAAGAATAAGTGTTGACACAGTATCTTGGATGGTGTTTCCTAAAGAATCAAGGATGAGTGTTTGGTCTTTATAGGTTTGGATATAATTTAGAATTTGTAAATGGTCTGTTTTAGTGAGATAGTAATCTTACCATCCTTTCACTAGCCGGAGAAACCAACAATAAGAAGTTTAGTTATAGCCTTATTTGGGGTTCCTGTTTGGGTTTTGTAGGTGTTAGCTGTCATTGTCTTTTGTTGAAAGGTAACATCCTAAATACCCTCTAACAAATGATAATGATAGCTAACGCCTACAAAACTCAAATAGGAACCCTAGATAAAGCTATATTTGAACTCCTTATTGCTGATTTCTCCGACTAGTTAAAAAAATAGTGGGATTATTATCTCATTGAAATAGACCATTTATAAATTTTAAATTCTATTCAAACCTATAAAATCAAATATTTATTCTTGTTTCTTTAAAAAATACCATCTAAAATGTTGTGTGGATATTTATTCTTACTATTTTTTTTTATATTTTATCGGAGATTTTTACCAGACAAGAATGCTGAAATCCTTGAACTTTAACTTTAACTTTAGGTGTGTGTGTGTGTGTAACAAACGACTATGATGAATAATATAAGAGTAAATATTTTGACATACTTGACAGAGGAACACCACGTACAGGCTGCACTATTGCCACTGGTGAAGTCTGCTCACTGGTTGTATCCAAGGACTGCTATCAGGACTGAAGCTCACGGTGGAGTTGAGAGAAGCTTCCTGGTGTGGAGGTTAGTACGGTGGGAGATGGTGGTTCTCACGGTGCAAAGAAAGAGATGTTGCCGCAGCAGGTGACTGTGTTGTTGGAGTTCACGGTTGCTGTGTGAGGTGACTGGTAGCAAAACTACCCACGGTGGCTGATCTTGGAGGATCTGGTGCTGGGGTGGAGACTGACCATGGTGAGGAGCTGCTGGTGTGGAGTAGGTATTACTGCTGCTGCTTTGACTGGAAGGGAGAGCCTCTTACTGCTGGAAGAGTAAACTGCTGCTCATGGTTGGAACCAGAAGTTTTTTGTGACTGAGAAGAAACTCTTGCTGCTGGAAAGAGGGTGAAGTTGTTGGTCACAGTCTGAGGAGAAGCAATCTCTATTACTGCTACTGAAAGGAAGCTACTGATGGAAAGCAGTCTCTGTTACTGGAAGGAGGATGAAGCTAGCCAAGATGACTGAAAAGAGATGCTGGTGAAGCTAGTCACCGTGGCTGAAGGTTGATGCAGAGGAGATATCACAGTGCTGGATGTTGAAGAGCTGACTGCTAATTTTCCTTGGGTGGGAGAGCAAGGGTCCCTCTGGTTTTTCCTTCTCCCTTTTCTGGAAAGAGAGGTCAGGTTTTTTGTGGTGTCTTTTTTCTGTTGGAATCTTATTATTGGAGAGAGGGTGTTTTTTATTCCTTTCTTTTTTCAAAAAGTGAGTGCTGGACAGTGTGTGCCTGCTGCTCCCCTGATATCTCCCCCTGACCTATTTATAGGTAAAATGATGGTTTTTCTTCCTTTTAATATTGCTTCGTTTCCGAGAAACCTGGTGACTAAATAATTTAAAATTATTTTGGTTTTTTTTAAAATATTTTTTTATTTTAATAATTTAAAAAATAAACAACATCTAAAAAAATAAACAATAATTTTAAAATAAGCTTATTAAAAGTTGAATGTCTTAAGAACAAATTTTTGAATTAAATTCCTTTTGAAAAGACATTAAAAATAATTAAAATACATCAAAAATATATTTTTTAGATTTTTGTTATTTTTTTATTTTAAATTTTTTTAAAAATTTTTAATAAAACATATTTTTTTATATAGTTTATGAAAAAACAATGTTAATGTTGACTTGACAAAAAAATTAAACAATGATTTTAAAATTAACGTGTTAAAAAAATAAATTTTTGAATTAAAATTTTTTTAAAAGATATTAAATACATTAAAATATATATTTTTTGAATTTCTTTAAGAACTGTTAATAAAACAAAATAAAAAAATAGATAATAAACTTATTTTATCATAAACTTAATCCTAACAAATTTATAATAATATCAAAAATATAAACTAGAAAAGAATGTAAATAAAATGATAGGTATAAGAAAGTTGTAAATAAAACAATAAAAAATATATAAGATGTGATAGGTAAAAAAAATGATAAATAACATATAAAAATATAAATAAATTTTAAAAATAAATTGTGTATATATGACTCATTTGTTTTTAGTTATTAAATAACTTATTTATAATATCACAAAGATAGAATTTTACTAGTTTACTTGAAAACGAATAATGAATAATTATTGTTTTTAATTAACTAGATGATTTATTTTTTATATAAATAATATCAAAGTAAATATACTTACATGATATTAGCTAGAAATATGTTAAGTTTTGATTTTAATATAAATATAGTAAGATTTCTTTATATATGTATATATATGTGTGTGTGTGTAAATAATTCGGCCTATCTTCCCATTTGAGATATCGAAGAAGGATGGAAGGTTGGGGAAAGTATTGTGAGATTTTATTGGGCTTAGAGGGGCTAAATTGTAAAACACATTATGAAGAGGACTAATTTGTAATAATCCCTAAAATAAATTTCATATTATACTTTAAAAGGTCACGCACACACAAGAATCACAAACAAAGTTTCCCCAGAACTCTCTCTCTCTCTCAATTGTTAAAGCTTCGATCTTTTGATACAAATTATACTAATGTCTTCCTCCGATAATAACTCGGACCCGAATCAACCCAAACCGGGTACCCGTCTCTACAACCCCTATCAGGATCTCCACTTACCCTCCCAGACACTCTACCATCTCCCCACCTCGCCCGAATATCTCTTTACCGAGGAATCCCTCCACCAACGCCGCTCTTGGGGCGAAAACCTTACCTTCTACACCGGCTCCGCCTACCTCTCCGCTTCCATTGCTGGCGGCGCCGCCGGATTCTTCTCCGCTTTCCGATCCTTCGAGCCCACCGATACCCTCAAGCTTAAGGTCAACAGGATCCTCAACTCCTCCGGTCATTCAGGTCGGGTCTGGGGTAACCGGGTCGGAGTTGTGGGTTTGATTTACGCCGGGATGGAGAGTGGCATCGTAGCGATCACCGATAGGGACGATGTGTGGAGTAGCGTGGCTGCTGGGCTTGGAACTGGGGCGGTTTGTAGGGCGGCCAGGGGGGTTAGGTCGGCGGCGGTGGCAGGTGCGCTTGGTGGGTTGGCGGCTGGTGCGGTGGTGGCTGGGAAGCAGGCGTTGAAGAGGTATGCAATGATTTGAAGGAAAGAGTGAGAGAGAGAGAGAGAGAGAGACCAAATTGAAAAAAATGATAAAAAAGTGAGTTTTTAGTTTTTTTATTATTATTATTGAGTTGTATTTGTTTCATTTTTTATAATGAATCTGTTGTTAGTGATTACAATGATCAAAAAAGACTTGTTGGAATCAAAAAATTCAAAGTAATTTGTTAGCATAAGCATGCTGAAGAATGACACTGATGCAACTGGTTCGAAGATGAATATCATGCTATCTTTCTTGTATCTATGGAATGATTGGCTGTTACTGTTTTAGATACTTCGCAATTCCTCAGTCACATTGTCTCTTGTGGATTGAACAGAATGGTGGCTTTTCTGCCGGATGAGATTTAGATAACGAGGAGGATGATTTTTCTTGTTTCCTCTATCAACATGGTATTTGCACTTATTTTTTTTTTATTTACAGCGGTAATTAGTTTCATCTGAAAGCATTAGAAATAGCGTCGAATGATGACATGATGGCTGAGCCCTACCTATTCTTTTGGTGTTCTAATTTTCCAAATTGTTGCTACTCCAGCTATCTCCAATTTGCCATTAAAGAATCCTCTTCATCCTTTCTCGCTAAACTAAGCTAGAATCTGGATTCAAGTTCTTAAGTGTGCTAGCATTGTTGACTCTGATGATTGTATGATTGGGTTCTGGAAAGAAATGTGATTAGTTTATCCATGGATTTGAGGAATATTGACAGATTTGCTCCTTCGTTTGATTGTTGGTGTTTGAATTTGTGTCAGCTTCTCCGCTAAGAATTGCTTGGGTTTCTGGATGTGGATTCTGGTTAAATGTCTTATCAATCTCATTCTGTTCTAGTTGTTGTTATTTAAGCTATCAACCTGAAGCTAGATGTATTCAATGTCTGCTTATTGTGTGGGAAACCCTGGAAGATTGAATCATGCCTTCATCATTTGTTCATGTATCAGTGACCTGATAGATAATGTAATACTTTTCTTCCCTCACTAATCTACTATTGATGGAAATAAGGATTTCATTGTACCAAAATCCATACTACAGCGACTAAAGAGGAAGCATCCTTAAACTGTGAGCACCAAAACTGTTCTTTCCCCGTGTAATATCTCCCTGTTTATTCACCCTAAAAAGAATGTGGTCTGGTAATATCGGCAAAATCCTGGTAATATCTGCAAAATCATTGAATGCTTTGTGACAATGTGACTTTGACATGAACAGAGATATAGTTTGGATAAGAATGCTCTTATTGCCTTGCTTTGTGGTGATGGTTTGGATTTTGAAATGCTGTATGTCAGGAAGGTTGTATTAAAACCATATGGCTCCACCAAAATTGATCATGATGTTGATAATTTCTGGTAGAGGCTTGTTGTTTCTTTCGTTATTCTCTGCATCAATTTTCCCTGCAGGCTATAGAGGTGGTAATATTCCCATGGATAATTATTTTGTGTTGTGTGGGGGGGGTGGGGGGGGCAAATGGATCTCTGCATCAATCTTCCCTGGAGACTTTGTTTCTTTTCAGCAGTCTGCTGTAGCTTTCATTGCAACTTGTATCTGGATCAATTGCTATATGCATGGATTGTGCTCCATAATTGACATGCTTTTCATCAATTGTGAATGGAATCAGGATCCCATTGCTGATGCATGCATGTTAGGCTAACAATGGGCAACCCGCCGTGATGTTCTCTAGGAATGCATCATGATAAGAAATAAAAACGTAAAACAATCAGGAATTTTGTAAGAAATGTGAACAGGTAGTGTGTGGAATGAGTCGCCATCTCTTTCACACAATACAGTGCTGCACATGTAGGAGTAACGAGTAGCTGCTTCTTACATAAATCATAACCAGAGTTTTGAAGGGCTTCTGTCCGTTACTGCTCTGAAGAAAGGAGAGGACACTTTAAAGGGATATTTGAAATTGTGTTTATGGTTGATTTTTAAAGTTTTTTTATTAAAATAATATTTTTTTTATTTTAAAAAAATTATTTTTAACATATTAAAATTAAAATTAAAATGATTTGAAAATACTAAAAAAAAATTAATTTGAAATAAAAAAAATTAATTAATTTTTTTAAAAGAATGCTTAACCTTGCGAAGCAGGGGAGCTTGCTTCCCCGTGGAAATGATGGCTTCTTATGGAACGAGAGCTTTACATCTACTAGTTTGTATAACATGGATGCTTTGTAAGTTCCTAAGCGAAACTGATTTGTTTGTGCACAAGGTTCAGATGGATAATATCCCAGCTAAAATAATTGGAGTAAACATGAAAGCATTCATTTCCATGGGAATTACAAGTTGGTGACGTCCTGATGGGAAAATCTCTTCTCCAGACTTGGGGAGAAGCAAATTACGATTTCTAAACTGGAAACATGGAAATTTCACTTGATGCTGACATGAGCTCGTCCAAATCCATGATTATCATAACGAAGCGTTGTCAAACTGGATTCTCGAAGACATTTCACCTTGAATGGGTTAAGAGAACGCCGTGCAAAGCCATGTGTTATCAGAATTACAAGGAGTCAGAACCTGAAAGGAAATGCAGGGCAACAGCATACTGTCATCAGCTCCCGGGTTAGAAGAAAAGGAACACAGAAAACCAGTCATGCTCGTTTACTATATGTCCATCCACAGGATCGAGCTTCGTTCAACGAGGAACGTGAGTAGCACCAGCTAGATCATTGAATCATTCATCTATTTAAATGTTAAATTTGAAGTGGGGGGGAGGTCTTGTGCATTACCCACAAAAAGGGGGTTATTACCCTCTGCGAGGGAAAAATTGGGTTTGCAGTTCAAGCCTCAATGCCCCACTTATTCGGTTATTCCACCAAATGTTGTTGCTATAAAGAGTTTCCTGGTGATACATAAACGCCAAACAAATAGAACTCGGCAATGACAATTGGGATTACATCAAGTACCTCTGGTGTTAATCACAGCCAAAACAGAGATGACTACTGAAAGAAATGATGAGAGCAGCCACCGAGTGATCTACAGCAACATTGACTCGGGATTCTCAATGTAGCCTTTGAAAGCTTTTAGCCATTCAGCACCGATTGCACCTGAACAGGACCAGTGGAATCAACAAGGTTATATCATCATAATTCTCAAAGATGATGTTGAATAATGCTAAAGATGTTTGTATGACTAAAGAAGTCAACAGAAGTACATACCATCTATAACACGATGATCACAGCTTAGCGTCACTGACATGAAGGAAGCGAATTTGAAATCATCGTGACCCGAACCAGGGATGACCCTCTTCTCAGCTGCTCAAGGAAAACGTCAGTGAATTTGGTCTGGAAGTTGTAATTAAATGCCTATAATTTGGTCTGGAAGTAGTAATTAAGTGCCTATCTTACCAGAGCCAACCGCTAGAATGCCTGATTGAGGAGGATTAATGATTGCACAAAATTGTCTGATGCCAAAGGGCCCTCCCAGGTTGGAAACAGTAAATGTGCCTCTCTGAAAAAGGAAAAACACACATTCATAAGCAGTTCATGTGCGATAACCATCCACTAGCAAACTGAACCAAAATCCTGACCTCATAATCTTCTGGTTTCAAGCTATTCTCTTTAGCTTTTTGGGCCAAATTCTTCACGTCATCAGAAATCTTGGACAGGCCTTTCTTGTCTGCGTCCTGCAGATTTTACAGCATAAGTTCTGGTCACATGCCCGATACCTAGAACAAAATCATGAAACTTTTTGCAAAACAGAAACGACTTTAGACAATTACGCACCTTAATAACTGGGACATATAGTCCATTATCTGTCTGTAGTGCTACATTGATATTAACATTATTATACCTGAATTAGAAGAAAAACGAAATGTCATATTAAATGAGGTATCACAGATTAATCATCAATCTTAAAGAGTATATTAGCCAGTTCTTACTGGCGGATATAGTTATCAGTCCATGAACTATTGCACTGGGGAACTTTCCTCAGAGCCAAAGCAGCAGCCTGTAGTTACAGTGACATGGAATTATTCTCTAACAAAAATTTCAAAACAGGCACAACCAATTAAGATTTTAAAGTCCACAATGATAACAGCATGTGCCAAGGAGATAGTTCAGAAGGGGAAAAACATTGATGCTGTTTTTCACTTTGAAGAATTTCAGGATAATCTCCAATGTGAAGTGTTGGTGCCTCGTAGTTTTAATAAATTGTGTCCTGTCAACAGGCCAGCCAATACAAGGACCAAAGCCATCCATCAGTTTTAGTAGCAGAGTTCCACTGTCAAAGATGAATTGAACTTTTTAAAAGGAAAACCACACTAAAAGACTCCCTTTTCCACAGTTGACAATCTTCTTCATACTAATATAGCCAAAAGAGCTCACTCTAAGAAATAAAGTTACTTAATCCAACGAGAATATGGCTCCATCTAGATTATGACAGATTTTTAATGTAAAATTTCTGGAATGTGGTCACCTGTCATTTTTCCAAGCAATATAGTAAGCGCATCTATACCAAATGTGATGAAATATACCTTGATTACAAGATCATTTAAAGATATTCGCTTCCCACCTGAAGCTTCTTGTAACAAATTCAGTTGGCTCCGCAAACTGTGTGCAAAAGAATTTTTAGAAATCATAGAACATCATGATGCATTTAAAAGATGGCAGAAACTAGCACTAACCTCATAAGTTTGTCAACACATGTATCCACTGTTAAATAATAATGTGGAATAGTTTGCTTTGAGAATAACAAGTTTGAAGCTGTCACCTGTCAAAATGATGCCAGGATTTAGCCTCAAGACAAACTTTGATATTGATGATATGTGGTAGACGGAAAAAAACTGTGTGAGATGTAAATGGTATCAACACTGAATTAGATAATTTGACTTCATGAGTAACTTTCACGCAGAAATGACCAAGAAACAAATTCAAAGTTAAAGAAATCTCATACAAGCTCAATGTGATACGAACATCAAACTGGCAACAAATTGCTGGTGAAAAAGACATGATCACATTTAAAACAGAAAGGTTAACTGTGATTTTTCAGCAAGTTAGGATATCAGCTTGGAACAAAGAAAACTTCGAGTATGCATTTCCAAACCTCGACATCTAACAGAAGTTTTATTGACAAAGAGAGCAGACCATTGAAATACTGTTGCTTGCCAAAATATTCCTTAATCCTTACCCATGGCTTTTGGCTAAAAGTTGTGGTTCCAAATATTACCTTTCTTATTTGAGAATGAGGGATGTCCACGTAATCTAAAGTAGGAACTGGGGTATCCTTCATCACCGGCTTTGTTGCTGGAACTTCCTCTCCTCGTGAAGCTACAAAATGGGGGAAATTCTTCATTAACCATGGAAAATTAAGAAATACTCTAAAAGACATGGGGAAAATATTATTCCTCATGCCATTGTTCAACCAGAGACAAATCATTCTAGATTGCCACGGTGTTTTTTTTAGTCCCTCTTCTTTTTTTTTCTAATTACACCCTTAAGACCCAAATTGATGGTCAATTAAAGCACATTTATTAAGGAAGAGCAAGAATCAAAAGATAGAGAACTAAAATGAAAAGGCAACAACAAAATATAGCTTTTCTAAACTTGTGGCTAAACATACATATTGCTCCTCCAACTTTTCAAATTATATACTTTTAGTTCCTAGCAATTTATGAAATTCAATTTTAGATACAAACTTTGTTTTCTTTATTTTTTGGTTCCTGGTTTAAGAGAGGAGAGATAAAGTGGCCGGATTCTGGTGGTAGTGAGAGAGTTTTGGTTGATTATGACCACTAAAACGGGTTATTTCGGTGTTAATAGGTTCTTTTTTATGGGAAGAGTTTATTTAAGGTGTTTTTTTTCCTTTAAAATTTCATAAAATGATAGATCCGAACCCGAAAAGAATTTGGATTTTGGGTTGATTGTGAGTTTTGGAGCTAATTTTTGAGTTGTTACAGGCTATAGATATATTTTACAAGGTATTTGGGGTTTTTTTTTTCAGGTCGAAATATGGTTGAAAATGATTTTTTCTTGGTCTGACACATACTAGCCCGATTTTCTAGCAACCAAAAGTCGCTAGACTTTGAGCAGGGTAGGCAATGCGTTGTCTACCTTGATGATTTTTTCAATGAATTAAGGAGTGGACGACCTGTCACCCACCCCTTAAGAAAAATTTTAAAAATAAGGCCCAGGTGTGTGGGTTGCTCTAGGCCCGCGCGCTCAGGCCTTGTTTTGGAGGCTCAAGAGCTCTGAGCCTTCCTAGCTCGAGGGACAAGGCCTTTTTTCTTTTCTTTTCTTTTTAATTTTTATCCATTATAATTGGATTTTAAAAAAAAATTTCTTGCTTATTTGTTTTTCAATTTCATCATTTAATATTTGGTTGATTATTATTTGGGCAACGTAATTTGTTTCATTTTGATTTTTTTTTCCAATTGCCTTGATATTTGATTGGTTCTTAATTTAATAGATGTCTATTTAGATTAAAATATATATATATATATATATATATAAAGAATTGTTAAACCTAGTTAAGTCATAACCCAGGTCAAGAGTTTGGCTAGTAAACTTCAACTGGATAAGGATCGGGCTTCATAATTTTTTTTGTTGCATAAATAGTTCTTGATTTATTTAATTAGATGTATGCATAAACTTTTCGAATTCTACTTAGGATTTTTTTATATATAAAAACACGTTGTAAGGGTCTACATATATACTTTTTTTGAAGAAAAAAAAAATCAACCCACGGCAAAGCACGGATTAAATAGCTAGTTCTTCACTGAGGCGTGTATATTTTGACTAGAACAGGGGAAAGCACCATTCATATCACACAATAAACAGCAGCATATAACATGTAGCCACTAAGACCAATCTCATCAAGCATACAAAGTATAATTATCATACCCAAGTAATATTCGATATCAGCCTTCACAATATGGCCATCAGGACCCGTTCCTTTGATGCTTGAGAGCGGTACCTATGTTCATGATAAAGAAAGTGCATCAATAAGTGTCGGTTGAAAGTGGATCAAGATCAATAAATGTCTTGCCATCACTGAACTAAAAATTCTAGTTATATCACTTCAAATTACTAACATTATGATCTTCAGCCAATTTTCTTGCAAGAGGACTGGAAAAAATGCGATCTCCATTGGGAGCTGCACTGGGATTGGAAACCTTCGGTTCTGGTGGACTAGCTGGTTTTTCAACCTCCTCCTTCTCAGGTGGGGCATGAGAAGATGCCTCTTTAGCAGAAGTATCACCACTTCCTGATGTTGAAGGACTGTAATCCTTAAATTTTGCAATGTCTTCCCCATCTTCAACAGTAATAGCAATTACCTATATATAATATAGTGAAAAGAATGTTATTGGCAATACATAGTCATATTACAAGCACCAGAGACCTGAATCTGAAACTAAAATGTCTAATTTTAACAAGAGAATTGTAGAATCTGAAAGGTGGGCAACAGACAGCCAAAATGTGTGCAGTCTGCTTATTTTCATAAATAAGCACCATACTCCCAGAGAAGGGAAGGAAAAACTACAGACACATAAAAAAGAAAGAAGAAGATATAAGCGCACAACTTTGCCTACTGCCAGATAAAGTCAGTACCTCGCCAAGTTTAATTTCTTTTGACCCATCTCCCTTTAATATCTTTGCAAGATAACCTTCTTCCATGCATTCCATCTCAACAGTTGCTTTATCCTTAAAATATTATGTAAAGGGAAAGCATCAATATTCCATGACAAGCAACACAGCTAGAATTGAAAACAAACTGTGCGGGACCCTACAGTTTCAACTTCACAGAGAACTTCACCGGGTGAAATTTTGTCACCCTCCTTCTTCAACCACCTTGCTATGTTACCCTGAAATTTCGGAAAGAATCACTTAGCAGACCAAGCCTCCATTGTTTTCCTATAAGATGAAGAAAGCTGCATGCCTCTGTCATCGTGGGTGAGAGTGAAGGCATTCCAATCTCTTGGTAGGGAGGAAGACCTGAACAAATTTAAAAAATAACCTTAAAGTCAGTTAAGCTAGAAACACATGATGACTATTTAATAACCCTTAGAGAAGCTCTGTCAGAAAAGCAATTTCCGTCTTAACCCATATTTCAGAGTACGAGATTTTGAGGCATTTAACTTTCACGCACAAAGAAGTAAAAGTAAATTTATTCATGTTCCTTTATAGTCTCCAGTTCAAGTCTAGGAAATGAGAGCATTTTGTTTCTTCAATAAATTCATGTTGTTTAAAATAAAATTAAATAAACAGACATACCAACTTCCACATTGAGCCACACAAAATTTTTACACTATTTCTCCACATCTGAATTTTATTTTCCACTCCTAACAAACTTCCTCCACAAATATTCAATAACCATTATTATCTAAGAGCAACTACAGATGAACCACATACATAGCATTTTCCCCTACTCTTGGCAATGCAGTAAAAGAAGAATTTCAACAGAGGATAACCCAACGCAAGGCACATGTCACAGTTTCGCACGAGAGAAAAAGTATTTTGATTCTAAATTTTAAGCGTTGAATAGATTTCAATCATGTTATGCAATGCCACTTGCATAATAGTCAACAATTCAAGCTGGGCTTAAATGGTGGCAAGAAACCACAACGCATATAAGACAAAATTCGTAATCCAGAATAAGAGTTCAGAAAAACAAAAGGAGATCATCAAGCTATGGATGCGAATTGTAATAAGAAAGCTAGATCAGCAATTCAAACAAAGAAATAAAAAATGAAGGCACAAACTCTACCTGAATCAGATGAAAATCCTCTCTTCCAGTGTACCTGTGAACTGATAATGGAAAAGAAGAGAATCAGGTAAAAGGAATCATCAAGAGAAAGTTGGACCAGGGAGGGACAAACCTAAGCAATACATACCAAGAAAAATCCTTTGATAATAGTGGTCCAGAAATTGGGTTTCCAACTTTCATTATCATCCTAGAAACATCTTTCCTAGATGCACCAAATGACGTTACCTAAACATCGAGACAAACATCTGTAACTGTTTGCAAAGTGAGATTAACTTTAATTAAAGCAACCTAGATGTTAAAAAAAAAAGTAGGAAGAAATAATTGACCAAGACAAGGGAGGTAGTGTGGAAACTGCAGCAGAAGGGGCTCCAGTCAAGTATTACACAGCAAACATGATGATTGTGAGATAGAGGACTACTTACAGCGTGATTAGCAGTGCTTGAATACCTCCTTTTTCCCATAACCTTCCATGCATCTGGCAATAACAAATTTGTCTTAGAACCAATAACAGTCTGCAGTTAATAAGCAGATAAAAAATTTGCATTCAAAGTCACCAAACCACATATCTAAGGCGAATAACCATGAACATTAGATGCCAGGCATGGGATGGGCTGGAGATTATTTACCAGCAGAGAGGTGAGAATCATTTGACAACCAACGAGCCAAACTGACGTGATCATGCCGCATTAAGCTGGAAACCACATTTCTTAACTGTCCAAACCACAAAATTAAATTAAAAAATAAAAACTGAATCCAGAAGTCGAAAATTTAAGAGAAACAGAGGATGCGTGCAATAAATTTTATACAAAGAAATAATAATAATGATAGTCCAGAAATCCAATTACGATTACTATTATTACCGAAAAGAAAAAAAAAATACCTTCTTTGAGTGATTGATTAGGTGAGAAGCATACGCCATGACTACTGCTGGAGCTAACGCCAACTTCTTTTTCAGGTTTTTCTTTCTTTCTTGGAATGGCTGGCTGCCTGGCTGAATACAAATCGTGCCTTTTTTTGTTTTTTATCGTCTCATTTTTTAATTTGTGTTTATTATAACTGAGGAGTCAGAAATTATTGACTGGTCGCTGGAACAGTGGAATCATGAAAATAATTGAGGTAACGTTTGAGCTACTGTGAAAATTGATTTTTTAAATGTTGTTTTTTAAAATATATTAAAATAATAATTTTTTTATTTTTTAAAATTTATTTTTGATATTAGTATATAATCTAAAATTATAAAAAAATTTAATTTAAAATAAAAAAATAATAATTTTTTTAAAAACACTTTTTGAACATAAAAATATGAACTCTTAAGTAATTTTTCTTCCAAATCTCAATTTATTTTTCTTTTTGAAAAACAATGTGCCTTCTATCCAAAATAAACTTTTCTAGCTTACATAATTCTCCTTAGTTATGCTATTTTAAAAGAATAAAAGAAAAATCAATTGAGAAATAACATGGAATTATAAACGGGTAAGTTATAAAATAAGAATTAAACATATATATATTAATTATTAAATTGAAAAAAAACACTTAAAAAGATTATGTTTTTACCATTTATTACCTCATCAAACATTGCTCATTTCAATAATGTTTTTCTTTTGTTGTTATTTTTAAATCTATTTTTTTATTTTAATGAAGTTAGGAATAGACTTTATAATTCATTTCGATTTGCTTTTTATATAGTTATCTCAGCTTTTTAACTCAGGTCACAGGTCTAGTGAGTCTTTATTTCGTGAGCCAAAACACAGGTTTAACAGCTTAACCTAAATTGGCTTGAGCCATTTTTTAGTTCTTTTTTAAAACAAATTCAGTTTCATCATTTAATTTTGGGTTGATTGAAAATTATGCTTCAAAATATATTTTAATTTTTTTTTAAAAGGGTATTTAAGCCTCATGACCTGAGTCATGGGTTTGGTATATTAACCTAAATTGACTCGAGTTGTTTTTTTGATTTGCTTTTATAAGATTATCTCAATCTCTTAATTTGAGTCACGGGTTTTACGTGTTAACCCGAGTTGAACTAGATTTTTTTATTTTTTTTTAATTAATTATTTTTCAACTTAATCCCTCAACATTAAATTTGATTGAAAATTGAGTTTCATAATTTGATTTGATTTGCTTTCTATGAGGTTATTAATGTCTCATGACCCTATTCATGGGTTTGATATGGTGATCCAAGTTGACTTTGATCATTTTTCTTATTATTATTTTTTAATTGATTTATTTTTAATTTTATCATTCAATATTAGATTAATTAAAAATTAGGCTTCATAGTTTGTTTTGATTTACTTTTTATGGGTTTATCATAATCTCGTGTCAATGGTTGTAAATTTGAAAGGTTAACTTAAATCGATCCAATATATTGTCATCTTAATATTTAAAAAATATATTTCATCTTGAATTTTTTTAGAAAAATTATCTTTTAACAGTCATACAAGTTGATCTTTAAACATACCAAGTTGATTGGGTCACATTAGATCAATCTCTACACAATTTAAATTATTTTTCTAGTATAAAAAGTATTAACAACTGTAAATCCCTGGGAAAAAGTTATGAAATTAATGAGGGAAAAACTATTACACTTGATTAAGTTACATATTTACCTTATAAAGAAGATGTTAGATGGAAGAAAATAAAATAAAAGATTTATGAATGGGTTTTAAAAAAATGAATTATGAAAAATATCCAATAAATAAAAAGCAATTAACACCAAATGGAATAAATAAATAATAAAAGAATTATGATGAAATGTAGTATAATGAAATTTAATATTCCCAAGTTTAAATTCAACGAAAACAGGTTTTACAATTAAGTGAGAATTTACTTAAAAATGGGACATAAAAAGAATTAATCAAATTGTGTGTGCGTGTGTGTGAAAACCCTAGAGAAACCTTAGGAGACTCAGGAAAAACATCATGTTTTGAGGTGTACACGTATATGTTTTGAGGTGGGACTGTTTGGGAACGAGGTCCAACCCGCGTTCTAAAAAAATTTGAATTTTTTTAATTAATATATTTTAGTGTTTTTGGATTGTTTTGATGCGATGATATTAAAAATAATTTTTAAAAAATAAAAAAAATTATTTTGATGCATTTGTAAGTGAAAAACACTTTGAAAAGCAATCGAAACCACACTCTCAAACACACATAATCTCATTATAACAACATCCGATATGTATAGAAAAAAACGAGGTATAATATTTTATCTATAGAAGAAAATCTAGTAATTTTATAAATGATGAAATATCATTTTTTTTTCTAAAAAATATCACATATATTATTTCTAAATTATTTTTTAGAAATTTATGCAATCAAGTCCCTACTTAATTTTTTTTAGGTCTAAAATTGTAATCCCCTGTATTAAATCATATGTTGGTCGGGACTGTTTGGGAACACGGTCCAACCCGCATTCCAAACAAATTTAAATTTTTTTAATTAATATATTTTAGTGTTTTTGGATTGTTTTGATGTGATGATATCAAAAATAATTTTTAAAAAATTAAAAAAAAAACATTATTTTGATGCATTTCTAAGTGAAAAACACTTTGAAAAGCAATCGAAACCACACTCCCAAACACACATAATCTCATTATAACAACATCCGATATGTATAGAAAAAAACAAGGTATAATATTTTATTTATAGAAGAAAATATAGTAATTTTATAAATGATGAAATATCATTTTTTTTTTCTAAAAAATATCACATATATTATTTCTAAATTATTTTTTAGAAATTTATGCAATCAAGTCCCTACTTAATTTTTTTTAGGTCTAGAATTGTAATCCCTTGTATTAAATCATATGTTGGTTCTCAATTTCTAAAACTTATTTACAATCAAGTTAAACTTGATTATCTCATTTATTATCAATTCAATAAATTAATTTATTTATTTTTGAAAATCAAGTACACCGTTTAGTAACGTGTCATAATTCTTCAAATATTAGAAAAGTTATATGTGATTTAATTTAACTTTTTAGTGATAAGTTTCTTGGTGTAATTATTATCATTTCATTAATAATATTTCAATTTAGATATTAGAGTATGAAGTGTGTGTATTTTGTTAAATTATGTTTGTTTTTAACCACATACTCATTGATTTCTTGAATAAAATTTAAAATTCTTTTCAAATCTCATTTAACTTTACACAAAGATTTGTTAGCCCAAAGGATTTTAGTACCTATATTTTTTTTATAATTTTGATAATAACAACAATTTAATAATTTTGATATGAATGGTGAGATTTGATGTTGTAGGGTTTTTTCTACAGTATCAGTTTGAAGCAAAATGAATTCAATACAATGCAAACTTGATTTAAATATATTCAAGTTTAATTTTATGTAATCAAGTTTTTATAAGATTTAATTTAACATTACAAAAATAATTTTTATCCAAAAAAATGTTTTATTGCCAAAGCATGCGTATTGAGAGATACATAGTACAAAAAAACTTATATATATATATATAAAGATCTTACCAAAAATAAGTGAATAAATGTCATTTGTTTTACAAGTTGACCATGAGCGACTTTTTTATTCTATTTTAGCCTTTGTGAATTTGTACTATTCCTCTACTCAATTTGTTTTCATGCTCTGTAGGTCTATTAAGTTTACTCTTTTATATCTATAAAGCTTCACCACATTATTTTTATGATTTGAATTTCAAACCCTCATATTAAAATTTTTAGTATTAATTATTGTTCAAACCAACCACTCAAATGTTGTCGGGACGGTCTAATCATCACAAATCAACTTCAAATCCAACCATTTCAAAATTTTTAATTAAACTTTTAATAAGCTTGAGAAACTAATACATCAAGAGAATAGCTCGATTTGCCTATTTACAGTAGTCGAATTGTTTGGACTTGAAGTATTTTAAATGCGTAACATTATAGCTTACACTTATTGAATTACTACTCATGTACAGACTTGAAATCTTTTGAATTCATGACATCATGGGTGATATTTCTTTTGAAGATCATATGCTATTTTTTACTTTGAATATTTACTTCAAGGTTGAATTGTCCCAAACCACAAGTCGTCTAAGTGTTTGGCCTTTGACGATAATCCACACGAACCACCAATGAGAAATTTCATAAACCCTTTTAGGAGAGAGATATTTGTATACCTTAGAGCGTTAGATATTTTCTTTTGTGTTTTAGACGTTTATGTTTTGTACTTTCTCACCATTCTATTTTTTTAGAAATAAGAGGCATAACATTCTATTTATAGAGAAACCTAAAAAACCCTATAAATAACAAAATATCAATTTACCCCTTAAATAATATTACATATATTTTTTTACGCTAATTTTATAAATTTATTCAATCAAGTCCTTACTTAATTGTTTCTAGGTTTAGAATTGTAATACCCTGTATTAATTACATTCTATTCCTTAATTTCTAAAATTTATTTACAATCAAGTTATACTTGATTAATCATCCCATTTTAATTTCTAACTAATGGTTCTTATATGTGTGGTCATTAGGTTTCCTAATAAGTTGGCCAAAATATAAATCATAATCCTAAATAAAATAAGATTAAATAAATTAAATAATTTAATTTATTATCAATTCAATAATTGATTTATTTATATTTGAAGATCAAGTACAATGTCTAACAACCTGTCATGATCCTCCAAATATTAGAAAAGTCATAAATGGTTTGAATTAATCTTTCAGTGACTAGTTTCTCAGTGTAATTATTATCCATTAATCAATAATGTTCTAATTTAGATATTATAGCATAAAATATGTCTGTTTTGTCAAACCATGTTAGTTTTCAACATTATAGTCATTAATTATTTGAATAAAATTTTGAAATTCTTTTCAAAACTTATTTCATATTTGCCAAAGATTTCACAATTAATACTACTTGAGAACAAATAAAACATTTTCTCTAATCCTTTTAGGGTGATGAATTTTCTATTGATTACTCAAATACCTTTATATAGTTTATGCTACACCTAATATATGTATGTTTGTTACCCTTGATTAGGACAATATATGGTTAGGATCAAAACATAATATTCCCTGTATAAAAATAACTTAGTGATCTCAAGTCTAAGGATCACTTACATAACTATCACAAGAGTCTTTTTCATAGACATGAGTGATCTCTTCATATGGATTTTTCTTGGGGGCTAGTTTAGTATGCATGTCATCTGACAAGCACCTGTATTTTAGTTTCAGGTATCCCTCATACCACATTTTATGAGAGCAATCGCCTCATTTTATGAAGGAACATAATATGCACTAGTTTCAATAACTCTAATTAATGTTCAATCTTAATAGAACATTGAACATGAACATTTAGGAACAATGCTTTGATCTAATATAAATCTCATAATTATAACAACTTTATAATTTCTTTTGCAAAATATTTTTGTCACATGTATTCTATCTTTACTCTAGATTCATTAATCAAATATAAATGAATATTACAGATAAATAAATTCTTTATTAATAATAAATATGTTTTACATAAATAAAATAAATACAATGTATAGCCAATCGATTGGCTACATGATATATTCACTAACAGAGATCAAACGTGAATGTAGAGATTGTAACCAAGTGGTTACAACATGCTTGACTTTGTTCGAAACTTGGCTCACCATTTAAGGTGTGTTTGGGATTGCGATTGGACCATGTTTCTAAAAAGATTTGATTTTTTTAGCTTTAAATTAATTTTTTATGTGTTTTTTAGATTGTTTTAATGTGCTGATGTCTAAAATAATTTTTTAATGTAAAATCATTATTTTAATACATTTCCAAGCAAAAACATATTTTGAATAACAACCACCTACCACACTTTCAAATAGGCACTAACTTTAATATCTCTTTCTGAGGCTAGAGAGTAGCTTATGACTTAATTTTTATCATGAACAATGACAGTCCTAGCATAAGATCTATGGGACTAAAATGGTTGATACGAAATGTAGAGAATGAGGAATTGGTTTTAAAGGTCTTTTTTTGTTTCAATAATTCTAATCCTTTTTAAAAAATTGAGGAATGATTTTAGTAACATGTGAAAAATAAATCCACCAATGATTTATAAACCATACAAGGTGCATGTTTGAGCAATTTTTATATAAAAACAATAAACCATAAATGAAAAAAGGCGTTGTACTAAGCTTGCTGGTAATTAAGATAATTGAATTCTTTGGGTTGATAATTTTGGAAATTTTTTTAAAAAATTTAAGGATTTTAATTCTAGTATTAAAAAGTTAAAAACTTTTAAAATTTTATTTTTTGAAAAAGCAATCATCGATGAGTTATTTTTGTCTTGATTATAAGTTATTTCAATAAAATTTGTATCCATTAAAATAAACTTATAAAATTGTCTAATTTTTTATAGATATTATAGGAAAAAGTGAAAATGAGGAGAAAATATGTGAAGACTAATCTTTCCAAAACTCATTACAGTGTTTTCATTTTATTAGGCAGATATAAAGAAACTAATTTCTTGATTTATAATGATTAGCATGTTTTTTTATTGGAGTTCGAGGGAAATTAAGAGTTGAAGGTGTCCTTCGAGGTTGAATTGGTAAGGGTTTTTGAAAGGCCTAGTAATAATTTTTTGACGGTGTTTCTAAACAAGATGATTTTGAAAGGATAGAAGAGTGATTGGCAGATGTAAAAGCTAGCCCTACATATGGAAGTCTAACCCTTCTTGAAATTTCTTGATTATTAAAAGTTGCAATTTGAAGTGTTTTTTACGAGGTAAGAGCATAAAACTCTTTTGATTTCTTTACAATAGTACTTATTTTGTTCTTAAATTATATGGAAAGAAATTATGGTAATAAACTAGTTTCTTCTTTTATATATTCAATTTCGAGGATGGCTTTCAATCTAGCAAATATTTATTTTAAAACAGTACTTTAAACATTCTTTTATATTTTTATGGACTAATAGTCTATTCATAAAAGAAATCTTTTGAGAAATAAATCATTTTAAAAAGAGAAAATATATAAAACAATTGACAAAACCTCTTTTTTATTTTATATATAGTGGAGTAGTTTACTTAGGGACCTAATTAGATAATAGAATGATATCTTACTATTTATTCAAGGTCCTGGGTCTTTTTGTCTTGAGAATACCTATGTAACCAATATTAGAGGCATCAATTTCTATAAATTTCTATAATGAGAAAGGCATTTGAGTAAGGAATTCCTAAATGTAGGAGGCTTTTAACTCTATTTTTAAGAGATCTAACAATTTGAGTCATTTGAAAGGTCCACACAAGAGGATTCTTCTTAAGATGTTTGTATAAGGGTTGACATATTGATCTAAGATTAGGGAAAAACTTTATAACATTGTTGAGGCATCCAAGAAGCCTTTGGAGTTGAGTTTTATCATTGATTTCATTTGGAGATTTATCAGCGAATTCGATTGATCTACTGATAGGAGTTATTAATCTTTGATGTATCTCATATCCTAAAAATCTTATCTTTATTAGACATGATTTCATCTTTGATGCTAAAATAACTAATCATTTTGTTTAATTATAAAAAGAATTTTTGTAAATAATTAAAGTGTTTAATAATTGATTTTGAAAATATTAATATGTCATTTATGTATATTATTACAAAATTTATAATAAGGATTAAGGATGTCATTCATTATTTTATTTGAAATTTCAAAGAACAATTTTAGTCTAAAAGACGTCACATTCTATTCATAATGTCCAAATTGAACAATAAATGTTGTTTTATATCGATCTTTTTTGTCTATTTAACTTTGCCAAAATCATGAATGCATGTTAAATTTTGAAAGAAAAAAAAGTGTTGTAAAGTCTTTTGATTAAATCTTGTTTATTAGGTATTGAATATCTGATAAATTGAAATACCTTATTGAGAGGTTTGTAATTTATGACAAGTCTTGGTTCCCTTGTTCTATTTCTATTTGGTTTTGAACATTAAAGGTTGCACAGGACTAAGCTGACCTAACTTTTTTTAAGTAATTCATCGATTTTCTTTTTACAATACTTGAGTTGTTCTTGATTCATTCAAGTTGAACTTGATTTTGTTCGAATTTTTCTTCCATCAAAATCTTTTTTGTAGGGTAATTAAACTTATGCCTTTTTTTGTTCCAAAATCCATTAGGTAGGCCTTAACAAATGCTTTTTAAAAATAATTCTTGATATTTTTTAATTTTCTCATGATTTTGTAAGATTTTAGTATCTTTTTCTATTTTTTTATAGTATATATACTTCTTGATTTAATGAATGTAAATATATTTTTGTATTATAAAAATATTTTCGTAAATTAATTTATTTAAAAAATATGTTTGTTTATATTGGTCTTGGGGTCATAACAAATCTCAAGATTATCTCTTAGTCAAATATTTTTATTCTAATTCTTTGACTATCTACCTTGAAAGGATACATTTGAGTTAAAATGAGGATTTCTAAAATGACTTGTTGAATCATGTCTCTAATGAGCATAAATATATTTTTAAAATAAACCCTTTTGATTGCATATATCTATTTTAGATAATTTGAAGTCTTTTACCACAAGAGCCATTTAGGGTTTATGTTGTTTTTTCATAAAATTTTATTGGCAATAATCTTTCTTAAATATAATTTTGATCAGCTTTAGAGTCTAATATGACGATTGTTTTGACTTTGTATGTATCATTAATGACTAAGGTTATTTCAATATATAATTTTTTAAATTCTATCTTTATTATAGTATTTGTAAATTTTTTATATGGAATATGTGTAACAACATTATCTTGAGATGTCGGTGGTAGATCTTGGGTTGCAAAATCAACTTAGGATGAGAAGTCTTAGTTTTCTACGAGATAATCTAAATTGAATCTCAGTATGATCATTTTTTAGTTATATGAATTCTTTTTTGATTTTTTATTTCATGTTGCAAAATTTGAATTGTTGTTTGGTTCTATTGTTGGGAAATTGATTGAGTATTTGTTACAGGTTGAAAGGTTTAATCTCTTTTTACTCTTTTTCTTTCATTTAAAATCAAATATTTTAGTTTGAATAAATATACTCGCTTGGTTTCAAGATCTTAAATTTAATCAATAACTTTAATATTAAATGTTTTTCTTATGTCATGTCATTTATTATTTATTTATAAGGTCAGGTACAAACAATTGTATTGTAAATAGTTATGTCAAATAATTCTTGATCACTTTAAGCATGTTGTTGCTATAAAAAAAGGATACTCTTGTTTCTAGATTTAAAGCCTCAAAACAACACATTATAGATTTGGGTTCACTAAAATTTTATATCTAATTCTTATCTTTCAAATAACCTAAACTTGCTGTATTTAGATTTATATAACTCCGAATATAGGATAGAAACCGAAACAAGGTTTAGACCGCAATGAGCTTTTGAACATATTTAAACTTCTCCATTTCTACCATGTTTTGAACTTTAAAATGGCAAAAAGGGGTTTTGAACTCTTCATAAAATTTTTAGGTCTACATCTTAACTTTCCAGCAAGCTAAAAACCAAACAGTATTCTAGTTTGACTAGATTAGACTACCTCTTTCAAATCAATTCTTTCTTAGTGTATATTCTTTATTTATTTTTTAGCCTTATTTTCTTGTGCCTTCATCTATCCATCCTCTCTAAATCTGGCTTCCTTTTATAGATCTCAATAAAGGACCTAAAACTCCTTCTCTTTGGAAGATTATGGCTCTTTATTCTTTAACAACAATCTTGGTCGTCCAATCTTCCATATATTCCATGTTAGCTAGTTATTTATGTCTTATGTGTGAAACAAGATTCAAGGTGTGTTTTTTTATGGATTGGATATAGTTGGTACTAGTATATTAGATTGTGCTTCGCTGCGGGTCAATATATTTTTTTTTAATGTTAAAAAAATATTAAGAGTATAGAGAATATTTTAAGTTCCTTGGGTTTGACAGTCATGGCAGACCCAAGAGCCTTGGGTCCGTCACCACTACTAGATCTAAGTTCCTTAGGTATGACATCCTCTTTCAAACCCAAGTAACTTAAGTCTGACGCCCCTGCCAGACCCAAGTTTCTTGGGTGTGGCCGTGCCAAACCCATGTGTAACTTTATTAGTATTTTTTTCCAATAGTAATAATATTATTTAAAAAATTTATTAATAATTGTATAAATAAGAATAATAATAATAATAAAACTCATTTCTTAGGCATGTCATCCCCTTCTAGACCCAAGTAACTTAGATCTAGCGTCCTTGGCAGGCCCTAGCTCCTAGGGTTTGGCCGTGCCACACCCTAGTTCCTTGGGTTTGACGCCCCTATCAGACCCATGTTCCTCGGGTATGGCATCCCTTTCCAGACCTAAGTAACTTACGTCTGGCGCCCTTGCCAGACCCAAGTTTCTCGGGTATGACATCCCCTGTCAAACCCTAGTTCCTGGGTGTGACCGTGCTAAACCTAGGTATGATCTTATTACTATTTTTTTCCAATAGTTTATATAAACCCTGGGAAAATAAGGTTGCGTAAATTGCAAGCTAACTAAATGGAAATAAAGGGAAGAAATTCATGCACAAGGTTAAATAAAATAGGAATTCAGAAATTTTTAGGATATTAATTTCGGGGCAAAATATTTCGAGACATTATAAATTAACTCGGAATGTTGAGGATTGGATAAAAATTAAGAAAAATAAGCTAAACTAAAAGTTCTAGGGTGGAGTTATAAGAAATGAAAAGCGGTATAGCTTGATTATAAGAAGAAAATAAAAAGATGTGAGGGCAAAAATAATACACTTAAAGGAAATGAGGCATAAGTACAAATAAGAGAAATTATAGAGTATAAATACTCCTCTCCTCACCAAAAATCTGCAGCAACCAAAAGGAAAAAAAAGGGAGTTTTTGTATCCATTCTTGCAAAATCATGAGAGAAACACCAAAATTTCAAGAACCCATCCAAGAGTAAGGGTTTATAGATGGAGTAAACACTTGTGGGCAAGGGATTAACAAGAAAATTTGAACAAGAAGAGAAGGAGGAGGGTCGGCTATCATTACAAAAAAGGAAAGAGGGAGTTGAAAATCTTCAACTGTTTAAAGATCGAAACCTTAATTCTTATCGAGTAAGGTGTTCTAAACATGATCTTATAATTCATTTCAAATTCGATTATGAATTGATGTCTTGATGTTGAATTATAGATTATGGTTCTTAACTTGAATTGTGGAAAAAATATTAGTTGTTAAAATTAAGCTAATTCATGTGTGGTATGTGATTGGAGGCGTGAAACCATGATAATTTACCCAAAAAATGTAGTTTGTGAATGTTATGTGTGAATGGAAGGGGGTGACGAATCTAAACAGGCTCGTCTTCTGACTTTAAGTAAGATTTTAGGAAGGAGGATGAGGGAATTGGGATCAAGTTCCCACATAGAAATTGTAGTTTTGGATGTTAGCTAACTAAGAAAATTGGTCTTGCTCAATTTGGAGTTGTAGAACCCTAATTGTGGGTCACCAACCGAGACTGAGTCGTGGCTGACTTTGTAGGGCAGCAGGACTGATTAGTTAATGAGTAATTTTGACTATCTTAGGGGCATAACTGGGTTCTCATTTCTTTAGAGAACATGTAGCTTCACATCTTACCTTTTCAACGAGATCAATCTCTCTTAAAATGAAGTTCTTGAACTCCAGATATAGTTGAAAATCTAAAGAGAGGTCGGAATGCGACCTTTGAAGACAGTAATGGTTTAAAAACAAAACAGTAACGGTTCAATACAGCAAGTTCAAAACAATAATGGTTCAATACAGTAAAGGTTCAAAACATTAACAGTTCAATACAGTAACAGTCTAAAAACAAAACAGTAACAGTCCAAAAACAAAACAGTAACAGTTCAATACAGTAACGGTTCAAGACAGTAATAGTCCAAGACAGTAACGATTTAAAAACAAAAACAATAACAATTCAATATAGTAAAAAATCAAGACAGTAACGATTCAAAATAGTAACAGTTCAAATATAAAGAAAAGAACGATAACCATGGTTGGATAAAGAATGATGATATTAATAAATGAAATGAGAGAATGTAAAATATAAAAAAAATGAATGATTGAAAGAAAGACCTGTATTGGCTGTTAATATGGTTATTATGAAATCCTTGAATGAGGATAACTTATAAGATTATGCATGTGATTACCAGGAGGGACCAAGGGCATTGTGCAGCGGTAGCAGCAGGGGAGCACGAGTAGAACTTTTACTGCAGGTAGGTGATCTGCACCTATACTTTCTAGTTAAACTCCATGATTTAATATGTTATTGATGTGAAATGTGAATTAACGAATGTTGGATATTATGTGAAAGGAGGAAAGTTTGCGTAATGATGTCGATATTTTGGATAATTATCTGAATATATGTGTATTCAAGGTGAAAGGTTGTTGTGTGAATTGCCAAGTGATGAAATTATCGCTGACAAAAGAAATATGAGAAGTGTGATATAGTGCATGGACTAGCATACATTTAGTGTATGTTAGGATCTCGAGTAAGGGGATCACTATGTTTTGACTAGCATACATTTAAGTGCATGTTAGGATCCCGAGTAAAGGGATCAACATGTATTGGCTAGCATACATTTAGTATATGTTATGATCCCGGGTAAGGGGATCACCATGTATTAGCTAATATACATTTAGTGTATGTTAGGATCTCGGGTAAGGGGATCACCTTGCATCGACTCCTATGGTGTGATGATGATACCAGTGAAATTGGTGTCGGTAATGTGTTAAGCGGAAATAATCATGGTTGATCTTATGAAATCTTGAATAGAGGCTAATAATGGAAGAGGAAAAAAAATTTAGTAGTTGAATGAGAAGGAGTTTCTAATGAAAACCAGAAGGGAGAAGTGAACAACATATGAATGCATGTTGCCCTTTTAAATTGTTAGATATTTGTGTTGTTATATTTATTGTGATATTCATGTTTCAATAATATATATTTTGTTTCAGGACCATCGCATGCACGACAAGAGTAGATCCTAACTTATATTCACTTTTTGTAATTTAGGTTCTAGGGAGCATACCCTTGTAGCTTGTAAACATGGAAGCATTTGTATAACTTAATTTGTATAATTAATATTTAAACTTGATTAGATGAACTTAACTCTGTAGTTTATATAATCATGTTCCATGTATGCGTATTTATATTTTTTTATCAATCCATAATGATATTTGTTATATAATATATAACACAAATATTGTGGTTGATATGTATGATGATGTTTGTGGATTGAGACTTAGGATGATTTGATCGTAATTGAGTTAGGAGATTCGGGTTATTAGAAGTGTAAATATGTTAAATGTCGATAATTTGGGACCTTCCGGTATAAGAGAGACTCCGTCAAAATTTCAGTAGTAGTGCATGTTAAGAAGGTAGTTCGAGTCCTTTTATGGTTTATAGGCTAAATTATATGAGTTAGGGGGTTGCCAAATCAAAGCCGAATATTGTAGGCAATAAAGCTAAAACATCTAAGGCTTGAGAGAAAGATTCGGCCACTAAAATAAAAGATAAAGTCGAGATCTCATCTAATCATAACCTTGATATTAAGTGTTTCAAATGTTTGGGGAGTAGACATATAGTTTCATGATGTCCAAACAAAAGGATTATAATTATGAAGGAGCAGGAGCATGAGGGGATTGAATCTAAAAGTGAAAAATTTAAGAAAGATGAGATGTCACCACTTGAAAAGTATCTAGTTGATAGGGAGGCTTTGGTGATTATGATAACACTTAATGTTCAGATTGAGGAGAATAATGTAGAGTAATAAAGGGAGAACATATTTCATAGTAGATTTCACATAAATAATAAGGTATGTTGTGTGATTATTGATAGTGAAAATTATGTCAATGTTGCTAATACTACACTTGTTAGAAAATTAAATCTGGACATTATTAAACATGAAAAGCCTTATAAACTTCAATGGTTGAATAATCATGGAGAAGTAAGAGTTACTAAATAGCTTTTTTTAAAAAAAAAATATAAGGATGAGATGTCGTGTGATGTTGTGTCTATGCATGCTACTTATTTATTGCTGAGGAGACCTAGATAATTTGACCAAAACAAGTCAAACATGATGGGCTTAAGAACATGTATTCTCTTGAGAATGACGGAAAGACATTCACGCTTGTACCTTATCATCTAGACAAGTGTATGACATTCATAATAATACTTTTTTCCCTTAACAAATGTGTTAAGACTATTTAAAATTGAAAGGAGAAAGCAAAGTCGAAAAAAAAAGATCAACCATGTGAGGATGTGATGAAGAGTGAAAATAAAATAAGCCAATAAAGAAAAGGGTTAGATTCAATTAAAATAGGAATTGGGGTGGATTCAGCTGAAAGATGAGAGAAGAAAGGAATGGTGAGAGTAGAAAAGGGTATGAAAAAAAAATAAGAAACATGTTAATTTTTATGCATAGAGAGTGAGATTAAGAGTGCTTATTTTTCTAACATACCTATAATTTTACTTATGTATAAGAAGACATATTTTAACACTAATGACCTTGATCTTTATATTTCTAGTGTTTGTATTTTTTTATTACAAGATTTTAAGGGTATCTTTCTTGTGAGACTCCTAATGGGTTGCCATCTATAAGGGGAATTGAGCACCTAATTGATCTTACACCTAGAGCATCCATACCTAACCAGTTAGTTTATAAAAGTAATCTCGATGACACAAGGAAATTTAAAGGCAAGTGGAAGAACTGATGATACAAGGGTATATAAGTGAGAATATGAGTTCATGTGCAGTTCTAGTGTTGTTAGTATCAAAAAAAAAAAATGGGACTTGGAGGATGTGTGTTGATTGTCAAGTTATCAATGATATTATGGTAAAATATAAACACCTAATTACTAGAATTAATGATATGTTAGATGAATTGCATGGGTCTTGTATGTTTTCTAATATTGATTTGAAAAATGGTTATATCAAATAAGAATGAAAGAAAGAGATAAATGAAAAACTGCTTTTAAAACTAAATATGGTTTATAGGAGTGGTTAGTTATGCCTTTTAGACTTACTAATACACCTAGTACTCTTATAAGATTAATAAACCATGTTTTCTGCCATTTTATAGGTAAGTTTGTTGGAGTTCATTTTGATAATATTTTGATTTATAGTAAGAATTTAGAGGAGCATGAATAACATTTAAGGAAAGTATTAATTGTTTTGCGAAAAGAATATTTATATGCTAATTTGAAAAAGTGTAACTTTTGCATGGAAAAGATTGTATTTCTTGGATATATTGTTAATGAAAAATATATTGAGATGAATGATAAAAAGATTAGGGCTATCCAAAATATCCTACACCTAAGTCAATAACCGAGGAAATATGTTTTTATGGTTTAACTAGTTTTTATAAGAGATTTGTTAATGGTTTAAGTATTCTAGTTGCACCTTTAACTGAGATAGTTAAGAAATCTATGGATTTTAAATGAGGTAAAGAACAAGTGCAAGCTTTTAGTTTATTAAAGGCAAAGTTAATTTCGGCTCCATTGTTATCATTGTCTAATTTTACAAAAACTTTTGAGATTGAATGTGATGTCTCAAAACTAGATATTGAAGTTATTTTATTGCAAGAAAAAAGACCTATAACTTATTTTAGCGAAAATCTTAATGGTTCAATATTGAATTATCCTACTTATGATAAGGAGCTTTACGCTTTGGTAAGAACTTTGAAAAGTTGACAACATTACTTGTGGCCTAAGAAATTTGTGTTCCATACCGATCATAAGTCATTGAAACATCTTAAAGGCCAAGAAAAGTTGAACTATCATCATGTCAAGTAGATAGAGTTCATTGAAAGTTTCCCATATGCAATTAAGTACAAATAAGGTAAGAAAAATATAATGGTTTATGCACTATCGTGAATATATGTACTTCTTTCAACTTAAATACTAAATTATTAGGATTTGAATATGTAAAAGATTTATATGTTAAGGATACTGATTTTGGTCAAGTATATGTTGCATGTGAACATTCGGTTTTTGATAAGTTTTATAAGGTTATGAATATTTATTTAAAGAAAAAGATTAGGTGTGCCTAATTGTTCTATGTTTGAATTGATAGTTCATTATGCTCGTAGGGGCGAATTGATGGGACAATTTGAGGTTATTAAGACTTTAGATGTTTTATATGAGTACTTTTATTGGCCTAAGATGAAAAGTGATATGCAAATAATTTGTGATAGATGTATAGCATGTAGACAAGCTAAGTCTAGAGTTTTACCTTATGGTTTATATACTTCTTTGCTAATGTCTAAGGAACTTTGAGTTGATATATCTATTACTTTATGCTAGGTTTGCTTAGGTAAAAAAAGGATAGAGATTCTATTTTTATAGTTATGGATATGTTTTCTAAGATGACACATCTTTTATCTTGTCATAAAACTGATGATGCAACTAACATAACAAACTTATTCTTTAGGGAGATAGTTTGGCTTCATGGGGTACTTAGAAGCATTGTATTTAATAGTTATGTTAAATTTCTTAATTACTTTTGGAAGGTTTTATAGGAAAATTAAAAATAAAATTATTATTTTCTACTACCTGTCATCCATAAACAAATGGTCAAACTAAAACAGATAGTAGGACATTAACTATATTGTTAAGAACTATTATTCAATTTTTTTTGAAAAATTAGGAAGATTGTCTGTTATTTATTAAATTTGCTTATAATAGAAGTGTGTGTACTACTGATTATTATTTTTTGAAATTTTTTATGACTTTAATCTTTTGACTCTAAATTTGTTTCTGTTACCTATTGATAACATGGTTAGTTTTAATAGCAATAAAAAAACACAGGTAGTAAAAACTCTCTATGAGAATGTGAGGTAACAAATAAAAAAAAAACAATTTGCATTCAAAGCTAATAAAGGGTGAAATAGGGTTATTTTTTAGCCAAATAGTTGAGTTTAGGTCCATTGATGAAAAAAAAAATTTCTTGAACAAAGAAAATCTAAGTTGATGCTGAAAGGAGATAAATCATTCCAATTCCTTAAAAGAATTAATGATAATGCATATAAGGTGGATCTACCATGTGAGTATGATGTTACTGCTACTTTCAGTGTTTTGGATCTCTCTTTATTTGATGTAGGCAACAATTCGTTGATGAATTCTTTTGAAGAGAGAGAGAGGATAATATGATCCAAACAACACCAAAGGATCCATTACATGTGTCAATTGGGTATATTACAATGTCAAGAGCTAAAAAGGTTAAATAGACACATGGGTTAATTCATGATATTTTGGCCTTATTTCCTACGAGACTTCCAAATTCAACTTATTTTCCTACTTATATGCAGATTGAGCTTATTTTTTTTTTTGTCATGCATAGTTTCATGAAATCAAGAATAACTTTTAATCTAATCATTGGATTTGACTAAAATTTTACCATAAGTTTTCAGAAATCTTGTTTTATATTAGGTTAGAATTTCATGTCAATTGGACATTGAAAAGACCTTGCAATAAGGTCTATAAGCTATTGTGCGGTAATTGTATTAGTTTTCTAGTTGATATATGATATTTTTTTTCTATTTTATTTGGAACTCTTTTATTATTTTTTCAACATCATTTAAAACATTTTTACCTAGTATAAATAATGTTATTTAGCTTGTATTTAGATTTTAAAAAATTAATAAGAGATAGATTGATTATTTAGAAAAAAAAAATTATGTGAGAGAGTTTGTTCTTACTTTTGGTTTCGTATAGGATTTTTTCAAGAACTTATCAAAGATCAATTATTTTTGTGACATTCATCTTGACTTATCAAAGAATTAACCAGGCTTCGTAACGTCTTCTATACTTCTCATTTACTTCTCTTCATAAGCATTAGGTGGGGGTTCAATATCTATAGTCTTGGTGCCTTGATATAGGTTATCATTATATAAAGCTCAATCACAAATATTAATTTAGCTTTATTGGGAAAGATCAGTTTGACTGTAAGTTTCTAGATCTTTATATCT